>Ga0209755_10007130_pt1 | contig 12183 bp, 11 predicted proteins | sample TergutCo191P1_FD_187301 | JGI IMG/M metagenome (GOLD analysis project Ga0209755, IMG submission 187301) | Cornitermes sp. P1 segment gut microbial communities from Petit-Saut dam, French Guiana - Co191P1 (SPAdes) (version 2) | ecosystem: Host-associated > Arthropoda: Insects > Digestive system... | reverse complement strand
TTAATATTTGCTGTCATGTTTCATTTGTTTATGTATTTATTTATTTATTCATTTTTTCATTCATTGAGATTGTGTATACACCACGCTGTATAAGTAGTGATGGCAAGGGAATAAAAGTGCAGCAGGGTAAACAAGTGTGGATATGAAGTGACAAATTAAATGGTTAGGTCTGTGCATGACGTTGCTAGGTGCACTAAAATATGCAATATGTATAACATTCAAATATCCAGATTACTGCAATAGCTGATTACCCTAATCCCATAGGTGTCAGACATCACAACTTTTGCTCTACTAGCAACATTATACAGAAAATTACAGATGGGAAATTTGTACACATGATGAGGACATGGGAGTGAGAGAAATGCATGTAACATTTTTGTGGGAATAGCTAGAGGGAAGGGACCATTACAGACCAGGATGCAGTTGGGATTATAATAACAAAGGATCTTTAGGAGTGTAGTGTGGGTTGTTTGGACTGGATTTAGTGTGCTCAGAAATGGCCTGATGCCAGGCTGTGGTGGTAAAAGTTTGTATGTGTTGGGTGGAGGGGGATCCTTATTCCATAGAATTACAAGCAGTTTGTCTAGTATGAATGTGGAATGTAGAAGCTTAACAATATTACTTTTGTGTGTTGTAATATTTAAATAGGAACCGTAAGAAAGTTGGATTTAGTTGGAAAGCTGCCATTTTGGTGGCTAACTTATTGTTGCTGAGCAATTTGATAGTTGACTGTATTTTTTGTATAATCTTTCTGGAAAAGCCATGGCTGTGTTATGTTATTATATTGATGACTATTTATTTGATTATTTTGGTAGGACTGGCAAATCTTCATCAGAGAAGGCACTGCCATATAGAACAAGTGATCCAGAGTCAGATAGGAGGACTGGCATGTCAAGAAAATCATCAAGTGGAGGCCCTGCATCTGATCAGAGCAGTGACACACACACAGCAGACGTAACCTATGAAAGCCAGTAAGGAAATGAAATACTTAAGTAATCTTATCCTAGCACATTCTTCTTTAAATATCATGTTGTTTTCCTTGGTCATTCCACACAAATGATGAGGTATAATCTTGAAATAAGATGCAGTTACTTCTCTCTCGCCATCCTTTTTATTTAGCATATACAGTTGCCTTGTAATTTAATGCTCCATAATCTCTACAAGTGTTTGAAAGTGGTTTAGCTCCTTGTAGAAGTTAATCCAGTTGAACAGCAAAGTGAAATTTCCTTTGCAACACGTAATGTCCAAAAGGTAGTATGTATGGGAGTCACAATTGTCTGGTCTGAGAGTCTCAGATGTACTGAAGTTACAAGGTCCAGCAGAGAGTCAAATATTATATGAACTACCCATCCATTAAGTGGTATATTTTATCATGTTCAGATTGTCACTGGAGGAAGCAGCTGGTTTCACAAGGGATGCATTCGGACGGCAAAGCATGTCGGAGAAGCGCCATGCCACGCTAGACGCTAAACACACTGATACATACCAGCGCAACAAGAAACTCAGGTTAGCCTGTGTATCTATGAAAGTATGTGTATGTTGTCATCTTGAAAAATTGTATCATTGTTAGGAAACAACATCTGGACCAGTGGAAACGGGTCTTCAAGATGAATAATAAGTTCTGCTGTCACCTTTGCTGCGGTAGTTCTGTGATTTTCAAACACAATCCTCTTCATTGTACTTTCACTTAGTTTTGGTTTTCAGCCACTATTTCTCATAGCTGATGATGTCTTTCCATGATTTTTGTATGCCACCATAACCTTGGAAACTGTTGCTCTGATGCACCTAATAAAGTGGCTGCTTTGGTTACAGATGCTCCAGCTAAACACACACCAACAATCTGTCCTCTTTGAAAATCTGACAAGTTTTCCATTTTGCAGGACTTTCATATGAATTGTTACTAAACGCAATCTGTAAAGCATTGACTCTGGTACTACAAAGTGCAAACAAACAAAAGAATAATGAAAGAACCTCACATCTAATATTCCTTCACTGCAGCCAATACAAATAGTTTTATTCCTGTATTGTCTAGTGTTTCCATTATTTTGTCCATCCCCTGGGTGGGTGTTGGCATGATTTTATATATTTATATATATATATATATATATATATATAGTATTTTTGTGTTAAGTTGAAGGAAACAAATTGGAATAATTAGAAGAATTCTCAAGATGTATTCCAAATATGTAATTTTTTCTTCAATATTATTAAGATGTAATGGTATTATATATTATGATGTCCTATTAGGAATGTTGAAAGTTTTTCCAAGTGCAAATTTGAAGTTCTGTGTAAAGTAGTGACAGTAGTAGTGGTGGTTGTAGTAGTAGCTGTAGTACAAATTGTTCATCAGTAAGGACAAATTTGGATCTAATCACCAGTAGCAGTTTTAATTCAGATATGTTCTTACATTTGCAGAGAGGAGCGAGAGAGACAGCGACACATGCAGCTCCAGCAGCAACAGTTTAATGACCAAAAGAAGGCAGAACTACAGATTAAGGATGGCGGTAAGACACATCACATACCGAGGATGACTGTATGCCTGTTTTTCAAATGTTTCATTCTCTTTACTGAAGCTAACAAAAATTTTTAACCCTTTTGCACCGAACTTGAATGTCCAGGGTAATCTGTAAGCTATCAGAATTTATTGCTCGTTGTGGGCAGTGACTTCAGGCAAATTTGGTTTTTTAAACTTACACTGTGCATCAGCTGTGGTCATCCTTCAATGGAAAAGGGTTTATTAAGAATTTTACAATTTAGTAATGTTTTTTGTGCATAATTTTTCTAGTAGATATTCCAGTTGTTACCATAAAAAATTCATATGTTAACTTCACTGGGGTATGTATTTGTTGTCTGTTTAACTGGAAGCTAAATGTAATTTTGCAGGGCTACCATTCTTTGGGGGAGGTGGGAGGTGGGTGCAAATTTAACAAGAGTTGCTTATTGTGAAGGTCTGTTACCAGATAAATTTACAGACCATGGGTTCATTGGTCCTAGTGTCACTTTCTGGTCACTTAACCTGTCCTGCATGGTGGTGGTATTGATAGTAGGACATTGTAAAGTATGAAGGTGGAGTGCCATCTAGTGACAGTATTTGTAAGAAGTTTCATTAAAGTCCATGAACTTTGGCACTTCATCTGTGATTGTTCTAAGTGTAATCTGTGTTTGATATGTCCCATGTTCTGTGCATTGATTAGATGCATAAAATTTATTAAAAGGATCACCAAATGCACTTGGATTTATGTGTATAATTTTATTACATAGTGATCACTGATGTGTTTCGGCCACTGATGTGGCCATCTTTAGGCTGGTGAGAACAAGAACACAAATACAATTGCAATGTGTCAAAGTCACTTCATAACTAAAATTCATATAATTTTTGTTTGAAACTTGTGGTTGAATAGTACAGTGTCGATAAGTTTAAAATATTAGAAGTTAAAAAAGTTGTCTGGAGTATAGTTCTGTGGAATGTTGCAACTGGATGCATGTGGTGAATTATGATCCTGTAATAAAACATATATATATATAAACTTTGTTAATGCATTTACCAGCTCAAGTGCCACACATAACCTCTCATATGCAGGCTAAACTGGATGATGATTAGAATTAAAATTCAAAAACACTTCCGTAATATCACATCCAATAACCCTCACATAGTATATGCCCTCCGTATTCTACATAATGCATGCAAATATGGAGCTGTGGAAGCCACTAACTGTAACTACATTACACACACAAGAGCAAACAAATGAACACCTTGGAAAATTACTACATTAAATTCTTTCACCAACATAATATTATAATATGGATCATACCCAAGGGGTGGGAATCCCCTATTCAAATTAATTATGCCATGCAAGTGCATTGTGTAGGCATGTAACTTCCTATTAACAGACCCCCATCCCAGATACTTGACTTAATTTCTGAGTTGTTCGCTGTACAGACTGTATCATCGCACACCACTCTGGTACATACTCTCATCAACTACCATTCCATCTTTCTCAATATTTCCACTTGGTCAAGATCTAATAATGCATTAACATAGGTTATATATGTGTGTGTGTGTAGATTTTATTACAGGATCATAATTTACCACATATATAATCTGTGTGCTTCATTCCACAGAATTTTACTCCAGACAACAAATTTTTTAACTTTTAATATGTATATTATACTCATTGATTACTACTCAGCTGTGAGTTTCAACCATTTGTCATATGATTTTTAACTATGGGGTGATTTTGACACATTATGATTGTAAATGTGTGCTATTTCTCACCTCACCGAAGATGGTCACTAGTGGCCAAAACTTGTCGGTGATTACAGCATATTAAATTTACATTCTTAAATCCAAGAGCATTTGTTGGTCCCTTTAACAAATTTTATGCATATATGATCTGTTTTGCTTTGTTTGTATTCATTTTGTTTGCAGTGTGATGTTTACTGGCACTGGTGAGAATGTGGACTAACACTGTTTGTTAACTTAATGTCTGTACCTAACTATAGAAGTATTAAGTGTTAATTAATTATAATCTATAATAATCAATTATTATTAACTTTAATATCTCCCTGGATTTGTATGGTGCTGTGTAAAGTTTTGAATGATGTTCTGTTCATCTTTTTTTAGTGATACGAAACCGGGAAATAATAGCATCCAGTATGATTCGAGCCAACTCAGTAGAATCTATAATTAGTGTAACTCGATCACAGGCCAACTCAGAAAGTACGTACTGTTGGTTCCTTCAGCCAATATAATCTGTATTTCTAATCTCCATTATCAGTAGAGTTTCCTTCTAATGTGACTTGTAGATTTATACTTCTGTATTGTACCAGATTGGTGATTATGTGTAGGTATGTTAGTATTTGTTTAGTTTGGCATAATGGCATCCTCTTTTTGTGTGTTATTGTCAAAGTTCTTTCATTTCAGGAGAATTTAATAGTAACCCATTTTAGAGCCACAGTGAATTGCTCTTTGTTTTCTCTTGCTTTACATTTCTGCAGTTGATCCTCTGAATGCTATATTCTGTATACAGGGCGTGTATTTTATCCTGTCCCTGAGTACTGCTGCTATTGTGAATGAATTATCACATGGCAACCCTGCATCTGCCAAGAATTTAGAGCCCATTCTTCCTCTGCATTCCGTGTTAATTATCTTATAGAGGGGTCTTGAAGTGGTGACTAACATCTTGTAAACAGGTCTTGCACATTCTTAAAATATTCGTTAACACACAATAGAGCTCTTATCATGAAAAATTATTAATTGTGCTTTAGTTATTGTTTCTCACTTCTTGCAAAGAATGTGTGTTGTTGACGTTCAGTCTTATCTGTTGGGATCTGCTACAAATATTAGTTTCATGGATTCAATCCTGGAGATCTAGAAGTCACAGACCTTGAATTATCAGCTGTTCACTGAACACCTCTTCTGGTGCAGTCATCATGAAGTTCTCCATGCCGATGATGGCATTGTTTGGCAGGACGTTACAGTACATTTTCTTGTCTTCTGTTTGTTGCATGAAGAAAGGTGTCCGAATTAATCAAACATCATTGCAAGAATTTGAAGTTTACTGAAGAACATACCCTATGATTTTGCATGTAATTGCTGCACACCTCACTTCAGCTTGAAGGTCACAAATGGGACCTTCATGCACTGCGTGTTGATTTTTAGAATGCTGATATGCATTATTTATGTTCCCACTGCATATCAGTGATGCCTTATCCAAGAAAAACACAAACATTGGATTATGAAATCCACAGACTACTGATTTTTGCAGCTGTCTGCATTACCAGTTTTTTGCTTCCCAGTATGAAGGAAAGAGTTCTTTTATGACTGTAACTTTGTACAGTAATATTTTTAAAAGTTCTGTTGCCGTGTGGGCTGAAGCTTCTGACACTCCATTTGGATTGGTCAAGAGGTACAAAGTTTTTTTGGGGGGGCTAACTGCTAATCTTGTGCCTGTCTCACCCAGTTTTTCTAATCGGGTGCCACTCTTGTCTAGTTTTTCTTAACCTTTAAATGATGAGGATGATATTTAAACTTTAGCAGATGGTTTGTGAAAAATTGGAGAATTATTTTAATGGGAAAAAAATAAAATTATGAAATATAATTGTGTGGAAAATAAAACAGATTATGCAGTGTGTCTTAAAAGTGTTTTAAATTTCTTTGTCGCCTAGATATATGAAATGAATTTCTGGGGTATTTTTTTTTACTTGCATTCACATATGGAAATGCAGGCCATTTAAAGTTTAACTGAAAGTATAACTTTTTTTTTATTTGGCACTGATTGTGTTATTCAGAAATTTTTTCACTGTGTTGTACATTGTGGTTTTTACACAGCACTGTTAATGTGGGGTGGATCTTTACAAATCTTGCAGCAAAATGTTTTCTGTGACATACTCTGCTAAAGTATAGATAATTAACACCTTACTTAGGTGAATACATTTTACCCACTTACTAAGATTACCTGCCCTTTCTAACTAATATAAGGTGATTAAGCACCTGTTGCTTGGTTCAGATTGCAGTGGAGGTAACACAGTGATGTCAACTAGCTTGCATACATAAGCTGAGACTGTGTGATCCAAAACTCAGGGACATGATAAATCTTCTGCCTGGGATAGTGAAGAGATAGCAGGACAAGAAAAAGACTCACACTATAAGGATGGTCCAAAGCCTTTCAAATGGAAAGAATTTTGTTTATTGTTTTGTGTACTTTGGTTTGGACACATTTTATTCCATTACTAATTCATCTACCTGAATAGTGCAGTTGAGAATGGTACATACTCAGAGACACTTATGTGTCCACTAATGGTTTAATATTATACCAGGTTATTAAATCAAGAAGAACGAGATGGATTGAACATTGTAACTTCCATGGAGAAGCAAGTGTATACAAAATTTTGGTTGAAATGCATATTAGATGTGACTACCTGGAAGATACGTGTAAACAAAAGAACGATGAATGGATCTTAGGGAAGTAAAGCTATTCCATTACAGTCTTGGGCAGTCCCTTAGGACTCCAGGAGGTTGAGGCTTCCAGAATTTTTAGACATTTGGCATGTGAAGGTGGTAAGGTTGTCATCAATATTCACTGGCCAGAATCTTGGGGAAGTAATGAATAAAATGTAAAATGGAGCCAACTAATTTGGGTTAGTTTGTGGGCTTCTGTGATTTTGATAATTACAGTTAGTGTGTATTGCATTCAGTTTTAACAAACATTTTTATTTATAGTACTTGTTTATATCTGACATGGTGACATTGAAAGTGAATAGTACAAACAAAAGAATTCATTGGCTCATGTCAATTTCCTTGTCCTGCATCTGTCATGTAATCCTATATTGCATGTTGTAATCAGTTTAGAAACCAAATGAATGTGCATGTAATGACTGTGTTAATGTGGTGCATGCTTTTGTTATTGATGCTACTTTTACTGTCTGATTTATGATTCTATACTGTGTGTTGTTTGCAGCTCTGTAGCTTTTCTCTGGTTCTTCATTTAAAGTAACTGGTCAGGAGCAGGGATTCGTTATTTGCACATACATGTTGTGTGACGGCTGTGTGTATTGGCCTATCTAAATTAATACTGTATTACATTTCTGTTTTTATTGGTGGTATTTGTCATTTTTACCATACCTTAACTTCTTTTATACAACAGGATTGGATGTTCGGGTAAAGAATGAATTTGGTCCGTCACTAGGAATGAAAAAGTCATCAAGTTTAGAGTCTTTACAGACAATGGTGCAAGAAGTAAGTACAGTATGTGAGAATTAACCTCTATGATCTATGTAACTTGGCTATGAAGAGATTCTTACATTGATATCATCAGCAGGGACTTGTGTTTATAAATGTATGGAATGTTAAATATGAGTTTAAGTTGCCATAATGTTAAGACAGTAAAAAGTCTCATACATGCAACCCCTTTCATGATGGAAAATTCTGAAGAAAAATGGTTACATCACATATTCAGAGAAAATACCTTCACATTCATAAGTGCCCCCACCCCTCTATGGGATCCAGACTACCGTATTTGGTACAGTACAGTGACAAGGCTACAAGGTAGAGGTTGTGGGGTTCAAATTCCAGTAGGGGCAAGGGACAGTTTTCCAAAACTTCCAGACCAGCTCTGGTGCCCACCCAGCCTCCTATTTAATGGGTGTCTGGAGTTTTTATTGCTGGGGGGTAAAGTGGCTGGAGCGTGATGTTCACCAGTCACCTTTGTCTACTGCCCAGGTTAAGAATGAGTGCACTTATACATCTGCTCCCCTTGTATGCCTTCCTGGTGTGGACAAACAAAACTGTTCCTTTACAGTACCTCTTACTCAACCCCTTTTATAGTGGGACATGTTTGGTTCAAAGAAATTCTTCCTGGTCAGATCTGCATCTTGTGATTTGCCTTTTGTCCCCTTTTGATCACTGCACATTTGCATAAAAAATATTCAGTTTTCAGGCATTGTTTCTCTACAGGGTAAAATGAGCCTTATGTGGATATTATACCTGTGACTAGGATCAGCATCCAAACTGTCTGGACAGAATTTATGAAGTTCAACATCAGAGGCTTTTACTAAAATGTATTTGGTAATTAACATTTTCACCTCTGCTGATCCATAACAGTCTGCTTTACAGAATGTCATAAATGAAGATCTTACTTGTGTATCATAAAAATAACTTTGATTGCATTTATTATGAGATATCTGGGGATAATGTAACTGGTAGCCAACTGTACTCATTAGAAAGCCCTCTTTATATGAAGTCATAATTTTTTATTTTGTATCTTAAAACTTCTAGTCATATTTAAGTTAAATTTTATGTGAGATTGTTCCATTATGGAAGTAGATGATTTGGATTAACGTTTTGATTTATTACAAACGTTGCTTCCCATAAGGTCATAAATGGATATTTCAAACCCTTGCACAGAGTTTGTTGTAAACTGATATTTAGCATTTTTACGCCATTAAAATATAACATAGCGTATTTAATAAATTTTATATTCTGCTGAATTTCATTTACAAATGTACAGCAGATTGGCTTAAATTGAGCAGAATATCAGTGGGAATTTTATGTACTGTAAAGTGCAATACATCCTTTCCAGTTATGTTAATCTCTCTGGCGTACATGATAGTCATTTATTTAAAACTGTTGTACTGTGCAGTTAGTGAGAATGAAGAAGTCTGCATACTGTTAGTCAGGCCTTGTTCAATAGTACTGCAGGATTTATAAAATTTTAATAAGTTCTGTTGCTGTGAATGCATTTAGTGCTAGAGCATCCGTGTTAATCATGTTAGCCTGTGAAGAAGAGAATAAAAATGTCATGTCTGGTTTGACTTTCTGTACACTGGAACATAAGAGAACATAATGCAGCTTCATCCACCTCAACACAGGTCGTGTTTCTGATAACATAATATATTGTTAACCAACCCATGTCATCTCACATTGAAAGTCTAAGAAGACTAGAACAATACACATGCAGAGAGAATAATGGTGATACAATGTTGGGCTCAGGAGGCAGACAGTCTCTTTGCCTACTCAAGCCAACATTGTCATGTTTGCATTTGATGTTTGTGCTTGCTGATATTATGAGTAGTGGTTCCAAAACTTTGTTGTGCAGAGCTTAAGGGCTGTTGAGTGGGGTTGCTGTAATCTGCAGAAGAAGCCTTCTCTAACAATTAATTTCAATTTTGCACAATTTTTTTATGTATAATAATATGTCATTAAGATAAATATGAAATTGCTTTGATTGTGTGATGTGTTAAAGTGGAACTGTATTTAATAAAATTTATGTACAAAACTGCTTTTGATTGCTATTTCAAACAGATAGGACACAAACTGTTGAAGTTGTGGTTCACAAATAAAACAAGTCACATGGTAGTTTTATTGCCAGCTACTGTGCAAGACTTAGTTTTTGCACTTCTGCATGTTTCAGCCACCTATTGTAGCCATATTCAGGGAGCTGTAATGTTATAAAGACACAAGCAGCATATCATATATCAATAAATCAGTTGATGTACAGCATTACTAAAAATTATTCAGATTATTATAGGTCTGTGATGATCACTGCAATAGGTGGCTGAAACGTGTAGGAGCGCAAAAACTTAAGCTTTGTGCAATAACTGCAAATAAAACTAGTGTACAGAAGGCAACTGAACAGGATATGTATAAAAGTAAGGACAAGTCAGACTTTACTAATATAGTTCATCTGAAATGTGCTGATTCAGTTCAATTACCTTTTCCTCAACATGTCTGATTTGATTTCCTTTGACATTGGATTACGATGAATGTGTTGCACTGAATTTCATTATTAGTACAATTAAACTTGGATTTTATGTTTGAAGGGACCACTTAAGGAGAATGTAAAGTTAAGGAAATTACAGTTTATTTGGTTTTGGAGTTCTTGTTTATTTTTATGATGATTTGTGAAGATGTTGGTCAACTTATATTTGAAGGTAATTTATTTTTTTTTTAAATCCAGTTAACAATTTAAGGTAAACCATGAGTCTGTATGTTGTTCCTACAGATCCAAATGCAAGATGAGTCTGATCCAGCCTACAGTTACCGAAATGCTCAAGGTGCAGTCAGGGTGATTCGAGGTCGAGGCTGCAATGAGAGTTTCAGGGCTGCTGTGGATCATAGCTATGAAGCACCTTTGTCAGAGCTGCACTCCAGAATTGGAATGGAGACCCGTAAGTTCATAAATATTAACAAGGGCCTACTTTTCCCAGTTATAGTTTAATCACTACAAGGTACATCACAACATGTTCTTTAACATGTCCACCACCTGAGCTGGTCTGACCATGGTTGTGAAGCCACAAATCTGAATATCCCTACAAAAAGGGTGTGCTGGACTTTTGTAGTAATTCATGGTGACTCATTGTTTTTCCAGAAAACTGAAAGGTAACCTTCATGGCACAATTTTATGAGGAGCATTGTTCTGCATTATTTCTAGATGCATGTCATGAATAAAATCTATATCATTCTGCCAATATCGGTCTAGATATATGTATTTGATGTTTTTAACCTTGACACACAGTTTCCATTTCTTCTCATAGATGACAGCTTTCTGTTCAGACAGCATTAATTAGCAAAAAAAGTAGGGAATGTTAAGAATAGAGAACTAGTGATTTTATATTAGTTATAACCAATCTGAAGTGCATTATAGGAGTTCTTTTTTGTTGAGTTATTGTAATAACTTGTCTCTGAAGAATGGCTGAACAGTGTTGTATATGTGTGTTCAAAATCAGAGCCTTTTGAATCCTAACATATATGACAGTGATAAAACAGGACTGTCTATACAGAGGAATGGTCAAAAATGTCTGTTGTCTCAGTATGAAATTTCTGTTTAAAAAAAAAAAAAAAAGCATGTAATATGTAATGACTGATTTCAAATAATATACTTTATTTCTATCCTAACTTGCAAGTAATGTTCATAGATGGTGCCTATATCAACAGAATACTTGTTGTGGTGTCGTATAAGCTATCATATTTTTACATTAAGATGGCGGAAATGTCTATTCAAAGCCTTCCTTCAATTGGTCTGCATAATGCTGTGACCCCATTTCACTCACCTGACTTTTTCCCCCGTGGTATATTTTGAATTCTGTGTCTGTCAAATCACACTGTAATTGATGGACACTGAAAACAGACATAAATGACGTCTGACATGTCAAAGACAAGTGGAACTTGAATGGATTTTCTGTGCCTGTGTTGAATGTAATGGAGTTGCTTTATAATGCATGACCTTACAGACACTTTCATCTCTTTATTTACATACATGTTAATTGCTTGGAAGGCATGTATTTCTAACAAAGAACTAGTGTATTAACTCTGCTTGAAAGGTCAGTGGCATATTTGTCCCATGTAATCCATGTTGTGGTTCGTCTTTGGAATATAGAAGCTGGTCTCGTTTTACATGATTTCTTCTTTAACATGACTTGAAAATTTATACCACTTTTTGAATTTACGTGATAATTTTCAGTTTAATGCTCTTTGGCTTACATGATCTGTGGCTGCTGTTGTCTTGTTTTGGAAGCTAGCAGAAGATGACATAACTGCCACACCAGCCAACATGTGTTTGGATTGATTATGTTGGTAATATAATCACCCAGCTGATGTAGTTCCCCCTTCAACAGCATTGGTGTTTGTTACCAAAATGAGTGAGATATGTAAATCTACATCACGTAGTGCAATATAAATAAAAA
>Ga0209755_10007129_pt1 | contig 12184 bp, 11 predicted proteins | sample TergutCo191P1_FD_187301 | JGI IMG/M metagenome (GOLD analysis project Ga0209755, IMG submission 187301) | Cornitermes sp. P1 segment gut microbial communities from Petit-Saut dam, French Guiana - Co191P1 (SPAdes) (version 2) | ecosystem: Host-associated > Arthropoda: Insects > Digestive system... | reverse complement strand
CATTGACAAAACCAAAAGCAAGGACTACGACATTATCTTCATGGATCACCTGATGCCCGGCATGAACGGCGTGGAGGCCGTTGGCCGGATAAGGGAGCTTGGCGCGGACGACTCGTACTTCGCCCAGCTACCGATAGTCGCGCTGACCGCCGACGCGGTGACGGGTATGCGCGAGTATTTCATGGCAAACGGTTTCAACGATTTTATGCCCAAACCCGTGGACGTGGTGAAACTGAACAACGTCCTGGAAAAATGGATACCCGCGGAAAAGCAGTTCAGGATGACATGGGGAAGGAACGGATCCCCCTAGCCGGCTAAACCTCCATAGCCTGGCCCCGGTAATCGATGAACCAGCCCCTTTCCGGGGGCACCTCCGTCTCGCCGCTGACGATCCGGAAAATCCCCAAGGCCGCTTCCTCCGGCTCGATCTGGGCGTTTTCCCGGCCCATGTCCGTGTTCATCCGCCCGGGATGTATGGCGTAGACCCTGATCCCGGGAACCGTCTTCGCCAGAACCGCCGCCAGCTTGTTCTGCGCCGCCTTGCTTACCGAATAGCCGGGGTATCCCGCGCCGACGTTGGTCATCGACCCGGCCTCGGAACTGACAAGCACGAACATGCCGCCGTCCCTGACCAGCGAATGAAAGTGCTTCGCCATGACGGCCGACCCCACGGCGTTTACCTCCAGCGTCCTGCGAAAGTCCCCGATGTCGGCATCGGTTATAAGCAGCCTCTTGTCGCTTTCCGGCAGGATACCCGCCACGACAATCACCGCGTCCAATGCCCCGGCGATTTCCCCGGCCGCTTTCGCCGCCCCGGCCTCGTCCGTAACGTCAAGCTCCAGCGGCCTAAGCCCGGGGAACTCCCCGGCCGCCCGCAGAAGCCCCGGGGAAAACTCCCGCCTGGCCCCGGCGTACACCGTGTGCCCCTTTTCCGCGAAAAGCCCGGACAGCGCAAGCCCCAGGCCCCGGTTTGCGCCCGCAATCAATACCCGCATAGGGCATGATCCCGCAAAAAACGATTATTGACAAGCCCGGAAAACCTCAGCACAATAGGGAAAGAAAGGGGACTATATGGGCAATCCGATTTTGGGAACCGAGGCAGTCTGCCAGGTCGGTATCCTGGTACACGACATCGAAAAGACGAAAATGGACTGGGCGGAATTTATGGGCGTGGAGCCGCCGGAGGTCGTCATGACCGGGGCCCTAAGCGAGGCCGACACCAGGTACAGGGGAAAGCCGTCCGAGGCCCGGGCCAAGCTGGCCTTTTTCCAGGCTGGCCCCAACCTGACGATCGAGCTTATCGAGCCGGACAAGGACCCGAATTCCACCTGGAGGCAGGATCTTGACGCGAAAGGCGAGGGCTTTCACCATATCGCCTTTTTCGTGAAGGGCATGAAGGAAAGGATAGAAATCTGCGGCAAACAGGGCTTCGAGCTTTTGCAGACCGGGGAATACACCGGCGGAAGGTACGCCTACGTTGACGCGAACGAGAAACTCAAGCTGATGCTTGAGCTTCTGGAGAATGATTGACGACCGGAAACAATCAGGAGGACTGACATGCGTCTTGGAGGACCCGTTTTTGTCGAGGGAAAGGATCCCGAAGCCTACGTCGCCGCCCACGTCCAAAAGGGCTACCGAGCGGCGTACTGCCCCGGCTGGATCAACGCCGACACGGATCCGGAGATCTGCGCGGCGTTCAGGACCGCACTCGCTAGGCATGACCTGGTGCTGGCCGAAGTGGGGATCTGGCAGAACGTACTTTCCCACAACCGGGACGAGGCGCGGGCCGCGATGGAATATTCGGTGCGCCGCCTTCAGACGGCGGAGGAGCTGGATGCCCGTTGCGCCGTGAACATCGTGGGTTCCTGGTGCACGACGCATTGGGACGGCCCGCACGAGAGCCACTACTCCCGGGATTTTTTCGACGCGGCGGTGGAGGCGGCCCGCAAGGTCATAGACGCGGTCAAGCCGAAAAGGACGAAGATGACCTTCGAGGTCATGCCCTGCCAGTTCATCGACTCGGCGGCGGAGTACATGCGCTTTCTGAAGGCCGTGGATCGCGAGGCGGCCGGGGTGCATCTGGACCCCGCCAACAGCATCGCCAACCCCCGGATCCTCTACGGCAACGGGGACTTCTTCCGGAACGAGTTCGAGATTTTCGGCCAGGCCGTGGTCTCGATTCACCTGAAGGACGTTTGCCTGGATCCGTCGCAGTTTACCGTGAACATCCGGGAGGTTCCCATCGGGAAGGGGAACATCGACTACGTGAACCTGCTCCGCCTGATCGACAGGCTGCCGCCCGACACCCCGGGGATGCTGGAGCATCTGGACACGGAGGAGCTGTACGACGAGTCGGCGGCGGCGCTTCGCGCGCTGGCGGGCGAGGCGGGGGTTAGGTTCAGGTAAGGGGTTTTCCCGAAAACATGACAATACAAACGGCCGGCTAAGGCCAAGCATATGGAGGCAACGACAGTGGAGAGATCCGAACTTAACAAAAACCTGGCGCAGATGTTCAAGGGTGGCGTGATCATGGACGTTTCCACGCCGGAACAGGCCAAAATCGCCGAGACCGCCGGGGCTTGTGCGGTCATGGCGCTGGAACGTGTCCCGGCGGACATCCGGGCGGCCGGCGGCGTTTCGCGAATGAGTGACCCAAAGATGATCAAGGAGATACAGGCGGCGGTGTCGATTCCCGTGATGGCCAAGGTGCGAATCGGGCATATCGTCGAAGCCCAAATCCTACAGGCAATCGAAATCGACTACATCGACGAAAGCGAGGTTCTTTCCCCGGCCGACGACGTGTACCACATCGACAAGACGCGATTCGACGTGCCGTTCGTCTGCGGGGCGCGGGATCTGGGCGAGACCCTGCGGCGCGTCCAGGAAGGCGCGTCGATGATTCGCACCAAGGGCGAGGCCGGCACCGGCGACATCGTTCAGGCGGTGCGGCACATGCGAAGGATACGGGCCGACATACGGGCCCTGACCGCGAAATCCAGGGACGAGCTTTACGACGCGGCCAAGCAGCTTGCCGTTCCCTACCAGCTGGCGCAGTTCGTTGCGGAACACGGCAAGCTGCCGGTTGTCAACTTCGCTGCCGGCGGGGTCGCCACCCCGGCCGACGCGGCGCTGATGATGCAGCTCGGCGCGGAGGGCGTGTTCGTGGGCTCCGGTATTTTCAAGTCCGGCGACCCGGCGAAACGCGCGGCGGCGATTGTGCAGGCCGTGGCCAACTTCAACGATCCCAAACTGCTCGCGGCCATTTCCGAGGATCTGGGCGAGGCGATGGTCGGCATAAACGAGCAGGAGATCGAGCTTCTGATGGCTGAACGCGGCAAGTAACCGTGCCAAAAATCGGAGTTCTTGCCCTGCAAGGGGCCTTTGTCGAGCATATCCGGATGCTGGAACGCCTTGGCGCGAAGGCCGTGGAGATTCGCAAACCCGGGGATTTTACCCCCGACCTGGACGGAGTAATATTCCCGGGCGGCGAAAGCACGGCTATGAACAGGCTTTTACGCGAGCTGGACATGCTGGAACCGATTCGCGAGGCCCTGCTGCGGGGTATGCCGGCCCTTGGCACCTGCGCCGGGCTTATACTTATGGCTAAGCGCTTCACGGATTCCGGCTGGCAGCACTTTCAGGTGCTGGACGTGACTGTCTGCCGCCACGGTTTCGGGCGGCAACTGGGCAGCTTTCGTACCGAAGGCGAGTTTGCCGGGGTCGGCCGCTTTCCCATGGTGTTCATTCGCGGGCCCTACGTCACGGAAGCCGGTGCAGGGGTGGACGTTTTGGCTACGGTGAAGGACAGGATTGTCGCGGTGCGGCAGGGGAATCTGCTCGGCGTGGCTTTTCACCCGGAGCTGACGGAGGATACCCGGCTACACGCCTATTTTTTGCGAATGGTCGGGGAACAAAACACCACCGGATGACGATCTGCCTTGGTTTCAGCGCATGGTAGGTCAAGTAGTTGGATTCAGGTGCGAATTTCCCTGGAGGCCAAGGACCCCAAAGACTCGTAAGGGAAAACCGCCTCACGCACCCTGTCGGCAATACCCGCGCCGTCAAGCCCGGTGTTTCCAAGAAGTTCCGCCCTTGTCCCAAGAGCCTTTCCGCCGGCGGCAAAGTTTTCCGCCGCCGCAAGAACCAAGGTCTGCGCCCTGCAGCCGCGGGTGCGGGCAAGGGCCGTGGCGTACTCGCCGAATCCCCCGGCTCTAATCCCCTCCTCCACAAAAACAACGGTGTCGTAGGAATTCAGGATTTGCTCCAGGTAATCCTCGTCAACGGGTTTCAGGAAACGCAGGTTGTACAGATCCGCCTCCAGACCCCGCTCGTAAAGCAGACTCCGTGCCTCCAACGCCTGGGGGTAGAGGCTGCCGGTAAAGGCCAGGCAGACTCGGCTGCCCGGCTCGCGCTGCAGCCACGCCCCCCTGCCATGTTCCAGCGGGAACGACATAGAGGGATGATCCGGGGGACACAGAGCCTTGGGGTAGCGGAACATCACCGGGCCGTCAAGGCAGAGGGCGTAGTCCAGCATCATGCGAAGCTCGTTTTCGCCGGCCGGAGCAAGTATAGTCATGTTGGGAACCGGGCGAAACAGGGCTATGTCGAAAAGGCCCTGGTGGGTCTCGCCGTCCCCGTCAACGAAGCCACAACGATCAAGGGCGAAAACCACGGGCAGATTCTGCAGGGCAACGTCGTGAATCACCTGATCCACGGATCGCTGGATAAATGTCGAATAAATCGCCACCACCGGCCTCTGCCCCTGCGCCGCAAGCCCGGCGGCGAAGGTGACGGCATGGGACTCGGCAATGCCCACGTCGAAAAAGCGCCCCGGGTATGCGTTCCTGACCAGCGAAAGCCCGGTGCCCTTCTCCATCGCGGCGGTCAGCGCAACGACGCGGCGGTCCCGCCCGGCGGCGGAAAGCATCGCCGAGGCGAAGGCGTCGGTAAAGGACGGGCGAACGGGAGAAGCCAAGGATCCCGGAAGGGATCCCCGGGGGATCCCGGCATCCTCTATCCCGTCCGCCACCGAAAAAGCCCCCACCCCGTGGTAGTTGCCCGGATCGTCCTCGGCAAAACCATAGCCCTTGCCCTTGCGGGTAATCACGTGTACGACAACCGGCCGGTCAAGCCGGCGCACGTCCTCAAGCACCTTCATCAGAAGGCGAATATCGTGCCCGTCAATCGGTCCGACGTACTCAAAGCCCAAATCGACGAAAAAATTGTCGATGTAAAACACCGCCTTTACCGCCCGCTTCAGGCGCACCACGTAATCGAAAAAAACGTCCCCTATAAACGGTATCCTCTGCGCCATCGCGTCGAACGAGCGGCGGAAACTCTGGTATTTCGCCTTCATGGAAAGCCGGCTAAGGTACTTGGAAATCCCGCCCACGTTGGGGCTTATGGACATGTTGTTGTCGTTTAGGATGACGATAAGGGGAAGCTTCAGATGCCCGGCGTGGGAAAGTGCCTCGTAGGCAAGCCCCCCGGTCAGGGCGCCGTCCCCGATTACCGCGAGCGCCCTGCCCCGCCCACCCCGCAGCCGCTGCCCGGCAAGCAACCCCAGAGCCGCCGAAACGGAGGTCGAGGCATGACCCGTGTTGAAGGCATCGTGGGGACTTTCCTCCCTTTTGGGAAACCCCGCAAGCCCCCCCGCCCGCCTAAGCCCACGGAAAGAGGCATAGCGCCCAGTCAGCAGCTTATGGGCATAGCACTGGTGCCCCACGTCCCAAACGATTTTATCCTCTGGCGAGGCAAAAACCCGGTGCATGGCGATGCTAAGCTCCACCACACCCAGGTTAGAGGCAAGATGCCCCCCGTTCCGCGCCACCCTGGAAACGATTGCCTCCCGTATCTCGTCGGCGAGCCTTTCCAGCTCGCGGAACCTGAACCGCCTTAAATCGGCGGGGCCGGTAATCCGGGACAAAAGGGATGCAACGTTCGACATTGGTGAAATATCCCGTTTTTGTGATTTATTTCTTGTTCTTGTGTCTGTTTTTCCGCAATTTTTTCTTGCGTTTGTGCGTGGCAATTTTCCGCAGCTTTCGCTTTCTTCCGCAGGGCACTTCAGCTCTCCTTAAGGTATGGTTGTGTACGAAAGTCGGCACAAGCCGCTTTATACTTACTGCAAACCAGTATGGGGGATAGGACAAAAAAGGTCAAGTACTATTTCCCGTATGTGCGCCGTTTTGTGCGGCTCGGCTTGCAATGACCCAAAAAAGACACGGGAATGAAGAATGCCAGCACCGATACCCTAAGGCATCGGTCGGGAAAACAGCCGTTACCGACACGCCACTGGAGCAACGAAAGGTCAAGCGCCCCGAATCTTTTCCGCCAACAGCCAGCCGCATTCGTCGCACATATTAATCTGTGTCAATCCTTTTTCGTATCATATTGTCCGCTCCCGTCCAAAATTCCCGCAAGCACATCGACAATAAAAACATGCTCCTGAACAAGCACCCTTGCAGCCAATACCTCCGGCGTGTCACCGTCCAGCACTGGCACTTTTCTTTGCGCGATAATCTCGCCGGTGTCGTATTCGCCGCTTACCCGGTGAATGGTAATACCGGTTTCCGTCTCGCCGGCTTCCAGTACGGCCCTGTGTACGTTGATCCCGTACATTCCTTCCCCGCCGTACTTGGGCAACAGCGACGGGTGAATATTGTAGATGCGGTTTTCGTAGGCCTGTAGAACGGAAGCACCCATTTTCTTTAGGTAACCCGCCAAAAAAACAAGATCGGTTTGGTGTTCCAGCAGAGTGTCCAGCGTCCGTTTTTCCAGTGCCGCCGAATCCCCGATTACCTTGGCGCTAAAATGAAACGCTGGTATCCCCTCGTTTCGCGCCCTCTGCAAAGCCATCGAACCGCTGTTGTTGCTGATAACAACGCAAACCCTAGCATTCAGGCGACCAAACTTGCACGCATCGATAATGGCCTGCAAGTCGGAACCGCCCCCAGACGCAAAAACGGCAATGTTTTTCACGAAAAAGTTACCCCATCGCCCGGCACCACCTTCCCGATCACGAAAGCCTCGCCCTCCCCTACTTTCGCCACAACCGCCGACACGTCTTGCTCTTTCACCACCAGAACCATGCCGATGCCCATGTTAAAGACGTTATACATCTCTTCCTCTTGGATTCGGCCATGGTTTTGCAGGAAAGGAAATATCCCTGGCACTTTCCATGAACCTTTCTCGACAAGGACACCCAGCCCCTTGGGTATGATCCTGGGAATATTTTCGATAAAGCCGCCGCCCGTGATATGGGCCATGCCCTTCACCTCGGCCAGAATATCCAGAACAGTTTTAACGTAAATTCGCGTGGGGGTAAGCAACACTTCCCCCAGGGGGCGGTCGAAGCCATCGTACACCGTGTCAAGGGACAGGCCGTTATCCGTTACGATTTTCTTGATCAGGGAATACCCGTTGCTATGCGTGCCTGAGGAGGCAAGTCCCACCAGCACGTCCCCTTCGCTTATGCTTTCCCCGGTTATAATGCCCTTCTTTTCCACCACGCCCACGGCAAACCCGGCAATATCGTATTCGTCCTCGCTGTAAAGCCCGGGCATTTCCGCCGTCTCCCCACCAATCAGGGCACAGCCAGCCTGTACACAGCCTTCGCTTACACCCTTCACGATATCCTCTATCTGACTAGGGTCCAATTTTCCACAGGCAATGTAGTCCAGAAAAAACAGGGGTTGCGCCCCCTGGGTTATAATATCGTTGACACACATCGCCACCGCGTCTATGCCTATGGTGTCATGCTTTTCCATGGTAAAAGCCAGCTTCAGTTTCGTGCCAACGCCGTCCGTTCCGGACACCAGCACCGGTTCCTTTACGGAAACCGCGCCAAGGTCGAACAGCCCGCCGAAACCGCCCACCGCGCCCATCACCCCTGGACGCATGGTTTTCTGGATGTGCTTCTTCATGCGGGACACGGCCTCATAGCCGGCCTCTATATCCACCCCCGCGCTTTTGTATGCACTCGACATTTCCTATCCCCTCCCCCATTTGTCGCGAATTTCTTCCTCGTAATCATGAAGCTTTGTGGGGTAATCCCCGTTAAAGGATGCCATGCACAATCCCCTGTACCTGCCTTCCGATTGTATGCTAATGGCGTTGACAAGGCCTTCTTCACTAAGGAAGGCAAGGGAATTCGCGCCGATTATCGCGCATACTTCCTCCACGGAATGATCGGAACTTATTAGCTCGCTCCTGCTCTGTATGTCGATGCCGTAAAAACACGGGTACCTAAGCTGCGGGGACGAAATGCGGACATGCACGGCGGCCGCGCCAGCCTCGCGCAAAAGCCTGACGATTCGCTTCGTGGTGGTTCCCCTGACGATGGAGTCGTCCACAATCACTACGCTTTTGCCGGCGACCACGCCGCGCACGGGCGACAGCTTCATCTTTACCCCCTGCTCGCGCAGCTCCTGCGATGGCTGAATAAAAGTCCGCGCCACGTATCTGCTTTTGATAAGCCCCATCTCGTATGGAATGCCCGTGGTTTCCGCAAAACCAATCGCCGCGGAAACGCCCGAATCTGGAACGGCGGTTACGACATCGGCCTGCACGGGGGATTCTTTGGCAAGGATTTTTCCCATGTTTTTCCGAGCCGTGTGTACGTTCACGCCAGCTATGTTCGAATCCGGTCTGGCAAAATATATGTATTCCATGCTACAAATCTGAAGCGCGGTTTCGGCCTCCGGAATGAACATTTCCGACTTCATGCCCCTGTCGTTGATTATTACCATCTCCCCCGGGCGCACGTCGCGCACGAAGGACGCGCCGATTATGTCAAGGGCGCATGTCTCGGAGGCGATTACGTAGGCACCCCCCAAGAGGCCGATGGACAATGGCCTGATGCCGTTTGGATCGCGAACCGCCACCATCTCATCCTGCGTTAACAGGATATAGGAAAAACCGCCCTTGATTTTGTTGAACGTCCTTTTCAGGGCTTCCACGTTGGAATGCGGATTCCTTTTGATTAGATGGGCCATGACCTCGGTATCCGAGCTGGTCTGGAATATACTACCGAGATCCTCCAGTTCGCGTCGCAGGGTTTTGGCATTAACCAGATGCCCGTTATGACAAAGAGCCAGGCTGTCGTTCTCGAAATGGAACAAAAGCGGCTGCACGTTTTCCAGCTCGTTTTTTCCCATCGTGCTGTAACGCACATGCCCGATGGCCGCCGTGCCGCTAAGCCTGTCCAGCGTGTCCTTGGTAAACACCTCCGCCACAAGCCCAAGCCCCCGGTGCCTGATAAGCTTCTTGCCGTCCTTGACGACAATCCCCGCGCCTTCCTGCCCCCTGTGTTGCAGACTGTGAAGCCCGTAATACGCGACGTGTGCCGCGTCCTTGTGGCCCCATATTCCGAAAACGCCGCATTCCTCTTTTAGCCCTTTTGATTCAGCAAGCACGGTATTGCCCCTTTCCACGCCTTTCGTGGTGTTGTAAAAAACGCTTGGTTTCGACTCCTTCCAATCACTTTCCCCTCACCGGATGCCATGGCATACTATACCGGATTTGCGGGAAAGTGGGGAGTGCAGGGCAGCGGCGCGTGGGTTTTTATAAAAGAAAAATGGCCAGCAACAATCGCGTCTGCGTTTGCACTGTGGGAAAAGTAACGTTTGCCGTGGCTTGGGTGCCCTGTCCGACCAAATTGTAGTCAAACACAACATTCGTGGCTATCGTCACGCTGTTGACATATTCCACAACCTCGGCAACGCTAAGACCGCTAATTATCGCGGTAATCGTGTCCTTGTGTCAGATCGCCGACTATGTTAAAGTCAGTGCCTTGACGGTTGTCGTGCCCGACACCCGTCCACAATTTCCCAAAGCCAGCCGCCTAGTCCCGATCCGCCGGGATCCCCGTGACCGACACGGTCCGGCCGGCCGTGCCGGACCACAGCGAGCCGTCCGTCCTCAGGGCCGCCGTGTGTTCCCTGCCGGCGGACACCAGGTTCCAGTAGTAACCCGGAACCATCCGCGTCGGCACGCCATAGACGATAACCGTGCCGTCGCCGAACGGTTCCTCCGTGTTGCGCCCCCAGGTCATGAAGGATCCGTCCGCCCTTACGGCCACGGTATGGAAGCTGCCGGCGGACACGAAGGCCCAGCCGTAGTCCGCCCCTACCCGGACAGGAACGCGGCGGTTGTACGTGGTGCCGTCCCCAATCTGCCCGGATCCGTTGCCCCCCCAAGCCCACAGCGAGCCGTCCGCCCTTATCGCCATGGTGTGCCACCTTCCGGCGGACACGTGGGTCCAGTCCGAGTTCGTTCCCACCCGGATGGGGACGGAGCTGCCCGTCAGCAGACCGTCGCCAAGCTGCCCCGACCAGTTGGCCCCCCAAGCCCACAGCGAGCCGTCCGTCTTTATGGCCACGGTATGGGCGCGTCCCGCCGACACCGAATCCCAGTCGTAGTCCGCGCCTATCCTGGTTGGGACGTCGCGGTTGCTTGTCGTACCGTCGCCAAGATGGCCGGCCAGGTTGCGCCCCCAAGCCCACAGCGAGCCGTCCGCCCCAACGGCCATCGTGTGCTCCCTGCCCGCAGATACGGAAGTCCAACCGTGCGCGGGTCCCCCGGATACCCGGACGGGAACGGAACTGGCGCACGTCGTGCCGTCGCCAAGCTGGCTCCACTCGTTGAGTCCCCAGGCCCACAGGGATCCGTCGGCCTTTATGGCAACAGTGTGCGAATAGCCGGCGGACGCATAGACCCAGTCCGAATCGCCGCCCGCCCGGGTTGGCAGGGAACGGTCGGCCGTGGTGCCGTCGCCAAGGCCGCCATACCGGTTGGATCCCCAGGCCCACAGGGATCCGTCCGTCCTTAGGGCCACGGTGTGGTCCTCGCCCGCCGAAATGAATTTCAGGGAGCCAAGGTCAAACCCCACAATGCCGGGCACGGGCGTGACCCCCGGATGGTCAACCGCGACAAGCACGTTTCCGACCCTGGCGACGTCAACCTCCAGCGACCAGCGCGTCCCCTCGCCGGTCAAAACCCCTGCCGTTACCGATCCAGTCCAGTCCTCCAGGATTATGTCGCTTGCCGTCAGCCCGGGAACCATGGCGCTGAAAACAAAATTGATCGAGGCGGTGCCGAAGGCGGTCGCGACAAAATCGATGCCGCCGATGTCGTGCCAGGCAAAGGGGCCGTATCCCATAAGCGTGGCCGCCAGGGGGCCGGACGATGGCTCGTTCATCGTCAACTGCTCCTCGATTATGCCCCAGGTAACCGTGGTTTCCGCGCCGTGAAAAATGAGCATCAGTTCCGAACCCCTGACCCGCCAGGCGTCCACCGGGGCGCCGCCCAGGGTCCCCGTTCCGTCCGCGTAAACGGTAAAGAGGGGCAGCTCGTCGCGCATCCACTTTCCGACCAGTTCCGAGGGGGGATATTCCCAGGTGCCGCCGTCCAGGTCCCGCCAGTGGAGCGGGCTGTAGCCCTTAAGCATTTCCGCCAGGGGGCCGGACGATGGCCCGTCCAGCGTGAGCCAGTTATCGCTTACGCTCCAGGCAAGCGTGGTTTCGCCGCCGGAAACGGCAAGAGCCAGTTCCCCGCCCCTTACCTGCCAGCCGTCCACAGGGATATCCCCCATGGTTCCGGTTCCGTCCGCGTTTATCACGAAAATGGGCACCCCGTGGTACAGCCACCTGCCGACCAGCTCGTAAGGGGGATTTTCCCAGGGATCCTCCTGGCCGTCCTCTACGTAAGGAGACATGTTTACGACGACAATGACCGCCGCGGCAAGGGCGGCGACACCCAATATAAGCGCGATGCGTGTTTTTGAAAAGTTTTTCACGTGAACTCCTTCGGACCCTGGGTGCCGGGGGCACAAACAATGTTGTATGTATTAATATTAAGTATAACCGTGTCATTTTTCGAAGTCAACAACTCATCGGTTTTGGGCGGTAAATCCGCAAAATACCCCGGTAAGGGCGCCTCGGCCACGGGGATCGTGCTGGGGACGTTTTTTCCGAAGCATAGTATTTCCACGGCTGCTGTCGTCCGTGGCATAATTATTCCGCCTTTAAGTTACAGTGGATGCTTATGTTGGCGGTAGTAAAAAGGTGACAGTCACTCCGCAAAACGGGTTTTAAAATTTGTGACTGTCACCCTCGCGCTTACTCGCTTACCACTTACTCCTGTGGCACTCTAATATAAGTGTGGGTTCCTAAAGCAAACCCTT
>Ga0209755_10007128_pt1 | contig 12186 bp, 8 predicted proteins | sample TergutCo191P1_FD_187301 | JGI IMG/M metagenome (GOLD analysis project Ga0209755, IMG submission 187301) | Cornitermes sp. P1 segment gut microbial communities from Petit-Saut dam, French Guiana - Co191P1 (SPAdes) (version 2) | ecosystem: Host-associated > Arthropoda: Insects > Digestive system >... | reverse complement strand
GCCAGCGTTACCGAAACCAATGCGACCATGGAGCAGGTCACGGTCAACATCAACAAGCTAAGCGGACACGTCGAACGCCAGACCGGTGCCGTGTCACAGGCCTCGTCCGCCGTCGAGGAAATGATGGCCAACATCCAGTCCGTTAGCTCTACGCTCGTTAAGAACGTCAAAAACGTGAAAGAGCTACAGGAATCGTCGGTGACCGGCAAAGCCAGCTTGCAGGAGGTGGCGCACGACATTCAGGAGATCGTCCGGGAGTCCGAGGGGCTTTTGGAGATCAACTCCGTGATAGAGAACATTGCCAGCCAGACGAACCTTCTTTCGATGAACGCCGCAATCGAGGCGGCCAGAGCCGGCGAGCTTGGCAAGGGCTTTGCCGTAGTGGCGGGCGAGATTCGTCAACTGGCCGAGAACTCCAGCGCGCAGTCCAAGACCATCGGGGATGTGCTAAAGAAGATCAAGGACTCGATGGACAAGATTACCCGTTCCACCGAAAACGTCCTTGACAAATTCGAGGCTATAGACCTCGGAGTAAAAACCGTTGCGGAGCAGGAGGAAGCCATCCGCAAGGCCATGGAGGAGCAGAACCATGGAAGCAAGCAGGTTCTAAGCGCATCCGGACAGGTTAACGACATAACTCAGCAGGTAAAGGGCGGCTCGCAGGAAATGCTCGAGGGCAGCAAGGAAGTCATTGCGGAAAGCAAGAATCTTGAAAAGGCCACGCAGGAGATAACGAACGGTATGAACGAGATGGCCGCCGGTGCCGAGCAGGTGAACAAGGCAGTGAACACCGTCAACGACCTTACTGGAAGAACCAGGGAGAATATCTCGTCCCTGGTGCGGGCGGTTTCGCAGTTTAGGGTTTAAGGCCGAGGCCAGCGCCAGACATTTTTTATCAGGGTAAACGGCGGACGTTTGTACATGGAGGCCAATGCAAGGATTACCGGGCATACCACTACCCAGGGAGGCGTGGCGAACGGTTCTGGCGCTGCGGTATTCCTGGAGCATAACAGCACCTTGACTATGAGGGATAACGCGAAAATAACCGGAAACCGTGCTAACAATGAAAATGGCATTACCGATGGCAATACCGCAGGCGGCGTGTTCCTGCGCAGGGCCACCAGCAATCTGGTTATGGAAGGCGGGAGCATCACAGGAAACTTCCGTGGAGAAAATACACCTGCCGATGTTGTTTTTATCAATGATGCTGTTCCTGCTGCTCTTGGTGATTCACTTGAAGCAATTGCAAACGATGCAGAGGATGACAGAATAGGAGTAGTTATAAGGCGGTAAGCGTAGTAAGCGCAAGGCGCACAAAGTTGTTGTTCGAACCACGGTTTTGCGAGAGCTTCTTCTTGGGTCACCAATCTAAGTGACCGACAAAAAAACCCCTGAATCCGAGATGGGTATTGGCGTACACATCGCATTACATGCGATTCCTTTCGGATCAAGGGGCGACTTAATTATATCCGCTATCAGAAAGAAATGTCAAGGGGCATTTTCTGCGTATCCAACAGCAGGTATTTTACGACATAATTCTGCTGTGGGCGACAATCATTCATAATCTTTCCCATACGACTGGATATGCGGAAAATAACACCGCCCAACTAAAAACTTGCAATGGAACAGCATAAAGACATGGACATAAAATACGCCACATTCAACTTGGAGGATAGTTATTATGCAGAAAATGGACAGCGCTCACTTCCAGGAACTGGCCAGGCAGGACAGAAAAAAGCTGGCTGTAGGCGTAGCCGTAGCGGGGGTTTTTAACCTGATCCTGCTTATCGTCGGTGCCAACGTGGGGAGCATGACAGTCGTCATGGCCCTGCTGGTACCCATCCTGATTGCCGCGTTTGTCGGCGCGGAGTTTTTCGTTCTGCGTCAGACGAGAAAAATGGAAAAGGACAGTTTCGAAGAGGGTATGCACCTTGTCATGGAAGGCGTACCCATGGTTTGCACCATGATGGAAAACGGAAACGTCGTGTACTGCAACGATTCTGCTCCTAAACTTGTGGGCCTGCAGAGCAAGGAAGAATACTTTAGGCAACTGTTTACGATCATGCACGAATTCCAGTCCAATGGTATGCGCACGACGGATCTCATAGCGAAGAACATTAAATTAGCTTTTGAAAGGGGAATGATAACTCTCGACTTTGAGCAGGGCACGGCAAGCGGCGGAAAAATACCGTGCGAGGTTACCCTTGTCAGAGCATCCGTTTACGGGCTCAACAAACTTCTTGTGTTCACCAAGGACATGACGGCAACCCATGAGCTGCGGAAGCAAGAGGAAGTGATAAAGGAAAAGATGCGCGCCGTGCTGGATTCCGCGCCTCTGCTATGCATCGTCTCGGACGAGGATGGTAACATCATGGACGTTAACAAGGAGGCGGAAAACATGTTCGGCATACCCGACAGGCAAATGTTTATCAACAACTATAATCATTTTGTGCCGACGTTTCAGCCGGACGGCTCCAACACGATGCGGAAAAAGTCCGAGCGGGCCATGGAAGCCGTTAGGACCGGCCATTGCCGTTACCCGTTTATGTACCGGCACAACGACGGAACGCCGCTCCCAACCGAAGAGATTGTTACCCGCATAACCGTTGACGGGAAAAACCTTGTCATCGCCTACAGTCGTGACATGCGGGCGGAACACGCTACTAAAGCGGCGGAACAGGCCGCGCAAAAAAGACTGCAATCCATGACGGACAGACTCAACGGGCAACTGGAATCCCAGTCCTCGGCCATCAGCGAATCCTCCGCCGCAACCGAGAAGATGGTCGCGAACACCCAGTCGGTCAGCAACACCCTTTCCAAAAACGCGCAGAACGTAAAAAACCTGCAGGAGGCCGCCGCCGTGGGGCAGTTCGGCCTTAACGAGGTGGCAACGGACTTCAGGGCGATCGCCCAGGAGTCCGAGTCGCTTTTGGAGATCAACTCGGTAATGCAGAACATCGCAAGCCAGACGAACCTGCTTTCGATGAACGCCGCGATCGAGGCGGCACACGCCGGGGCATCGGGCCTGGGGTTCGCGGTGGTGGCGGATGAGATCCGCAAGCTGGCCGAGTCGTCCAGCCAACAGTCCAAGACCATCGGCGGGGTTCTCAAAAAAATCAAAGGTTCCATTGACAAAATCACCAAATCCACCGATAACGTCATGAACAAGTTCGAGGCAATAGACAACGGCATTAAAATCGTTGCCGAGCAGGAACACGCAATCCTAAACGCGATGGCCGAACAGAGCGCGGGAAGCACGCAAATCATGCAGGCGATTGCGCAGGTCAACGACATTACAGGACAGGTAAAGGAGGACGCCCGGCAGATGGTCGAGGCAGCGGCAAAGCTGGGGGTTTAGGCGGGGAGATCATTTCCATATGGAACCTTGACCTCATGCTTTTATTGAAATATAATGGTAACCAATGAAAATTAGGAGTGTACGTATGAAAAGATTGTTGGTTCTGACACCTGTCCTATTGGCCATGCTGTCGCTTACCGTTTTCGCGCAAACGCCGTCGCCCACAATAACCGCACAGCCGGCTGCGACGACAATAGTGTTTGCCGGGTTTATAGAGGGCAACCTGACTATCGGGGCAAACGTTGCGGGGGGGCAAACACCCAGCTTCCAGTGGTTTAGCAATACAACAAACAGCAATGCTGGCGGTACAGCCATCACCGGGGCAACGGCTGCGAGTTTTACCATCCCGACAGGCCTTCCGCCAGGGGAACATTTCTTCTTTAGCGAGGTTAGAGTGAGTGGCGGGGCAACTATCCGCTCCAATGTGGCAACGGTTAGGGTCTTCGATTTTGAGGAATGCGACTTGTGCTAACTTTGTGAATTAAGGTGGTCTGTCCATAAACGTTTATGGACAGACTCAAATGGGCTATTGTTGGGCGATAAGATACGCCGCTTCCCTCCCGGCGACCCTACCAAAAATCACGGCGGCGGAAAAGTTGCCTAAGGTGGCTGTTACCTCGCCGGCGGCAAACAAACCAGGCACTACGGAGCCATCTGGCATAAGTACGCGCGCTCTTTCATCGGGAACGACACCACCGCGCGTCATGTGAACCGCGCTTGTCACCTGCATACCGAAGAAAGGGCCTTCTTCCCTGAACCTTCTTGTAAAGGCGACCGGGCGGAAGGGATCGCTGATATAGCCGTCAACTGCCCTGTTGAAGGTTTCGACGGTGGCGACAAGGTTTTCCCCGTTAATTCCGAGCTTCCGGGCCAGTTCCTCCAACGTGTCGGCGCTGACATGATAACCGGCCCTATACTGTCCTACCAGACGGCGCGATCCGATATAATCCTCGTCAAACATATTCTGGTCGTAAATGTAAAACACCCTGCCGCCGGGTTGCGCCATAAAACTCTGCGTAAGGGCCAAGCCACTGATAGTTTCGGCCACGAAGCGTTCGCCGTTTTCGTTGACGTAAATAAACCCGGGGCTGGCTCCTATGCTTCCGGTCAGCACGCGGTTTACGCTCAGTATCGGCGTGGCCATGAGCAATTGCTGCATTCTTTCCATCCAAAACCCGCGTTCCTCGAACACAGGTATGAAGTCGCCCGTCGCGTGTCTGGGGTTGGAGCTTGCTATGGCCGCGGCGGGGGGAACATGCCTTGCAAGCAGTTCCCTGTTTGCAGCGAATCCACCCGTCGCGAGGATAACGGCACCGGCCATGATGTCGTACCGGCCATACCTGTCTTCGACTACAACGCCAACAACCGCCCCGTCTTCCATAATCAGATCAATGCCTTTGGTGCCAGTGCGTATGTCCAGGCCCAACTGCCGCAGTTTTATTTCCATTCCCGTCATTATGTGATCGCCGGCATAGGTGTCGGGCCCGGCTTTGTGGTGAAACCTGCCCCAGTTGTAGTTAAGCTCCACGCCGAAGCTTCTAAACCACCCGTCCACCTCGCTGGCACCTTGCGCCCATACCGGCGTGCGCTCGGCCACTATCTCGCGGCCGGAAATGTGGGCCTGGAAGCCTTCAATCGTTTCTTCCCTGTTATTGGCCAGTTGCGCCTGGGAGTTGATCATCTCGGCGAAATTCATATTGAATTTTCCGCTGCCGCCAAGTATATCCAGTTTTTCAATCAATATAACGTTTTCCGCCCCCGACTGCTTGGCTCCAATTGCGGCGGCAAGCCCGGCGGGGCCGCCTCCAACGATAACGATATCGGTTCCTACTGGGGGTCGTTCCAGTTGCATAGGCTCCGGACCCCTGGTGGCGCGTGTTACGGTGCCAAAGTCGATGCCGGCCGCCCTGGCCGCATCCGCGACCGCCGTTTTTACCGCAAAGGAGGTAAAGGTGGCACCGCTAACGCTGTCAACAATGGGCGAACCCGCTTCCAGGATGCGCCGGCGAAGCACGGGGAACGCCCTGGAAAAGGTGGCATAGGTCTCGCGATTGGAGATCAACGCTATGTCGGTGATTTCACTGTTGCGTATCGTGACGGCAAGCCGCAACTCCCCGCCAAAACCGTTGCCCGAACCTTCAAAAACACCGTCTCCCGCAGGCCGGCAAGCCGTCAATGAAAGCAAAACCGCACAAAGCGCCACTATCATCTTCACTGTTATACCCCTTTAGCTTTGTTATTCCTATCTAACTCTGGGAGAAAACGCCGACTAAACCCCACGGGGATTTAGTCGGCGTTATAATCGTTACCGATTTTGGATCAGGGCAAGCCTACGGCCGGGAAAACATACCTTAGGGAAGGGTTGGCAACGAATCCACCGATGTTGTACACGTTGATGAAGCCTAAAGTCGCAACCGCTCTTGCCGCCGGAACGGTACGGCTTGCAGTCCCACAGTAAAGGAACATATGGATATCCTTGTAGCCCAACGCCGGATCCAGACTGGCCCGTTGTTCGGGGGTCAGATCATTGGCAATGAAATTCCGCCATGCGGTAAGCACGTTTTCTTTAAAATCCGCATGTGAAAAGCCTTCTTCCACGGCCAGTTGGTTCGCCCACAGAACATGAGCATCGCCCACGATATGACCCTGGGCCTGCCTTTCCGTCAACCTGCGTGTGTCCATAACGACAACCGGAATCGCCGGGTCGCTGAATATGGCATAACTGCCCTGAGCATCAAAGGCAAATTCATCGCTGTGCGCGGCGTACCAAAACGGTCCTATCGGCTCGCTTAGGAACGAAAAATCCTCATCGGCCAAGGCCTGGACACGGAACCAGAACGGGCCGTCACTAAGATCGTCAAACGCGACGTTGACGTTCAAATACAGGGCATCTATGTCGTCAACCCTGTCGAATGCCACGCGCGGATCGTTGCTTTCAGCATCCCTGAAAACAAGCACACTGAAATTCTGCCGATCCTCGACGTCATCCCATGAAAGTCCCATTGGCCCACCAAACGACAGGGGCTCTATGTGCCCCCTGTTCAGGACCAGATTCTCTGGGGTGTCCAAAGCGGCAACCGGCTGTTCCGGCACCGTAGCGCACGACAAAAACATCACCAGAACCGCCAGTGGAACCAGCACTTGCCAACATCTCTTCATCTTAAATACCTCTCGTAAACTTGATTTCGGAAACCAACCGATTTCCTTCTCTACCAGGTGGTAGTCTAACACGCAATTTTTAAATGGTCAATACGAGCGAGTATCATATTACGGACGAAATAGAAAATCGAAGCCTTGACCATACTGTTTTGCAAGCGGTATAGTAACATCTAGCAACCATAGTTTTGGGCACCTAACAACGACGTATTTACTTATTTTCTTAAATTAGCCCAAAACGCTCAGTCTTGTGCCAGTATTAGGGGTTGTATGTTTAAAAGCTTCAAAGGTAAAATCCTTCTCCCAAGCATCGGCATAATGATGCTTGTGCTGATTTTGCTTGTTGTGTATACGTCCATATCCATCCAGAACCTTACCGATGACCTCGCGGGAGAAAGGGCCTCTATGATTTCGGAGGCCACGCATCTGCGTTTTGACGAGCTGACGGATATTTCGGCCCTGTCAACCCGAGTGGTAGCCCAAAGCGATATTCTTGCCGATATTCTCGTAAACTATGCCGCCACGGGAGCCATCGACAGGGCGACGCTGCTTGCGTACCTGGAAGTCAGAAGAATGGAAATCGGGGCAGGCATATTCCTGGTGCTTGACGACGATGGGACTACCATCCTCAGAACGATCTTGCCCCCCATGTTTGGAGACTCCCAGGCCGGTTCGGTCAGTGTTCAGGCGGCCATGCGGGGCGAAACCGTATCCGCGTTCAGTGTTGGGGGTGGGGCCATTCGCATGGCCGTGTCCACTTACACGCCGATAACTTTCGGTGGCCAGCAAATCGGCGTTTTTATAGCACGCACTATCATGAACGATGATGCGTTTGTCGACACATTCGCTGACGTCTTCAACGCGCATGTGTCGCTCTATACGGGCCCCGAGATCGTAGCGACCACTATTCAGGACGCTGACGGCAACCGAGCCCTGGGCGGGGAAGCGGATCCTTTGGTAGCACAAATCGTACTCGAAGAAAACCGGGTATTCAGCGACCTAATACCGATCGGCGGCGTGCCACACCATATGTACGCCTTTCCGATACGTGATGCAACGGATTTTCCCATAGGCATGTTTTCGGTGGCATTCTCCAACGAGCGCACAATAGTCGCCACGATGGAGGCGCAGCGCAATTTGATTATCATCAGCGCTATCGGCCTTTTGATTAGCATCATCGTATTGTTCGTTTATATCAGGCTGACCAAGGACGTGGAAGAAAACCGCGTGGCGCTGGCCAGGGAGCAGAAGGCCGGCCGCGCCAAGATCAGATTCCTATCGCACATGAGCCACGAGATTCGCACGCCCATGACCGCCGTCATCGGCTTGGCGGGCATCGCCAAAACGGCGACCGATCCCGCAAGAAAAGACAACTATCTCGTCAAGATCGAAAAGGCATCCCATCATCTCATGGGCATCATCAACCAAATCCTGGACATGGCCAAAATCCAGGCGGACAAGTACAACCTAAAGTTGCACTCGTTTAATTTCGAGAATACGGTAAGCGAAATAGCCAGCGTGCTAAGCGTCCAAATCGAGGAGAAGCGGTTGGAGTTTGAGATCGACTTGGACAAAAACATCCCGCAATTTATAGTTTCCGACGAGGTGCGACTTGCGCAGGTCATTATCAATCTTGTAGGCAACGCAATAAAATGCACGCCTTCCGGTGGCAGCATAAAGCTAAAAGCGAAACGGATCGAAGGCGACACGCTGCATGTCGAGGTGTCTGACACTGGCATCGGAATCACCGGGAATCTACAATCCCTCATATTTAACGCTTTCGAGCAGGTGGAAACAGGCGACTCCAACGCGGCGGGAGGCGCGGGCCTGGGACTCGCCATTTCGAAGCACATCGTGGAGAAGATGGGCGGTAAAATCTGGCTGGAATCGCAAGTGGGCGAGGGCTCGAAGTTCATGTTTGCCGTCCCGTTTGGCACAACGGCAATGGAGAATTCCAAAAGCGCAGACGAGAGCCCCCAGCATTCGGCAAACTACGAAGGACACACGATGCTCTTGGCGGAGGATATAGAAGTAAACCGCGAAATCGTTATCTCCATGCTGGAGCCGACTGGAATCAAAGTCGAATGCGCCGAAAACGGTACGCAGGCTGTGGAAATGTTTAGAGGCGCGCCAGATCGCTACGATATTGTTTTCATGGACTTGAAAATGCCGGAACTGGACGGACTGGCCGCGACGCGACGCATACGCGAGATGGATATCGCCGAAGCAAAGCAGATCCCCATCATCGCAATGACGGCAAACGCTTTTCAAGACGATGTAGATACCTGCCTTGCCGCCGGCATGAACGGCCACCTAAGCAAGCCCTTGGATGTTAAGCTTGTACTGAACACGCTTGGGCAATATTTGGCAGTTTGACCATCCATTATTATGGATGAAGCATAAAACAGGTGAATGTGCGTCTTGACCATATTGGTTTGAAAGCGATATAGTAACATCTGGTAGCTAGAATTTTAAATTAGTCCAAATGGCCCAGCCTTGCACCCATGCCAAGTATTAGAGGTTTGTATGTTTAAAAGTTTTAGGGGGAAAATCCTTCTCCCAAGCATCGGTATAATGACGCTCGTGCTGGTTTTGGTTGTCGTGTATACGTCCATAGCCATCCGGAATCTTACCAATGACCTCGCGGATGAAAGGGCCACAATGATTTCGGAGTCCACGCACCTGCGCTTTGACGAACTGGTGGATATTTCGGCCCTGTCAACCCGAGTGGTGGCCCAAAGCGATATTCTTGCAAATATCATCATAAGCCATGCCGCCACGGGAGCCATCGACAGGGCGGCACTGCTTGCATACCTGGAAGGCAGAAGACTGGAAATCGGGGCGGGCATACTCCTGGTGCTTAATCACAACGGGACTACCATAATCAGAACGAACATACCCCCCATGTTTGGGGATTCCCAGGCTGGTTCGGTCAATGTTCAGGCGGCCATGCGGGGCGAGACCGTATCCGCATTCAGCGTCGGTACCGGTGCCATTCGTATGGCCGTATCCACTTACACGCCGATAACTTTCGGCGGCGAGCAAATCGGCGTTTTCATAGCGCGCACCGTCATGAACGACGATGCGTTTGTCGATACGTTCGCCGAAGTTTTTAACGCGCATGTGTCGCTCTATACGGGCCCCGAGATCGTGGCAACCACTCTCCTGGACGATTACGGCGATCGCGCCCTGGGCAGGGAAGCGGATCCCCTGGTAGCACAGGTTGTACTCGAAGAAAACCGGATATTCAGGGATCTCATACCGATTGACGGCGTGCCACATCATATGTACGCCTTTCCGATACATAACGCGGCGGGCGTTCCCGTGGGCATGTTTTCCGTGGCGTTTTCCAACGAGCGTACGATAAGCGCGACGATGGCGACGCAGCGATATTTGATTATTATCAGCGTCATCGGCCTTTTGATTATTGGCGTTGTATTGTTCGTTTACATAAGGCGGCTTATAAAGCCCGTCACCCTTTTGACGCAGACGCTTAACGACACTGCCAACGGCGATTTAACGAAAAGGCTTCCGGAACGGGGCAATGACGAAATAGCCGGGGCTGCCCGCTCTTTCAACAAGACCATGGAAGAACTTAGGAAAATGATCACCGCCATCAAAGGGCAGTCGGGAATATTGTCCGAGATAGGCGACAACCTTGCAATCAACATGACAACGACGGCAACCGCGATGAACCAGATTGCCGCCAACATTCAGAACATTAAGGACAAGGTTATAAACCAGAGCGGAAGTGTAAGCAACACCAACGCTACCATGGCAAAGGTTACCGACAACATCGACAAACTGAATTGCCACGTTGAAATCCAAAGCGGTGCAGTGTCCCAGTCAGCGTCCGCCATCAAGGAAATGTTTGCCAACATCCAGTCCGTTACCTCGACTCTTGCCCAAAACACTCAAAGCCTCGCGGAACTCAAGGAATCGGCGGAGGAAGGCAAATCCAGCCTGCAGGAGGTGGTTGGGGATATAAAGGGGATTGCGAAGGAATCCGAGGGGCTTTTGGAAATCAATACAGTGGTGGAAAACATAGCGGCCCTTACAAACTTACTGTCGATGAATGCGGCTATAGAGGCGGCCCGTGCCGGTGAGGCGGGCAAGGGCTTTGCGGTGGTCGCCAGGGAAATACGCAAGCTGTCCGAAAATTCCAGTAGCCAGTCCAATACGATCTCGGTTGTACTGAATAAAATCAAGGACTCGATAGACAAAATCACCCACTCCACGGATAATGTTTTGGAACGGTTTGAGGTGATAGACCAGGGAGTAAAGACTGTTGCCGAGCAGGGTGAAAAAATCCGTACCGCAATGGAAGAACAGAATCAGGGAGGCAAGCAGATACTTCAGTCGTCCACCCAGGTAAACGAGGTGACCCAGCAGGTAAAAGGCGGTTCGGAGGAAATGCTTGGAGGCAGCAAGGAAGTCATCCAGGAAAGCAAAAATCTGGAAGAAGTGACGGTGGAAATAACCGTGGGCATGAGCGAAATGGCCGCCGGCACGGCACAGGTGAACACGGCTGTAAACAGCGTTAACGATTTGACCAACAAGAACCGTGAAAATATCTCTTCCTTGGTGCGGGCCGTTTCGCGGTTTAAGGTTTAACCTTAATTATTCCTCGCCGAAAACAACGGCGGTAAACGTATACAGTTCCGCCCCCGGTGCTTCCAGCGAACCGGCGGGCGTTCCCGCTTTTACGCAGATGTAGTCCAGATATTCGTCCAGGCTCCAGCCCTGCTCCACCGGAACCTGTGGCAACAGTACCCCGGAACGGCCCCCAAGGACAAAGTACAGGCCATGAACGCCTACCTTGACCTGCCCGGGATCGGGGCAGGGCGACATTGGGGAAAGCGCGGAAATCTCAATGCGGCAAGAAGTGAATTCCCCTTTTTCCAAAGGGGGGAACCGGGGATCGCCAAAGGCGGCTTCCCATGCCATCAGGCGAACGGTTTCCTCAAGGGGCAGGGTTGCGGTAAGCCTGCCGATGCAACCCCGCAGGGTCTTTTTGCCAAAGGTGTCCGTCTTGTGCAGGGTGACAAACGCGCCGCAGGGCTTTTTCAGGGTCGGGTATTTGCCCGCGTCGGAATCCAGGCCCGTACTACGGTAGTTTGCCTCGCGGTTTTCCAGCTTGCTGGCAATACTTTCCCTTGCCCCCGCCAGCAAAATCCGCCGTTCCTCCGGGCTCACGCTAAAATCCATCTTCCCTACCCCCAAAACAAAGGCCCCTGCGACCCAGCACCCAAAGGCACCAGACCCCAAGGGCCCCCGTTAACCCTGGCAGGGCGCTCTATTTAACCAAGCAGATTACAGACCAAGCAGGTACTGGTTTACCATATTCTCAAGGTATTCCTGTTTGCCGCTTGTCATGCCGATTTTCCCGTAGTCGCTTCCCAGATTCGCCAAGGCAACCAGATCCAGCTCGCCCTTCGCGAACTTCGCGCCGTCGCCGGAATCGAACGATGCGTAGCGGTTTTTCACGAAGCCGCTGAGCTTGCCGTCCTTAATCATCCTGTCGGCGACCTCCAGACCCACGGCGAAACTGTCCATACCGCCGATGTGCCCGACAAACAGATCCGCCGGATCCACCGAGTTGCGCCGAATCTTCGCGTCGAAGTTAAGGCCGCCGGTGGTAAAGCCCCCGGCCCTCAAAATCGCGTACATCG
>Ga0209755_10007127_pt1 | contig 12188 bp, 11 predicted proteins | sample TergutCo191P1_FD_187301 | JGI IMG/M metagenome (GOLD analysis project Ga0209755, IMG submission 187301) | Cornitermes sp. P1 segment gut microbial communities from Petit-Saut dam, French Guiana - Co191P1 (SPAdes) (version 2) | ecosystem: Host-associated > Arthropoda: Insects > Digestive system... | reverse complement strand
GAGTTTACAACTAAATCCCCTCTTGCCCTATTTACAACAACATGAACAGCATTTTTTTTGTAGCTTTGAATTAAACTAATGACTTTATCTGCATCTCTTATTGCACTAATGTGCGGAGTTGTTACAACTAAAACTTCGTTGCAAGCATTGACCGCACGGTGGAACCCCGCTTCAATTCCTGCAGGGCAATCTAAAATAATATAATCAAAATAGGGTTTCATGGCATTAACTAATGCACGCATGTTTTGGCCACTTACCCTATTTGCATCGTAGCCGTGTGCACTAGGCATTACAAAAAGACCCTTTACCGCATCCTCTATTAAAGCTTGCCTGGGTCTACAGCGATTTTCAATCACATCTACAATATCATAAATTACCTTATTTTCTATATCCATTACAACATCTAGGTTGTTAAGTCCAATATCTGTGTCAACCAAAACTACACGATTACCAAGCCTAGCTAAGCCTCTACCTAAATTAGCAGTGAGTGTAGTTTTGCCAACGCCACCCTTACCAGATGTTACCACAATAGAACGAGCCATTTTTTATTTTAATTGTGCTCCTAATTATTTATAGGGAATTTGTTTTTTTTTGAGATTTTTATTCTTTTTGAAGTAAATCGTAGCAAAAAAATTCGCCTATAAATAAATTATAGACGAATTTGAACCGCTAAAAAATAGCGTATTTTGTTGATTTTTAGAGTATTTTGTCTAACTATGTGTGACATAACTAGACAAAATATAGTGTTTAAGCTAAGATTACTAAATCTTTTTTGATTATTAAAGAAAATAAGTCAATCCACCAAAACAGCCAGCCTAAAATAAATGGTATGGCTAGTATGCCACCCAATATTTTACCACGCATAAACCTTTCTACACAGCCTAGAATAGAACCGAAAAATACGCATAGTACGATTGATATTATGCGACCTAAGCCAAAGTATCCGCTTTTTTTTGTTGCCATAAATATGAGAGCCTCCTTTTAAAAATTTGTATATTTATATGTTATATATCTATATGTTGCTAACGATAACAATTATAACTTTAAATAGCCGGTTAAGCAAGTGGTTTGAACATTATTTGGTAAATTATTTAGCAACTTATTTAGTAAATTCTAATCTTCGTCAAAGTTAGATAAATCTGACTTTTTATGTTCTTCTTTTACGGCTTGTCTATACTGTTTTACTTCTATGTTGTCTTTAACTACATAAGGTCTTAAAGATGCCATATCGCTTACAAAATGTAGGTTTTCTAATTTTTCTTTAAGTGATGGATTTTGGTTATAGTTTAATACTAGGTTTTTTCTGACCCTAGTCATTAAAAATACTATTTTGTTTTTGGTGGCATCGCTTGATTCAAAGTGCGATTTAATCATAAGCTCTCTATCGAAAACTTCTGTTCCATCTCTTCTAAATGTTCTGCCACGAGCATTTGGGTTATAAAATTCTTCTTTAATTGTAATTATTTCTTGCCAAAACAAAAAGTTCTTTTCTTTTTTAAAAAGTGTTTCTCTTATTCCTTCTTGCGAAAGCTCTATTCTAGCAAATGCATCTGGTATACAAAAGTAAAAAGATACAAATAGCACAATATTTATAAGAATGGTTGAGCCACCAATAATACTTGCCACAATATAATAGTTGGTTGCCAAAAAAATAGAGAAAAAAATTATTCCTAATAGCAATATTAAAGACATTACAATAAAGTAGATTTGTAAGAGAAAATAGTTTTTAAAAAAGCTTTTTTTGTTTGGCATAATTACTTACCTACCCTATTTATCGGTATGTGCCATTAAAGTATGCATGACGGCTAGCCTTGCGTGGGCATAGTTTAGAGCGCCTTGCAGGTATGCGATATATGGCGGGCGCATTGGGCCATCGCAGCTAAGCTCTATTGATGCACCTTGAATAAAGCTGCCAGCCGCCATGACTACCTTGTCTTTATAGCCGGGCATGTCCCAAGGCTCGGGGCTTGCAAAGCTGTCTACTGGCGAAACGGCTTGAATGCTTTTGCAAAAGTTTAGCATTTTTTGGCTATCGTCAAAGCGAATAGAGCAGATTATGTCTGACATAGTATCGTTTTTTGCAGGTTTTACGCTAAAACCTAGCTTAGTATAGATGGTTCTAAAAAGTAATGCGCCTTTAAGAGCTTCGGCTGTGGTGTGGCTAGCTAGGAATAATCCTTGAAAATAATCTCTATAGCCGCCAGTGTAAGAGCCAACTTCTACCCCAACTCCGGGGGCTGTTAGTCTATTGGCGATTTGTTCTATTAGGTGTTTTTTGCCACAAATGTAACCGCCAGTTGGTGCTATGCCACCGCCGGGATTTTTAATGAGTGAGCCAATTATTATGTCTGCACCCACTGCCGTTGGTTCTAATTCTTCTACAAATTCGCCATAGCAATTGTCGACTAAAACAATTGTGTCGGGGGATTCTTTTTTGACTAATTCTACCGCTTGTTTAATTTCTTGTATTGTTAAAGAGTTTCGCCATGTGTAGCCACGAGAGCGTTGAATAAAAACAGCGGTTGGCTTTTTGTTTTTTATGGTGGATTTAACGGCTTTATTATCTATTTTACCATTACTGTCTAGCGGCACGCTTATAAAGTCTATATTAAAATCCTTTAGTGAGCCGTTGCCTTCGCCCGTCACAACGGGGATAAGTGTGTCGTATGGCATGCCAGTAATGCTGACTATTGTGTTGCTTGGTCGCAAAACTCCAAATAAGGCAACTGTTATTGCGTGAGTGCCACTGGCTATAAGTGGCGATACGATACCGCTTTCGGCATAAAAAGAATCTGCAAACACTTTAGACAAAACATGCTTGCCTTCGTCTTCGTAGCTATAACCAGTAGAGCCGCTAAAGTGGCGGAGTGCAACTTTATTATCTCTAAAAGCATTTAAAACTCGCTCTTGGTTAGCAAAAGCTATCGCTTCGATTTCTTTGTAGCGGGCTGAATTTTCTTCTTCTGCTTGTGTTATTAAGTTTAATGCTTGTTGTCTGGTCATTGTTTTTTTGTAGGGTTGGTTTATGGTTTGTGTGGTTGGTGTGTTTTTTTACGGGTTGTTTTTTTTATGGGGTTACTGTTTTTAAAATTACTTTTTTTTCTAAGGTCGCCCCACCCCGTCAGCCTGCGGGCTGCCCACCCCTCCCACGGAGGGGAATTTGTAGGGGTCGCATTACTATGCGACCCGCAAGTATATTTATGCTGTTTGATAATTTGCAACGGGGCGCACTACTAGCGCGCCCCCTACGGCAGACTATGTGTGACATAACCAGTGATTTTTAGTCTTTTTTTGGGTGCTTTTAGGTGAAAAAATCTTTTGTTAGGTCTTTTATTTTTTTTGTGTCGCCAACTTCTACAAAGTGTTTTGGCTCGAATTTTAGCCATTTAAAGAATGTAATTTGTCGTTTTGCGTAGTTGCGTGAGTGTTGTTTTATTTTATCAATCGCTGTACTGTAATCTATTACACCGTCAAAATAATCTATAAATTCTTTATAGCCTATCGCCTTCATGGATTGGCAGTCTTTATATTCAGTAAATTTTTTGACTTCTTCTTCTAGTCCAGCTTTTAGCATACTATCAACCCGTGCATTTATTTTTGCGTACAACTCGTCTCTTGGTTTAGTTAAAACCAGCATTTGCATGTCGTATTTATTTTCTTGACTGTTATTTATACGGCTATCTTTTGTTTGCCCAGTTTGTTCAAAAATTTCTAATGCCCTTATTACTCTTTTAGAATCATTGATGGCAATTTTACTTGCCGCTAGCGGGTCAACTTTTTCCAGCATTTTGTGTAGGTACTCATGCCCATGGAGTTCTAAAATTTGCGTGTATTTGGTGCGTAATTCTATATTGGGCTTGGCATCTGCTAAGTTAAATCCTAGCGTTAATGCGTTTAGATATAGCCCAGTGCCACCCACGACAACAACATTTTTGTTTTTAGCGTGGATTCTATCAATAATTTTAAATGCATCTAGTTTATATTGGCTAACCGAATAACTATCGCTAGGGCTTATTATGTCTAACATATGATGGGCTATGCCTTGCATTTGGTTAGCTGTAACCTTGCCAGTGCCAATATCTAAGCCCTTATAAATTTGCATAGAGTCGGCACTAATAATCTCTGCGTTAAACTCTTTGGCTAAACTTATTGCTAGGTCTGACTTACCTATTGCAGTAGCGCCAGTTATTATTAAAACTTTAGGTTTTTTATTTTGCATATTATTTTAGTAAAAAAATTACGCTCTTAACTGCTCTATTGTTGCTTTTGGGTCTTTTGCGCTAAAGACGGTGTTGCCGGCTACTAAGATGTTTGCGCCCGCATCTTTTATTGATTGGGCATTTTCTAGTGTTACTCCGCCATCTATTTCTATTAGGCATTTAGGGTTGATTTTTTTAACTAAAGCCGATAACTCTTGTAGTCTTTCTAGCGACTTAGGAATAAATTTTTGACCGCCAAAGCCTGGATAAACGCTCATAAGGGTTACTATGTCACACATAGGTAGGGCTTTGTCTAACATTTTGACTGGAGTATCGGGGCTTATTACTGCCCCCGCTTTAATTCCTTTTAATTTAATCTTTTCTAGTGATGGCAATAATACCTTAGTTGCTTCTACATGAATAGTTAAAAAATCTGCACCAGCATCAATAAAGTTGTCGATATATCGCTCTGGCTCTACTATCATTAAATGGACATCTAGTGGTAGATTTGTTTTAGTTTTAATGTCGGCGATAAATTTTGGCCCAAAGGTAATGTTGGGGACAAAGACGCCGTCCATAACATCGCAATGCACAATGTCGGCTTTTGCGTCTTTTAGTCGACTAAGCTCATTGGCAATGTCTGCAAAATTTGCGCTTAAAATTGATGGTGCTATTAGTGTTTTCATGGTTGTTGTTTTTTAGTTGGTGGTGGTTATTTTGTATGAGTTTTTTGGGGCGAGCTAGTTGCTTTTTTTTCTAAGGTCGCCTATTCTATTATTATGACATCTCTCATAGGTAAGGCATTTATTATGTCATTTTTATTCTTGTTAAAGGGAATATTCTTAAAGGAACAAACAGGCATCGCCGAAGCTGAAGAAGCGGTATTCGTTGTCTACTGCGTGCTTGTAAATGTCTAGGGTTTCTTTTGTGCCAAGTAGTGCCGACACTAGCATAACAAGGGTTGACTCTGGCAAGTGAAAATTTGTGATTAGGGCACCTACTGCCTTATACTTGTATGGGGGGTAAATGTAAATGTCGGTTTCGCCAGTGGCAGCTTTTATAAAGCCTTTATCGTCTGCTACGCTTTCTAGTGTGCGTACACTAGTTGTGCCAACAGCAACTACTCGCCTGCCTTCTTTTTTGGCTAGATTTATAGTTTGGGCAGCAGACTCTTCTACCTCGTAATACTCGGCATGCATTTTGTGTTTTGTAACATCTTCTTCTGTGACTGGTCTAAATGTGCCAATGCCCACATGTAATAGCACTTCTACAAAATGCACACCCATTGCCTTTATTTTTGCGATAAGTTCTGGTGTAAAATGTAGGCCAGCTGTTGGTGCTGCGGCAGAACCGTCAACTTTAGCATAAACTGTTTGGTAGCGTTCTAAATTTTCTAGCTTCTTTTTAATGTAATGTGGCAGTGGAGTCTCGCCTATTTTGTCTAAAATTTCTTCGAAAATGCCGCTAAACTCAAAATGTAAATCCCTTAATCCGCCATCTCTTTCACCCATTACAGTTGCCGTCAATTCGTCACAAAAATAGAATCTATCGCCTACTTTTGCCTTTTTGGCTGGGCCTGCTAGAGTTTCCCAATCGGTATTATTTTGGCGTTTGTGTAATAAAAATTCTACCTTAGCGCCGCTTGGTTTATTGGTTTCTTTGTCGATTTTAATGCCGTAAATTCTGGCGGGCAAAACTTTGGTTTTATTAACTACCATAACATCACCCGGCTTTAAATAATTTACAATATCGTAAAAATGCTTATCTTCTATAGACTTTGTGACACGGTTATAAACTAACATTCTTGCAGAGTCTCTTGGCTCAATTGGAGTTTGAGCAATTAGCCTTTCTGGCAAGTCATAATAAAAATCTTGTTTTTTCATATTTTTTTATTATAACATACTGCCTTTATGTTTTCAAACTAAAAGCACTAGCTTTTTACAAACTAATAGTTTATAATTGCATATATTTATAATTGCATATAATAGTGATAGTGACCGATAATCAAAAACCTAAAAAAACGCTTAAAAAACGCACAAAAGTCTTGTTATGTGTGACATTACCTGTGACTTTTTTGCTTTTAGTCTTTATTTTTACCCCTTTGACTATTTATTGGATTGGTGGAGATGACACAACGCTAGATTTTGAATTTTTTTATTTAGGACAAAATGGCGAACAAAATGATGATTTTGACTTAAATATTGTGCATTTATCTGACTTGCATTTTCCTAAATATAATGTTGATTTAGATGAATTGTTGGAAGAAACTAGTAGTAAAAACCCCGATTTTATTGCAATAACTGGCGATTTGATGGATACTAGGGGATATGTTGCCACTAGCGGCGTAGATGTTTTTTTAAGTAATTTAGCAGCAATAGCGCCAGTTTTTTATGTAGATGGCAACCACGATTTGGCTAATAGCAACACTCAAAAATTGCATGGGATTTTAAGAGATAGCGGTGCAGTAGTTTTAGAAAATCAAAGCGTTACACTTAATATTAGGGGTAATTATATTTTAGTTGCGGGGCTTAGGCATGGTTCTCGTAGTTTGACTACAAATAAAACGCAGCAAGAATTAGAGCAAATAGAGTATACTGTGTTTTTAATCCATTCGCCTACTTTTGAAATCCATGCTAATGTTTATCATGGTGGTGGAATTTATACTACTGTATTACCTAATTTAATTTTGTCTGGGCATGTGCATGGTGGGCATATTAGACTTTTTAATAGGGCTATTTTATGCCCCGACAGGTTTTTTAATCCGCCATTTTCTAACGGGCTTTATAAGCAGATGGGCAGACATTTAATAGTTTCTCGTGGTATTGGCAATTATTTGTTTTTTAGGCGGGTGAATAATAAACCGCATGTGCCAGTAGTTAGGGTTAGGTTTTAATAAGGCAAGCTTACCTTTATAAATAAATTTTATGGGTTTTATGTGTTGGTGGTGTGCCTGCCGTTTTGGGGGACAGACCCTTAAAAAAGTCGATTTTCTTAGTGTGTGATTTGTATTGTTGGTGCTTTTTTTAAGCGTCAGTCCCCGTCACTGCATGTCGCCATTTTTTGTCTTAAATAAACAACCTGCTTGTGACTTGCCACTAAAGCTAACTATTTAACTCTTGCCATAGAATGTCTGCCATTTTTTCGGCTCCGTCTGTGCGGTGGTAAATTTTTGTAGCTTTTATAAAGGGATATAATGTGTTTGGGTTTTGGGCAAATTTATCTACTGCTTTTGCTATTTGCTTAATGTTTGTAATCTTTAGCGCACTTTTGACTTTTTTAGCATGGTAGTCGCAAATCCATTTTTCTACCCCTGTTGATGTGCGTGTAATAATGGCAGGAGAACCAAAATAAGCAGACTCTGCAATCATAGATGCGGCGCTTCTACCCACTAATAAATCGCTTGTGGCGGCAAATTGTAGCATTTTGTCTGTAAAGCCAAAGGGTCTAAAGTCGATGTGGCTAGGTGGCACTATGTTTAAAAACTCTTGGTAAAGCTCTTCATTTCTGCCACATGCCGCTATAATTGCAATTGGCGCTTTTAGTTTTAAAAGCTCGTAAACTGTATTTTTTAATTTTGCCGCTCCGTATGCCCCGTCCGCCAAAAGGACTGTGAATTTGTCCTTAGGTATGCCTAGCATTTCTTTGTATTCATTGCGGGTTAGCGTGTAGTCGGCAATTTCCTTTCTTATTAAAAACGGGACTTCAACAGCTTTTGATAAGCCTTTTTTGTATCTAGCCTTTTTAGATTCCGTTTTAACGCCCGATGCCGCACTTAGTGCCATTATGTCGCCTCGCCTATCCCACTGAACACCAACATGAGGGTCTGGGCAAAATGTTACGATTTTTGCATTGGTTAGCCCTAACATTTTAGCTTCTGCTGCATAGTAAAGTGTAGAAAAATAGGTGTTAAAAATTAGGTCTGCGTTGTAGCTTGCCGCCCTATTAACGGCATCTTTATAGGCTTTTTTCCAATAGCTTTTGTGTAGCCAAGTGGTGGTAATTTTATTGCCTACTATATTCATAAACACATGTTGAATTGTGCCAAGAGGTTTGTTTTTATTGACCTTTTTGACCTCTTTAACCTTTTCGTCCGCTAACCAATTTAAAGCTTCGTTACCTTCTTCTCTTAAAAAATATGACTCTATTACTTCGCATTTGTCGCCGTATTTTTCTTTAAACACCTCGCAAGTTGCTCGCATGGGCATAATGTGGCCTAGGCCAGCTTCGATAAATGCAAAAACTATCCGCTTTTTTTGCGGATATTGATGGGCGGTGTTGTCTAAATCATTATTTTGGTTAGTGTTTAGCGTGCTGTCGGTGTTTATGTCGTCTTTTGTTTCGAGTTGCATGTTTATTTACTTAAAACTTAAAAATGAAAACTTAAAAATGTTGGATTTTTTATGTGGTGGGGGTGCGTGTGGAATATGCCATTTTGCTTGGGGTGTGGTATGCCACCGTTTTGGGGACAGACGCACAAAAAAGTCAATGGTACAATTGTGTGATTAAGTTGATGCCGCTTTTTTGTGCGTCAGTCCCCGTCACTGCTAGGCGTCAGTCCTTACTTGGTGTTGTTGGCTGGGTTGTGAGTTACAATTTGCTTATCAAAACTCTAGTCTAAACAAAAACAATAATTCGCCTCATTTGCCTTATTTCTCATTTGCCTCATTCTAATAAATAGCGTAGCTATTTATTAGTCATAATACCCTACTTGTCTTAGTTGGGTCTCCATGATTTCCATGACCTCTAGTGTTACGGCATGGGTCATCACGGGGCTTTCTTTTTCGCCGTTTCTGATTAAATCGTTAAAATGTAGAATTTCTGGGATAAAGCCGTCTGGGTGATAGCGGCGGCCAAAAGATATACCTTTATAGTTTTTAATAGTCCTTGCCTTTCTGCCGTCTTTATATTTAACGACAACTTTTCTAGCATCAAAAAATGATGGTATTTTAATTGTGGCATTTTCGCATTCAATAGTATAATATTCCTTTAGGCTAAGACCATCAACTGACGAACCAATGTCTGCAATAGCACCGCATGGGTAAGTTAGTTTGGCTACGCAAGAAACATCTACGCCGTTTTTCATTTTGGCACTTGCTTCTATTTTTTCTGGTACGCCCAAAAGCATATGAGTATAAGTTGCAGGATAAATGCCGACATCTAAAACGCTGCCGCCACCAACTGCCTTATTAAACACTCTAGACTTAGGTCCGTGGCAAATGCCGACCTCAAACCTACTCTTAGTAGATAAAATTTTGCCCACATTATCATGCTTTAATACATCTAGTAAAGCCAAAGTCGCTGGTAAAAATCTAGTCCACAGTGCTTCCATTACTAAAACATTATTAGTTTTAGCAGCATCAATTATGCTTTTAGCTTCGGCAACGCTTATCGCAAAAGTCTTTTCTACCATTACAGGTAGCCCTGCATTTAAAAACTTGATTGCGGGCTTTGCGTGCTGGTTCATGTGCGTGCAAATATACACAGCATCACAAATAGAAGGGTTTGCGGCTAGTTCGTCATAAGTTAAACCATTTGGAATATCGTATTGAGTCGCATAAGCCAATGCTCTTTCTTTAGATGACGAAACGCACGCAACTAGTTCTGTGCTTTGACCCTTCAGGGATTGAATGACTTTGGTCATGCGGCGAGAAATTTTGCCAAGACCAACAACAGCCCAACGAATTGTTTTTTGCTGACTAGAGCCATTTTGCTCTAAATTTTGATTTGAATTTTCCATAGAAAATATGAGTTCTCCTTTTGAATTTAAAATTAAATTAAGTGGTTTATAACTAACTTGTTTTTTTACAATGCTTTACCCATAATACCCTGGGGATTTTTTGTCTAGGGCGTCCATCATAGAGTTGTATATTTTAATAATTTCTGCGTAAATGGGATTTTTTTCTAGTTCTATAATTTTGTAGTCATGTAGTAGCAAAAACTCTTCTGCAGCGAGCTTGCCTAGTTTTAAAATCACCATTCTGTTTTTACTTTTGCCTGGCATAAACTCTATTTGCTCTATTAACGCTAGGCTTGCGGTGAAAACAATGCTAGTTAAAAATTCAGAGTAATAAAAATAATCCTTACTTTTAAACAGCTTTAAATGATTCATAGAATTAGATAGCTGCTTTGTTACAGTATCGTAATACATTCTGGTCATCTCAAAAACTTCTCGATAAAAATTTTCTATTGAATTTATGGCAGCTTTTTTATTTATAACATATAATTCTTGCAAAAAAGCATCTAAATACGGCGCTATTTCTTGCACGAATGTATATTTTGGTGCGCTAAAAGACACTTTACGCAAGCCTGTTATACTAATTCTTGGGTATAAAAGCTCGTAGCAAAAATGAATCCCTTGATTTAACATTTGCAATCTTTGTGGGCATTTCTTTTTAACATATAAGTTTTTAAATAAAACATTATAGGTATAAAGCATTGCCGCCTTACACTGCTCTTTTAAATAGTTTAAAACTTGGCCTTTAACAGATATAAATACTGCCCTATCTTTTGTGCCCCTTGCGGCATTATATTTATCTATTTGAACTTCTGCTTCGATTGTGTATTCTAATATTTTTGCAAAATCTGGCCTATGTCTTTCGATAGAATAGTTGGGGTCTAAATTTTGTGCAAAGTATAAAAGGCTAGAAAATATTTTATTGGCGGAGTCAAAATCTTCGTCTTGCGGAACACAAATAATTGTTTCGCTAATGCCACGAGTTTGAGTGCTTTTTATACATGCTAGAATTGCTAGGTCTGCAAATTGCAAAGTAGCTATTGCTACATCTTCGTTAAAGGTTAATAAAAATTCTTTGTCTAAGGTTAAAAAGGAGTTTACATGTTTGGCTAAAAGCATCATTAAATGACGCATTGTACGAGATGCATTTTGCCTTTCAAACTCGGCATCTATTTTTTGAAATTCCGCCACAAGTAGCGTGTTGACTTCCCTTAAAGCCGCTAATACAAATGGGATTTTATACTGCATGTCGACTTGTGCACTATCTAGCTTTAAAAATGAGTATTTTAGAATACGCATCATGTTTAAAACTCTGTCATACTCGGGGTTTTTCTCGTTTTCATAAATGTCGCAAATTCCCGCATAATAAAAAGATAAATAGTGGTTAGCATTAAACTTAAGTGACTTTTTAAAATGGATTTGAGCCTCTCTAAAATCGGTGTTGTCAAAATATTGCTTACCAGTCTCAAACGACATGTTTGCTTCTTCCATATCTATCATAGATTCCTTCATACGCAAAAGCTCCATTGTAAGCGAACCTTCGCACAATGGACAATTGTAGGCATCAAAAACCTCTGACTCTAGCGTTATATTTTTTAAGCAATGCGGGCAAATAGCAAATGCGGCAGCCATAATCTTTAGTAGCTCCTTAAAAATTCTATTTAATGCTGGCGAGTTTACAAACATAAAAATAGTGTATACTCTTTATTAGAGTACACTATTTTATGTTGTTTGTAAAGACTTTTTTGAAAATTAAATTGTTAAATTTTAATAAGAAAATATGAGGAAATGTGCTGTTTAAAAACTATATGTACCCTGCTCTCGACAGGAATCGAACCTGTACCAATGCCTCCGGAGGGCATCGTTGTATCCTTTCAACTACGAGAGCGTTTTATCAATGAATAATGAATACTTAATAATGAATAATGTCGGTTAAATATTTTAATTTTTAGACAATTCTTATATTTAAAATTTTAACAATCATTATTCATTATTAAATATTAAATATTCATTATAAAATAGCCCCGCTATTTTATCTTAGCTAGCTTGTCCTTATGGCGTCTTGCGTAGTTTGTTAGCCATTCGTTGTTGTTTAGAGCTGGCTCCATTATACATTTTTCATGCATGTCTCTTAGGATTATGCCTATCGCCTCGCCTCTTATGCCCATGCTTAAAAGGTCGCCGCCGTTAATTTTAAGCGCTTGAATATCAAACGGTGCTTTTTCGTCAAACATTTTTTGCCTAATGGCTTGTAT
>Ga0209755_10007125_pt1 | contig 12189 bp, 7 predicted proteins | sample TergutCo191P1_FD_187301 | JGI IMG/M metagenome (GOLD analysis project Ga0209755, IMG submission 187301) | Cornitermes sp. P1 segment gut microbial communities from Petit-Saut dam, French Guiana - Co191P1 (SPAdes) (version 2) | ecosystem: Host-associated > Arthropoda: Insects > Digestive system >... | reverse complement strand
TCTTGCGGCGGCTCAGGTACAAAAAAATCGCGCCAAAAAATAATGGTAACAATTCCCGCAGGCGTAGAAAACGGCAAGCGCGTAGTTATTCCCAAACAGGGAGATGCCGGACCCAACGGCGGGCCTGCGGGAGATTTATATGTATTTATCAGGGTAAAACCGCATGAGTACTTTGAACGCCAGGCTTACGACCTTTACTGTGCCGTTCCAATCTCTATAAGTCAGGCGGCTCTTGGCGCGGATATTCATGTAACAACGCTCGATAACAAAACAATCAAAGTAAAAATTCCGGCAGGCACCCAAAACGGAAAGCTTTTACGCATCCGGGATGAGGGCGTTCCCATGGGAAGCCAAAAAGGTAATCTATATATAAAATTAATGGTGCAAATCCCGGAAAAACTTTCTAAACGCGGTAAAGAACTTTTAGAGGAACTCGCAAAGGCCGAAGGACAAAACGACAGTCCCAAACCCATTTCGCTTTCACAGCTCGGCGATGTTTAAAAATTTGGAAAAGCAACGAGTATAAAAAAAGCACCGCCTTCGCGGTGCCTTTTCATCTGATAACAAATTATTAAAATAGTTTACAATTTTGCGATTTCGTCCAAGGAGAGCCCGGTGATTTCGCTCACAAATTCGGGAGTAGAACCCTTGGCGAGCAGGTTGCGGGCAATGGTAAGTTTTTCTTCTGTTTTACCTTCCGCTTTACCTTCCCGATAAGTGGCTCGACGGTCAAGATTATCTCTCAATCTATCCATTTCTACATTAAAATATCTTTTTTCGCTGCGGCTCATTTTTCTTACTTGCTTTTCGGCTCTCATTATTCCATCCTCCATACTACAAAGCTCGGCGATTAATGATTTCGCTTCCTTCTCATGCCTGCATTTTATAAATATACACCACTTCTCGTCTTCAGACAATATTTCTATTCCGGTTTTCCCTTTATGGTAATCAATTATCTTATTTTCCTCTTTTACTTTGAGCCGCTTGAATCATTGAGATATATTGACTTGCCCGCTCTTTCAAATCATCTTTCGTGTTTTTTAACTGCATTTCGATATCCGCTATATCACCGTCATTAAATTTAACTCTGACATCCAGACGAGGCGATTTAGCGCCTATATAAGCCGGTAAGAGCTCACTGTTGACCACCTCAACATTTGATATTTCCCGGTGTATACAGGCCGATAAAAGAGAACGGAGAGCTTCGCGGGAGTCCTCCGTATCCGAAGCGAGCGTGTACTTAAAGACCTGGTCGTCCATAATACTTAGGGGTTGCCCCAGCTCTGCTTTTTCCCTGAAGAACTTTCTTTGTTCATACAGAGACATTAAATGGTGAAACAAGTTTTTCATATAAAAACCTCCACCTATATATGGGTTCAACTTGCGGTTTTGCTTTATCGATTCTGAGAAAATTCATAAAAAAAGTGAATTATTTTTAAGATAACTGCTAATATATTTGTTAATGTAGCTGCTACATTAGCCGGCATAAGCGCAGAATAAAAAAGCTCCTCTTCCGAGGAGCTTTTAAACTAACTAACTTACGTTAAATTAGAAGCCAACATTAATTGCGATTGGGATTGCCCATTTGAGATAGGTCTTATCTTTAGCGTCTTTTTCGCTGTCAATTGACCAGAGTTTGATACCAGCAAGGAATTTCGGTCCCCATTCTTCACCAATCTGGATGAAGGGATTTAAATGCCAGCCAAATACCGCATCAGCTTTGCTTCCATGTTTATCAGCTGTCTGCGCTTCCTGCATACCAATACCGGCAGCAATAAATAATGTCGCATTGTCGCCAATCGGGAAGAAAGGCACTATATCGAAGAGGAGTTTCAATGGTTCTTCAAAGGCATCGCCTTTTGCTGGAGTGAATTTACCACCTAAGAAAGCGCCAACACGAGCTTTAAGACCAAAGCTGTCGCTTGCGAATTTAAAGCCTGCGCCAATAGCAACGGGAGCGTTGTAAGTACCATCAAAAAGAGAATTTTTTTCTCCCGAAACAGGCAGTGTATAGCCAACACCAAGATCAAATGAAATCTGATCATTAATTGGCATACCGAAATAAGCGTAAATCTTAGATCCGCTGGCCAATCCGCTAGGACCACCTTCCATAGCTTTTTCCATAGATTCTATCTTATCTAAGTCGTCTTCATCATAATCTTCCTTCCAACCGGTTGGATCAAGTGCCTGAGCCATCATTGCTCCAAATAAAAGTGCAGAATCATCAGCGCTAAATCCTAATCTACCCTGGTTACCAACATAGGTAAGAGCGATGTTTCCAAAAGCAAGATTAAAATCTAATTGAATGTTTATGTTCTTATAAGCATCATCAATTTTTCCATTGGCAAAGGGAACAGAAAGATTAATTCCAAAAACTTCAACGGGTTTAATTTCGATCATAAGGGAGTTTGATCCGCCGTAACCGCCAAAGAAAGCGCCACCAAAATCTACTCCAAGTCCATAAATACTGCCACCCCATGCATTATCTCCACCAAATGTTACACCGGTATCTGTAGGTGTCTGGTAGAACATCCAGCGTGTAACGCCGTCTTTGCCATTAAATCCATCGTATCCATTACTACCGATTCTTACTTGAAGTTGTTCAATGGGTTTCCACCACGCGTAACCAAAAGAACCGCCATCATAGCGGAACCATCCGCCAAATGTACCTTCTTCGTTTGAACCTGAGGCTTCAAGACGAATGCGGTCCATATCAGCGCTGGTGTTAACGTCCGCGCTAATAAATTTTGTTGAATCTTTTGGATCTTTCCATTCACCTGACTTACCTTCAAGCAGATTAAAGGTTCCAATTACAGCGCCACTTACTGTGATTTCAGCAAAGGCTGCACCGCCTACAAAGGCGATCATTGCAAGAATTGCAACAATTTTTTTCATTTTTTCCTCCTGGTCATATAGATAAGAGAAGGTGCTGCACGAGCTCCCTTTACCTCTTTATCTCCATTTTTAACCCCTAAATTTTGGGGGATTGTCCTTACTTTTTACGCTTTTCATGTGCATAATTTAAAGGAACGTTTATTTTTGGCACTAGAAGAATATTGGTGAGGAAATTAAGCTTTTAAAAATGTAATTTTTTGGTCTGAATGACCCCATATCTAGCGTTATTATAAATGAGCTACGCTATATATGGTGTTGTTTTTATAGAAATAATCATATCATTATTATCTGATACTAATTTTAATTACGTTGAATTATATGGCTGGAAATATATTAATTTTTATATTGTATTTTCAATTAAATAAAACAAAATTTAATAGAAAATAGTGGAAATTTATGCTATTTTTACCGATATTTAATATATAAGTGGAGTAATAAGTTGATGAATATGATTAAAACATCAATATTTTTATTCAAGGAGAAAAAAAATAGAGATTCTACTTGTTGTTATAGAATGGAATATTATATACTATGAGTATAAACACAGTGATATTGGTTGCTGGCGGCAGTCGGTTCCAGAGTAATATAAGCTGGCTTAAAGCTAGCAAAGTAAAGATTATTACTGTGCCAAAAATAAACGTTCCATTATTTTATGTATAAAAAAACAATAAGTATTTGGAGCAAAAAATGGAGATAAAGAGGTAAAGGGAGCTCGTGCAGCACCTTCTCTTATCTATATGACCAGGAGGAAAAAATGAAAAAAATTATTGCAATTCTTGCAATGATCGCCTTTGTAGGCGGTGCAGCCTTTGCTGAAATCTCAGTGAGTGGCGCTGTAATTGGAACCTTTAATCTGCTTGAAGGTAAGTCAGGTAAATGGGTGCCGGATTCAAAAGATCCAACAAAATTTAATGATGCGGACGTTAACACCAGCGCTGAGATGAACCGCATTCGTCTTGAAGCCTCAGGTTCAAACGAAGAAGGTACATTTGGCGGATGGTTCCGCCATGATGGCGGTCCTTTTGGTTACGCGTGGTGGAAACCCATTGAACAACTTCAAGTAAGAATCGGTAGTAACGGATACGATGGATTTAACAGTAAAGACGGCGTTACGCGCTGGATGTTCTACCAGACACCTACAGATACCGGCGTAACATTTGGCGGAGATAATGCATGGGGCGGCAGTATTTATGGTTTAGGAGTTAATTTTGGCGGCGCTTTCTTTGACGGTTACGGCGGAACAAACTCCCTTATGATCGAAATTAAACCCATTGAAGTTTTTGGAATTAATCTTGCTGTTCCTTTTGCCAATGGAAAAATTGATGATGCTTATAAGAACATAATCATTCAATTAGATTTTAACCTTGCTTTTGGAAACATCGCTCTTACCTTTGTTGGCAACCAGGGTAAATTTGGATATAGCGAAGATTTTGAGAAATTTTTAAAGACGGACACAGATGATTTTGATGCTGAAGAGCTTCTTGAATATTATGCAGAAATGGCAGAATATATGGCGAATCCGAGTAGTGTTTATGATTCCAGCGGATCTAAGATTTACGCTTATTTTGGTATGCCAATTAATGATCAGATTTCATTTGATCTTGGTGTTGGCTATACACTACCTGTTTCGGGAGAAAAAGATTCACCTTTTGAAGGTATGACCTATAACGCTCCTATTGGTATTGGCGCTGGCTTTAAATTCGCAAGCGACAGCTTTGGTCTTAAAGCTCGTGTTGGCGCTTTCTTAGGTGGTAATTACACTCCAGATAAAGGCGATGCAGTAGAAGTACCTTTAAAACTTCTCTTCGATATAATGCCTTTCTTCCCGATTGGCGACAATGCGACATTATTTATTGCTGCCGGTATTGGTATGCAGGAAGCGAAGACAGCTGATAAACATGGAAGCAAAGCTGATGCGGTATTTGGCTGGCATTTTAATCCCTTCATCCAGATTGGTGAAGAATGGGGACCGAAATTCCTTGCCGGTATCAAAGTATCGTCTAATGGGGACAAAGACAGGAAAGATGCTACATATATCAACTGGGCAATTCCAATCGCAATTAATGTTGGCTTCTAATCCAGTGTAACTTAACTAATTAAAAAGCGCCTCTTTCGAGGCGCTTTTTTTAGTCTAACAAGGCGCGTACCCATTTGTAATTATTTAATTAACTGTAAAATCGAGCGGAAGGATTGGCAAAACCTTGCCATTATTTTTTAGTCTATATTCAATTTCATTTTTAAAATTATCTTCCAGGGAATTGCCAAATAATATCGATACAGAATTGGGCATGCTTTCCATAAGCTTTTCCATAAATGTCGGTTCCGGGTATTTTTTATATCTTATTTTTTCTGTATCAGAAATTTCCGCAAGCTCAAGCGCTTTTTTAAGAGCGTCGTTTAAACCGCCGACACTGTCAACCAAGCCTTCTTCCATAGCGCGAGTGCCGGAAAAAATTCTACCTTGCGCGGCTTTTTCTACATCCGCGATTTCCATGTCTCTGCCAAACGCAGCTTTATCAATAAAAATTTTATAAAGGTCTGTAATATATTTCTTATATTGCTCTTCTTCTTGTGCCGTTAAGTCGCGATATGGGACAAGAAAGCCCATGTTTAAATCAGAATGAGCTCCGCGTTTTATCGTATCGATCTTTATTCCTACTTTTGAATTTAAACCGTTATCGTAAAACCATGTGCCAATTACGCCTATAGAACCTGTAATTGTATATGGATTCGCGATTATATGGCTTGCGTTCATAGAAACCCAATAACCGCCCGAAGCTGCTACATTCCCCATGCTTACGACAACAGGCTTGTAAATCTTCGCATAACGGACAGCTTCGTTAACATATTCCGCGGCATCTGCGGCTCCTCCGGGAGAATCAACCCTGAGCACAATTGCCTTAACGCGGTTATTTTTTCCCAAATCGCGGATAACTCGCGACAATTTTATCGCTTCCATTCCGCTTGTCATATCCGTCTGCCCTTCCGCGTAAACAACTGCAATAACCGGTGAGCTTCCCGGTGCTTTAATAGGATTATAAGGTAAAATTGCTCCTGTCAAACTTGTTTCTGTTTTTCCAAACAAGGCATAGGAATTTTTAAAGGGAAAAGACATTTCTTCAAATTCATATAAAGATGATTTTACTTCTGAAAAGCCGCCAACATAATCAACTAGTCCTTTTTCTTTTGCCGCATACGCCGAATATAAAAATTCGTTATTTAAAATATTATCAAATTCCTGTACTGTCCAGCCGCGCGCCTGCATTAATGTGTTCCGGCTTAAATAAAAAATATCATCCAAATATTCACTGTATTGCCTTCTGTCCGCTGCAGAAAAAGAATCTCTTGTAAATGATTCTGCTGCTGTCTTGTATTCAAAATATCTGAGCTCTCTTACGCCAATGCCAAGCTTTTCAAAGGTTTGCTTCATAAAACCTCTTCCCATCGCGTAACCTGTTATGCTAATACCGCCAAGTTCGTGCATTACGATTTTGTCTGCAACTGATGCTAAAAGGTAGATATCCATATCGGCGTTACCAATATACGCGCAAATTTTCTTACCGCTTTTTTTAAAATCTTCAAGCGCAGATCGTAATTCCCACAAATGATCTTTTCCCGCATAAAACGCGCTTATATTTAAAATTATACCGCTTACATTATTATCTTTCGCAGCTCTTTCAATAACCTGGAAAACCTCAAGCGGCTGCTTTTTTATCGCAAAAGGATTATTACTTGGTATTTCATTTAAATTTATTTCTACATATGTGTTTGGAAGTACAAGAGAACCTGCACCTGAGCATGAAGAAAAAATTAAAACAAGCGAAGCGGCAATGAGTGCCAGATTTTTCATATAGCTCCTAAAATTGATAATTAACACCGCGGCTATCACCAGTTTTTACTTTTTCTTCTTTGGCGCAGATTTTTTCGCCTTAGGTGCAACTTTTGCTTTAGACTGCGTCTTAGACGCGGTCTTAGGTGCAGCCTTAGTTGTTGTCTTTTTTACTGAGGCTTTTTTTGGCGCAGCTTTTTTTACCGTTGGAGTTTTCTTTACGCTTGTCTTTTTTGCTTCTGTTTTTTTAGGTGCAACTTTTTTTACAGGCGCTGCTTTTGCCTTAGGTTTAATTGTTTTTACTGTTGTCTTAGACTTTGACGGCGTCTTTGACGCAGTTTTAGGAGCGACAGTCTTAACAGGTTCTGCTTTTTTGGTCTCAGGTTTTTTTACAACCGATGCTTGGCTGCCTGTTTTCTTTTTCGCTCCATTTTTCGCTGTCAGTGTATCGATTAAAACGTCAAATCTGTATTCCGATTTTTCTTCGGCCTTTGTCATAACATCGTAAATCGCCGCAATTCGTTCAATGCGTTCTTCTACAGGCATTTCTACGGTAGATTCCATCATAAAGAAAAGTGATGAATAGTACAGCGCGTCTTCAAAACCTTCCTTGTTAAACCATGGCACGTCATTGAAGAAGTTAATTCCCAATATACGCCTGAAATCTTCGCTAAGATAATTTTCTTCGATAATAAGCGCGGCAATTTGTGCCGGAGATAATTTCGAACCGTTTTTGCCGGGTTTACTCCATTCGTGCTCCATCTTTGTTCGGCTTAATACCGCTTTTATTAGATCTGTTATGCGCCATGCTTCTGCGTCCGAAGCGCCGTAGCGCATATAAGTCTGTCTTAATTTTCGTCCCAGATCCCAATGATCAAAAGCGAGGTTTGCAGCCATCGCGCCTGTCGCCTCTTTACCAATTATTGAGCGCAATAAAGACACTACACCGTAACTTAATACAACAGAGTGGAGCATCTGTCTTTCTGAGATACACTTATTAATTCTCGCAAGCAATGGCAATTTTGATTTTTTTAGCGCAACTAAAATATCTTTAAGTCTGTTAATAAATGTCTCAAACTCTTTCCATATTGCATCTTTACTGACAGCAGTAAATTTTACCGGCACACCTTTTGCGTCAACTTTAATCATGGATTGCGGAGCGCTCCACGGATCCCAGGAGCCATTCGCGCCGGTAATAAAATGTGCCGCTTGTTTAATAAATTCTTCAATCGGTTTTTTAAACGATTCAACAAATGTTTTCTTTTCGATAGATTTATTCATATTTAGAATAAAATCTTCTTTTAAGAATTCCATGAATCGATAATACAAATCGCCCAGGAAAATATCTTTTATCGCGGCATAAGGATCGGGTACGCCGCCGCCTTTTAGATCGTTGTTTAAGCGCGCCCAGCGTCCTTTCGCGTCATCTTCAACTTCGTATAGATCAAGATAAACCTGGGTCTCGTATCCTTTAAGCCCGACAAAGAAGCCGTTTTCGCAGATTGCCTTGGAGGAACGAATATACCACAAGTTTGCTTTTTGCTCGCGAAGCAGCGTAAAGTATCTGCTGTCGCCATGAATGGCAAGAGCTTCGCTGAGGTTGTCGCGTCGTGTTCCGCCTTCGCAGGGAATTGGAGGGTCGCTCACCTTTATCCAACCTGATGTTTCATAGTAGGAGTTATTGTAGAAAATAAGCGCTCTATCATCGCGGCCGTTTATCCACGCGCGGTTAGAATAGGCAAAAACATTTTCGTTCACGGAACCGCCGTCGCAGTACAGGTCGTATAACCTAAACTGGGCGCTGCCCGAAAAAAGAGCGCGCCGCTTCATTAGCGGGAAAATTTCATATTCATGGCGACCTACTAAATAGCCGTCCGGTTTTTCATCTTTATAAGCGCGGCGGTATTCCATGCCGTATTTTTCTTCAAAGCCTTCAACTTGACCGTGACCAAACATGGGCAAGCCCGGCATTGTTACAAGCAGCGTACAAATACCAAAATATTTATCGCCCTTGCCAAACTGCGCGACGGCGGTTTCTTCATCGGGGTTATTCATAAAGTTGACGAAGCGTTTTAAAATCTCGGGGTCAAATTCCATGGTGTTTTTAATGGTCGCCCGGTACTTTTGATTTTCTTCGTTTTTAAGCATATTCATAAACGCCGAGTTATAAACACGGTGCATACCTAGGGTACGCACGAAGTAACCTTCCATCATCCAGAAAGCTTCGGCAAGTAGCAGAGTGTTAGGCGCTTCTGAAGCACAGCGGTCTACAACTTCGCGCCAGAACTCGTTTGGAATACAGCGGTTAAATTCGTCTGTTGTAATTGAATGCTCGGCGCGGCTTGCGATTGCTCCGCCTGTGCCCGGCGCGGGGAACCAGAGACGCTGAATGTGACGCTTTGCGAGTGTCATAGCGGCATCGAAGCGCACTATCGAGAACTGCTGACACACGCCGATAATTGTGCGAATGACTGCTTCACGCGCTTCCGGGTTAAGGAAGTCAATTTGCGCGGTATCGTTCCATGGCATCGAAGTGCCGTCATTACCGTGGTAAATATAGCGCGTGTTGCCTGTACGGTTATCGATTCTTTTAAAAACGACAGCGGCGTCACTGCGTGAAAAATAATGTTCTTCTATTTGTACGGTTATATCGTCCCTGCCGGAAAGATTGCCGCAGTTATAGTTATAAGTTGGGAAGGGAGGGTAAGGCAGTTGTAAGAACCTGTCGGGGTGTTCAATCATCCATTTGCTGTCGATGCCTGTGTGATTTGGAACCATATCTGAACCGAGGCGAATACCACGGCACATGCAGCGTTCTCGCAAATTGCAAAGCGCTCCCCAGCCGCCAAGCTCGCCTGCGATATCGTAATCGTGCAAGCTGTAGGCAGACGCTGCTGCTTCAGGATTGCCCGTCCATTGTTTTATCGTTTTACTCGCTTGGCTTCTCTCCCACACACCGATTAGCCACAATCCCGTAAAACCGCGATGGGCAAGCTCATCAAGCTCTTCATCAGGAACTTGATCTAAACGGTTAATTTCTCTGCCATATTTTTGAGACATCTGGAAAAGCCACACAAGGGTACTTTTTGCTATCAATACCGTTTTAGGCATCCAATCCTGATCGGGACTGAAACGCTCATATTCATCGAGGCCTGCGAATGTTAAAACCTCGCTGGGGCCGGGACCCATAAAACCGGGTTTATTTTCTTCGCTGATAACATCAAGACTCATAAGGAGGCGAGCCATAAATTTAGAAATGAGTAAGCCCCAATGGCGGCGCATATATTCAAGCTGATCAAAAAGAGAGTCGGGGAAGGCGATCGCAGGAGAGCGAAGGAAATCCCAAAGATTCATTCCATCAGGGCCAAAGGGAGGCAGTTCTTTAAAGTATTCTTTTAACTCCTCGATCGCATCGGGGTAAACTGTTGTTTTTACAAGAACAGCATCGTCAAACATAAATTTAAAAGGTTTAAAAGCAGGGTTTAGATTCGCGATCGAAAGAAGCATTGTCTCCTCGATGCTCAAAGCGCGGCAGCTTTCGCCGTCCTCTTTGCTCTTTAAATACTGCTCAATATTTTTCTCGCCCTTGTAAACCGGACGCGGAGGAAACTGCTTATTAAAAGTATTTAAAAGTCCACTTGTTTGCTTTTCGCCGAGTTTCGCGTCCATTCTATCAAGCGCCGTTTCAAAAACATCACCCTTAACCTCTTCGCGGTACAAAGAAACAACATAATGGAGAATTTCGTCGATTAAACCCATTGCGTATAAATGCCCGGCTTTTATAAAACGCTCAGGGTGAGCGGGGTCTTGTCTAAGATTGATTTTATTCGCAAGGTCGCGGCATTGTTTAAGGTCTGCAAGAACGACGTTTCCTGTCAGCGAAAAAAGACTGTCGTTTAATTCGTATTCTTTGCGGACATTATGATTTATATGGAACTCCATGAGGGCTTTGCGGTTCTTTGCCCAATGAGTAGTTTTTGTCTCTAATTTAGTGAGCGTTATTTGAAATTTTTTCATGGAAGCTCCTTTACCGACTTCTACATTATAGTATATTTCTTGACAACTGTCATGTATACTGTTTTTGGGTGACAGTCACAGTGCCAGTCAAGGTGACTGACACTATGTATGGCACTATGTCTGTCACTGTGACTGACACCATTGCTTAGGAGCTTAATATGAAAAAGATAGTAATAATTCTCACTATGTTAGTGCCCTTGTTCTTTACCTTTGGCTGCGGCAAAGCGCCGGAAAAAAGAACCGCGCATTTAGGTAACGTAGATTACGCCCATTCGTGGGAAGGAGCAGGCTATATGTCTGAAGATGCCGAAGCCAGTTATAGCACTCCGGAGGCATATAGAGATGTATCTAATTTGTTTGGGAACGCACGAGTACAGTCAGCTTCAAATCAATCGGCTTCATCCGGGCTGCCGGAATCAAGCCTATTCGCTGATCTTCCTGACACAGAACGCAAACTGGTAAAGCGTGCAAATGTCTCCTTCAGAGTTGATAACCTCGAAAAGGCAGATGCAACGGTGACCAGTTTATTGGAAACATTTAACGGATATTCGGCAACAACAACTATCAGCGAAAATTCGCATTTCTATTCTCTGCGTATTCCCGCGCCTCAGTACGATGTTTTCCTTACCGAAATGAATGGAATAGGCAGATTAACTAACCGTTCTGAAAGTACCGAAGATGTAACTCTGCATTATTATGACCTTGAAAGCCGACTTGGATCTAAAAGAGAACTGCTGAGAACCTATCAATCATATCTGAGAAGGGCAAACAACATGGAAGAGATTCTTGCTGTAGAAGCACAAATTTCGAATCTTCAACAGGATATTGAAAGCACAGGGACCCAACTTCGTTACCTCGCAAACCAGGTAAATTACGCTACAATTGGACTTCGTTTATATGGACCTGCGGCTGCAGTGTCGTATCAACATGAAAGCTTCGGCGATAAAATCAAACAATTATTCGGCGGCTTTGGCGGTTTCCTCTCTACAGTGGCGATTATCCTGCTTGGCATTGTCGTTTACGGAATTCCTTCGCTTGCAATAGCCATTCTCCTTTTCTGGCTTCTCTTTGGCAGAATTGGACTGCTTAAAAAACTCTGGCGCCTTTTGATGGTAAAAAAGCAAGGTTAGATATGACAGTCACAGTGACTGACACTATGTCTGTCACCTTTTACTTGACACGAACAGACTAGTCTATTAAACTAGTTTGTAAGAGGTAAATATGTTATCACAGGAAATTGGGGCTTTTGAAGCCAAAACTCATTTTTCAAAAATTTTAGAAAAGGTTGAAAACGGTGATGATTTTATTATTACCAAGAGAGGGAAACCTGTAGCTAAAATTATTCCGTTTATAAAATATTCAAATCCGATGACGCGAAAAGAAGCGATTGAAGCAATGAGAGAAATGCGAAAATTATACAGAGGTAATCCCGGCGATGACAATATAAA
>Ga0209755_10007124_pt1 | contig 12190 bp, 8 predicted proteins | sample TergutCo191P1_FD_187301 | JGI IMG/M metagenome (GOLD analysis project Ga0209755, IMG submission 187301) | Cornitermes sp. P1 segment gut microbial communities from Petit-Saut dam, French Guiana - Co191P1 (SPAdes) (version 2) | ecosystem: Host-associated > Arthropoda: Insects > Digestive system >... | reverse complement strand
ACCGGATAGCCCTCACCCCGGGAAGCGATGCGCACGTTCTGGGCATTTATTCCATGCCCAGGGCGGGCGCATCGCTTCCCGGGGTGCCAGGGGACTTTCCAAACCGAGGTTCAACGGTGACAGTCACCAAATTTTAACCATCCTGCGCAAGGTGACTGACACTTTTTTACTAAAGGCGGCAAACGACGCATTTGCCAGACTCGGTAAAAAGCGTTATATTGTGTGGCAGGAGATGCTTGCGATGGAAACACTACAAACAGCGAATCCAGCCACCCCCGAATCGGTTTGGGCGATATTGCGGGAATTAGCCGCAGACCGGAAGGAAATGGCCGAGAAAATGGCCGCAGACTGGAGGGAATTGGCCGCAGATCGAAAGAAATTTGCCGCGGAATTGGCCGAAGATCAGAGGAGAGCGGCTCGGGTGGTAGAGGAATTGGCCGAGGATCAGAGGAGAGCGGCTCGAGCGGTAGAGGAATTGGCCGCAGAGCAGAGGGAAACGGCTCGGGTGCTAAAGGAAACGGGCAAACGCCTCGGCGATTTCACGAACAGTTTCGGCGAAATCGTGGAATACATGGTCGCGCCCAACCTGCAAGACAGGTTTTTTGACTTGGGCATGGATTTTCAGGAAGTCAGTAAGGACATCAAGATTCGGGATAAGAAAAACGGCATCCATTTCCAAATCGACGTGTACCTGCAAAACTGCGACACGGCGATGCTGGTGGAAGTAAAAGCCGATCTTGAGATCAGCGACATAAACGCCCACATGGAACGGCTGGAAAAGATGCGAAGATATGCGGATTTGCGCGGGGACAAGCGCGTGTTCTTGGGGGCCGTCGCAGGGGTCGTCGTGAAGGACAAGGTAAGGGAGTACGCATTAGGCCACGGCTTTTACCTTGCGGAACCTTCTGGCGAGACTTTTAACATCACGCCCCCGCATGACAAGCCCAAAGAGTGGTAACCTTGGCGGCAGGCGCAAGGGTGACACCAGCAAATTTCCATAGCCTCTGGATAAAGGCGTGGGAATCGTTGCCGTGAATGCCTTGGGAACCGCTGAATTCCGCTTTAATCAGCGGTCCATAAGTTTCCACACGCCGAAACTCTGCGATTCCAGCCTTATCCGCCCGTTTTCAAAACCGCAGTCGCCGATGGAATAAACCGGAACTGGCGTTCCCTCAAACGACACCGAAACATTGACCGCATTTGCGCCGGGGTTCACGGCGACGATGCAAGAGCCGCGCCGGTACACAAAGGAACGATCGCCCGAATCGGCGCGCGGGGCGTGGACGACCTCAAGGTTCGCCTTCGCCTTAAGATCATCCTCGCCATGCCGCAGACGCAGAAGGGCTTTTACCGTGTTGAGCAGCGAGCCGGGGTCTTGTTCCTGCGCCTCGACATTGGGTGCGGCGGGATCGTCATCGACTGGCAGGTAAAAACAAGCTGGCGCAGCTGTCGAGAACCCTGCACCCGCGCCGGGCTTCCACTGCATCGGTGTGCGGGAACCAGTGCGGGTATACCCCCCCTCCTTGGTCGGCAGGTGGGAAAGATAGCGCATACCGATTTCGTCGCCGTAGTACAGGAACGGAACGCCAGGCATGGTAAAGAAAAACGCGTATGCCAAGGCGACCTCCCGCGTCGAAAGGCCGTGGCCGATGCGCGGCGTGTCGTGGTTCCCGGTTATAAGACTCATGTAACCGTCGTTCTTGACCGACTCGTACCATGGCATGTACTGCGCAAGAAACTTCGTGATATCGCCGCCGCCGTCTTTCTTGAAATAACTGTTGTCAACGCCGCCTTCGTTGTCCTTGTAATCCCGAACCAGACTGCGGTAACCGCTGTTCCCGTGATCCAGCAGAAAGTCCGAGTGGAACCCCGCCTTGATCGACTGCGGCGGGCAACCCCATTCCGAAACCAAGGCCGCCTCGGGGAATTCCCTGTCCAGCATCGCCCGCACGTTGCGCCATACTGCGCTGGTCGCGCTTTTGTGCTCGTCGTCGAACTTGACAAGAGAGTCGGCCATGTCAACCCTAAAGCCATCGCAGCCGCAGCCCTTGTCGCCTGCGAGCCAGAAACGCATTATGTCCTTTAGCGCCTCCCGCGTGGCTATGCAGTCGGGGTCGTCGGGCGGCATCTGCCACTTTTCGCGTTGTTCAAGAAAACCGTAGTTAAGCGCGGGCTGGCATTTAAAAAAATTGATGATGTAGCAACCGTCCCGATCCGCCTCGCCCGCGATGAATTTCTGCCCGTCGATTAGCCAGCAGAACCAGCCGTCCGTCCAGATGTAGCGGTTTTTGAATTCGTCGCTCGGGTCGATCTTCTTGCTTTCGGTAAACCAGGCATGCTCCTCGGATGTGTGGCCGGGAACAAGGTCGAGCATTACCCGCATGTCCCGCGTGTGGGCTTCGTCGAAAAGCCGGAACAGATCCTCGTTGGTGCCGTAGCGCGGCGCGACTTTTTTGTAGTCGCGCACGTCATAACCCGCGTCCTTGAACGGCGAATCGAAACAGGGGTTGATCCACAGGGCGTTGCAGCCAAGGCCCTTTATGTAATCAAGTTTTTCGATTATCCCCGGAATGTCGCCGATCCCGTCGCCGTTGGAATCGCGAAAAGTTTGTGGATAAATCTCGTAAAAAACCGCGTCGTCTAACCATCTGGGCATAGTGAACTCCTCTGAAACACGATAAAGATTATGGCAAAGTAACAGACAATGATGTGAACGGTCGGCAGGAACATGCCGAACAAAGTCGCGAGCAGCGCGGGCAGGGTGGATGAATAAATGGCAAGGCCCATCCTGTCCCGAAACGAAAGGGGCGCCATGTTCATTCTGGATATCCGCAGAAAGAAACTCGCGGACAGGTAAAACATGGCTTGGAGTACCAGTGTAAGAATAAAGGCCACTCCCAGAATCGGCATAAGGACGCTTCTGCCGAATCCGGCTTCTGCCATGAGCATGTTGAATTCGCCGACGTCGATTTGCCCGCCCGCCCGGAGATCCCCGGCCAGACCTGCGAACTCTGGTACGGTGTCCAGAAAGTCCGCGCCGAAACCCCGGCCGAAAAGCTCGAAGGGGGACACCCTTGCGATGGCAAACGTAAGGGGGAAATTAATGCAGACCGACAGCAGCAGGAAATGCAACGCAAGCCATTTGCCGCCGGTCTTGCGGATATGATCGAAGAGTAGGGCGATGCGCTCCTCGTTCCTCCAGGTAAAAGCGCCTAACGTTACTGCCCTGAAGTAGTCTCTCATTCCCCTTTGTTCGCCCCGGCCATAAGGCCCTGCAGAAGGAACCGTTGGAAAATCATGTACAGAATCGTTATCGGCACGGCGATCAGCACCGCCCCGGCAAAAAATGCCGGGAAATTTGCGTCTGGGCGGGTGATGATCTCGAACAGGCCGATCGCCAGGGTGCGCGTTTCGTCCCGGTTGATCAGGAACCGGGGGAGCATGTAGTCCATCCACGGTGCCATGAACGAGGTCAGCGCGATGAAGAACATTATTGGCATGGACAGCGGCAGGATTATCTTGCGGAAAAGCTGCAACTTGCTCGCCCCGTCTATCGCGGCGGCTTCGTCCATCGACCTTGGAATGCCCAGCATGTAACCCCGCACGAGCCAGATGTTCCCGGGGATGCCGCCGGTGACGTAAATGATTACCAGCATGTGCAGGTTGTTCAACATGCCAAGGCTCATCGCGATCATGTAAAGCGCGATGAGGCTCATGAAACCGGGGAACATCTGGAGTATCATTACCGTTAGCAGCCCGATTTTCCGCCCCTTGAACGGGAAGCGCGCGAACACGAACGCCGTCATTGTGTGAATGGTAACCGAAAAAAACATGGTAAGAACCGCGACGTACAGCGTGTTAAGGTACCATCTGGCGTAGTTGAATTCGGTGAAAAGCGATCTGAAGTTCTCCAGCGAGACCCTTTCCGGAATGACGTTGGTCCGCGAGATGCTGGATGCCTCGTTAAGCGCGGAGCCGACGACCCACATGATAGGGTAAATCACTATCGTCGCCACGATAAGCAGGTTTGCGTATACCAGTATCGTCGAAACGACCTTTTTGACCTTGTATGCCTTCATGTCAGTTCTCCTTAAAAGCCCTTGTGCGCAACAGGTTCCATGCGGAAATCGACGCAAGTATTATGAAAATGAAGATGCTCAACGCCGCCGCAAAATTGTACATGCGTTGATCCAGTGTCAGTCTGAATATCCACGAGATTATGATATCCGTGGAACCCGCCATCACAAGATTGGGATTGGGCGGCCCCCCCCCCGTCAAAAAGTAGATCATGTTGAAGTTGTTGAAGTTGAAGGTGACGCTCATCAAAATCTGCGGTGCGGTGGCCGTAAGAATAAACGGCAGGGTGATCGAGCGGAACTGATGGAACACGCCCGCCCCGTCTATCTGAGCGGCCTCGTACTGCTCCTGCGGGATCGTCGTCATGATGCTGGAGATCAACGCCATGAAGAAGGGGAAACCCAGCCAGACGTTCACCACAACCAGCGAAATCCTTGCCCAGAACGGGTCGGTGAAAAACGGAATCGCTTCCTGAATAAATCCCGCGGACATCAACATCTGGTTAATCACCCCGTCGCGGTGGAGCATGACCCTGAAAACCAGTATCGAGACAAGGCCCGGAACCGCCCACGGAAGTATGAAGATTCCCCGCCAAAATGAACGGAACTTGACAACCTTTGCCCGCAGAACCAATGCCTGAAAAAACCCGAACGAATACGCGGTGGCAGTGGCAAGGAACGCCCAAATCACCGTCCATGTAAAGACGTGCAGGAAAGTCTGGCCCCAAATTCTTATCCCAATGATTTCCGCAAAAGTGTCGAAACCAACCCACCTTACCAACTCGCGGGGGGGCAGGAAGTTTGCGTTGAAGTTTGTGAATGCCACCATCATCGAGAAAACTATGGGAACTATCGAGATGAACAACACCAGTATAAGCCCCGGCGTGATCATGATGTATTCGAAGGAATTTTTCCAGAGTTCGCGGAAATACTGAACGCTGGAAATCCGCCCCCCCCCTTCGATCTTGACGCGAGTTCTGTATGCGTCGCGAATGTTCCATGCCCAGATTAACCCGAAGATCAACAGCGTGAGAACCGCAAGGATACCGCCGAGCATGAGCATGATCGAATGGTCGAACACCTCGGCGCCTCTGGCACGCGGTTCGGTTCCCAGGGTAACGAGTCCCCAGATACCCCTGATGAAAAAACCGTAGTTACGAAAAGTGTCCAATTGAGCGCCAAGGTAATAAAGGAAATACCCCAAGTCAAAGCGTTCGGCCGCGGCCGCGGTATACCTGGCTGCGTTTCTCCATGCGGCCGCGGTGAAAATCTCCAGACTGACAAGAGCGATTTGTAGGCCGAAAAAAATCAGGCCCTTGAGCTTCTGCCCGTTCAGAAACTGTCCCGACCCCCAGACGATGGCGGAAAAAACCGCCGCTATGTATTTCATCGTTTTGCCTCTTGTTTAAGTGTATTTGGGGACTTTGGCGTTGTTTTTCATCGTTCTGCGCACGAAAACGACGAACCCGGTTATGAAAGCGCCGATTGCCAACAGGACGATTAGCGTTCCCCCGGTTCCAAGCCCTACGGTCATCTCATCGTCGAACCTTGATCTTCCGGCCATTCGCAACAAAAGGTCGTAGCGTTCCATCGCCAGTTCCTGCGCCCTTTCGATGGTCGTCTGGTTGTTCCAGGTATATGTGAACAACGCTGCCAATGAATCCCACATGTGGTTAACCTCCGGGATTGTGGGCATGGGATCGGAATAGACGGCCTGTTCCATGATGCCGCGCAAAAGCTCGTCGTCGCGCAGACCCTCGATCATGCTGATGTCCCGGTGTGTCGCCAGTCTGCCGGTGTACCTGTACTGAAGTTCCGCACCTTCGATGCTCGCAAGAAAGTCCACGAACCTTCTTGCCGCTTCCTTGTTTCTGGAAAAGCTGGAAACCACCGCCACTATGTTCCCGCTGAAACTGCGGGGTTGCACCCCGTTGATTGTCGGCAGTTTTGTTATGCCAAAGTTCAGGTTGTTTCTGTGCGCGTCGGCAATCGCCCAAGGGCCGGTGATCGTAAAGGGAACCTCGCCGCGCTGGAAGGCCGCCACGGTGGATTCCCAGGTTGCGTCGCCGGTGTTCACGTTGTAGAGCCTCCGCAGGCTGTTGTGGAATTCGATTCCCCGCCGCGCCTCGGGACTGTCGAAATTCGGCGTCCTGAAATCGTCCATGTTCGGCCCGAAAAGTTCGAAGCCGAAAGCCGTCAGGAAAAAATAGTTGTCGTAAGGATTGCTCACCTGCCAGCGCAGGGCGAACTCATGTTCCGGGTGGTTCCATGTCTCGGCGAATTCTATCAGTTCCTCGAAAGTGCGGGGGACGGGGTGGTCGCCAAGGAGGTCCTTGTTATAGAAGAGGGCGATGCTTTCGGTGGAGATTGGCACGGCGAACAACTCGCCCTCGTAGGTGCAGGTTTTGACCGCGGCCTCGAGCAGCACCTCGGCAAGTCTGTCCTGCATGTCGGGGGGGAAGGGGTAGGCGATGTCGTCGATTATCGCGTTGCGGATGTGGTCGTGGGGCATGAGAAACACGTCAGGCCCGATTCCCGCGGGCCCGTCCAGCGAGACCCTGGCCCGGCTGTCAACGCTGCCGACTGTCTCGAACCTTACGGTGACGTACGGGTAATGTCTGTTGAACGCCGCGATTACCGCCTCGGCCCAGTGGGTGTTGTCCATCCAGACGAGAAGGTTCCCGCCGATTCTCCCGTCGAATTCCCTTTCCGCCAGAAGCTCCGCCTGGACGGATCGCCAGGTTCCGTTCAGGAATAATGCCGTCAGACCCGCGATGACCAGAAAAAGGCACAGCGCGGCCCCGATACCCGTCAAAATGACGAATTGTTTTTTCATATTTCCCTCCTGTGGTAAACGGACATGGTATAAGGTTGAATGTTCCCAGTTTCCCCGCAACCAAGCACCAAGGTGCCTGGAACGACAAACCTGCGGGCGGTTTTTCCCTCGGTATATATCGCCACAAGGTGCTCACCCGCATGCGAAAAATTCCATCGGTGAACGCCGCCGGCCCCGTCGCATCGAACCGCGTTGTATGAAATTTCCGCATTGTTAATGATGTGGCGATATTTTTCCCGCATCATGATAAGCTCCCGAAAAAAACGCAGCAGCTCGCCGTCCTGTTTTTTTTCGTCCCAAATCATGGGCCGCCGGCAATCTGGATCCCCCCCTCCCTCCATGCCCACTTCGGTGCCGTAATAGATGCACGGGGAACCGGGCAACAGGAACATCATCGTAAAGGCGTTTCTTAGGGCCTGCCCGTTGCCATTTGCGCGGGTAAGGGCGCGGTCGGTGTCGTGGGAGTCCAGCAGGTTGAAACCGACGCGGTTGCGGGAATCGCTGTAGCGGTTCAGGACGGCGAAAAGCCGCTCGGTAAAGTCCTGCGGGCTGGTTTTCCTTTCAAGAAAGCATTCCGAAACTGCGTGTTCCAGCGGGTAGTTCATGACCGCGTTGAACAGGCCCGCGTTGATCCAGTTGGATGCGTCGTGCCATATCTCGCCCAGGACGTAAAAGTCCTTTTTTAGCGAATGCATCAGACGGGAAAAGTCCCTCCAGAAATCGAGCGAAACCTCGTTCGCCACGTCCAGCCGCCAGCCGTCGATGTCGCATTCCCTGATCCAGTACGCCGCCGCGTCAAGCAGGTACTTGCGCGCCTCCGGGTTTTCCGTGTTCCACTTGGGCATGCGGGCGACCCATGCGAAGGCGTGAAAATCCAGATCGCGGGGCGGGACGTCCGGCCCCGGCCGCCGCACCGGAAACCTGCGTATGTGGAAGTAATCCTTGTAGGGGGAGTTCTCCTGGTTTTCCAGCACGTCCTGCCAAAACGGGTGAGTGTCCCCGGCATGGTTGAACACTCCGTCCAGCATCACCCGCATGTTCAACCGGTGGGCCTGCCGGACAAGTTCCTTGAGTTCGCCTATGTCCCCGAAATGCGGATCCACGGCGAAGTAATCCTCGGTGTTGTACTTGTGGTTGGACGGCGAGCAAAAGACCGGGGTAAGATACAGGCCACTTATGCCAAGTTCGGCAAGCCAGGGGAGTTTTTCGGTGATGCCGGCCAGGTTGCCGCCGAAAAAATTCCTGTAAGTGGGTTTGCCGGTTTCCCAGTTTTCGCAGACCGCGGGGGCATGGGCCGCGGCCCCCTTTCTAAAGCGATCCGGAAAAATCTGGTACCAGACGGTTCCTTCCACCCACTCTGGCGTTTGGGGAGCGTCGATTCCGTGTATAAAAGGGAAGATAAAGTGCCCGTGTGCGCGGTTTACCGCCCGCTCATCGTAAGGTTTGATTCCGTTTTCGGAAAAAAAGACTTCCCCGCTGCCGTTTCGCACCCTGAACCCGTACTTTAGCCGCCTGAAAGCCGGCAGGTCTATTTCCACCCGCCAGGTGCCCGCCGATGTTCCGCTGAACTGGCGGCGCATTTCGGTTTCCGTGTGATGCCACCTGTTGACGCCGTCGCCGGAGTCCCGCCAGTCGTAGGGGTCACCCCAGAGCAGGGTCACCGTTTCCACGTCTTCCGAGCAGATCAGCCTGAATGCAACTTTCCCGCGCTTCTCATCGAAGCAACACCACGGCGACGCCGCCTTGTGTTCGGGCAAGACTTGGGTCATGTTTTGATTATATCACATTTCCATATCGTTGGTAAGTATTTTTTCCGTGCCAAGTGCCCCTAAGTTATGAGTGCGGGGGATTTTTTTTTATAAAAGAATCGGATCTCTCCTTGACAACCGCCGGAAACAGGGTAGAATGACTAATATAGGGCGTGTTGGCGACGCACTATGAATGTGCTTTAAGGGGAATCAAGGAGGCGCAAAAAACAATGACATTTTTTTCTGCTTTTTCCACAGAAATGCGGTTGGCGTATTCCTGTGGTGTGGTTTGTACCCCCCCCCCCCCCCCCCCCCCCCGTTATCGTTTAGCAGAAAATATACGAAAATTTCGCAACCGTTTCTATGTGGCGCATATTGTGCCATGTTTTGCGATTTCCTTGAAAAGCCCGCGGTTTCTTGCGGTTCTATCGAAAAACGTACTGTTTACCCTGGTTTTCCTGCGGAATTCCGATTCCGCAGAAATTTCGACCATGGACGATTATAGATGTCTGTAAAACGTACAGGAGGTTTTGCATGAGCAAGCGATTTGGGTTATTGTTTCTAGTGGCGTTTTTGGTGATGCCTTTGGCTGGGTGCAGAAACAACAGGAGTCCGCAGCCGCAGCGAGTGGTGCATTCCGTTGCCGTAATCCCCTACGAGGTAAGCGTGGCAAGAGGCGCGGGGTACCAGTTTGAAGCCAATGTCAGCGTTTCGGGCGGTGCTTCCACGGCGGTAACATGGTCTGTCGAGGGTCTGGACGGCATCGGCGCTCCCATCGAGGTGCATGACTATACCGACATCGACGACGGCTATCTTACCGTTGCCCCTGGCGAAGCTGCGACGACACTGAGGGTAATAGCGACGTCGAATCATAATCCTGGGGTGTACGGCTATGCCACGGTGACGTTGACCGGTGATAGGCCGGTTACCATAACCGGTGTTACTGTGCATGGCCCAGCCAGTATTGAGGCCGGCTCCAGCACCCAGCCGGGCGATTTCCATGCCACGGTACAGGGAACGAATACCGAAGACGAGGCGGTTACATGGTCGATTTACGAGACCGGTCGTGCGTCCGGGACATTCATCAATGCGGGAAGCGGCGTTCTTACGGTAAGCATAACCGAGGCGCTGACTTCCCTGACCATTAGGGCGACCTCCGTAACCGCCCCTGCCATATTTGGCCAGACGACTATTGCGGTGGATCCGCCGGCTGACGGATTGCATGTTGCGATAAGCCCCCGCGATATATCGGCGGGCAGGGGTGCGAGAGTGCCCTTTACCGCGACCGTTACCGTTATTCCTACGGGCGCCGGTATACCCACGGCGGTAACCTGGGATGTTGACGGCGATAACCCCGGAACCAGAATCGAATACGACCCGAATGACAGCCATAGTGCGACACTGGTCGTCGCGGCGAATCAGGCCATTGGCCCCATTACGGTTACCGTAAGGTCAACGCACGATCCCTACGAATACGACTTCGCCACGGTAGATGTGACCGGGGATGAGGCGGTAAACTATGTTTGGCTTGTCGGCTCCATGGTCTATGGCGGCTGGGATAACTTCCCGGGTACGCCGATGGTCAGGGACGCCGAAGCCGGGACGTTCAGATGGTCTGGCGCGGTAGCGGCCCGCGCCACCTTTAGGTTCAACCTGTCTTATGCGACGACGGGCTGGGCCAACGGTAGCTGGTTTGCCCCCTATGCAAACGACACATATGTAGTGATCGGCCGGAACTACAAGACACGTTTTGACAACCCCGACGGCCCTAGCAGGGCGTGGCGCATACAAGACGCGGGCTATTACGCGATTATCGTGGACCCGGTCGCAAAGACAATGTACGTCGAAAGGGAGGGCATCCCGGTGGATGCCGTCTGGCTTGTGGGCCACATGGCGGAAGACGGCTGGAATCTCCCCGGCGAGCCGATGGCCAGGAATACCGCCGATGGGACGTTCACTTGGGCCGGCTACGCAACGGCAAGCAACTACTTCAGGTTCAACTTGGACATTGGGACGACAGGCTGGGGAGCCGGTACTTGGTTCGCTCCTCCCGGTGGGAACACAGACGCAGTGCTTGGCATCAGTGGCATGGCGCGTAGGGTAAACCCGACAATCGGCACTGGCGATGCGTGGCGCATAACCCAACCCGGCTGGTATGTGTTCACCGTGTGCCCCAGAACCGAAACGCTGCACGTTGCAAGGCCGGTTATCGTAGACAGCATAACCATCGTATCCCCGCCGGTGCAGTTGTTCCCGGGCGCATACTATGACTTTGCCGCAACGCTTACCGGACGAAACGTTGACGATGTGACTGTCGTTTGGACTGTTGCGGGCGGCGGTGAAGGTACCGGGTTTGGAACCGGGGCCTACGCCAACAGACTCACCATCGCGGCGAATGACGCGGGCGAAACCCTTACAATCACGGCAAGCGCCAATGGGCAAACCGCTCAGATTACGCGTGTCGTTGTGGATCCTGCGAGCCTTGGGGATGCGGTAATAAACCTTGTCATCGAGGACAGGGGGGAAGGTTTGGCCATCGTGGGCGGGATACCGTCCGAGGAGCCGCGGATTTCCGCCGGGGGCGCTCTGCCTTATTCGGTAACCTTTACGATATACGGTGCCAGTAACCCTGACCGCACCTACGAGTGGATTGTGAGCGGCGTCAGGAAAGAAGGGCCTTCCGTTACGCTTTACGCAGCCAATTTTGGGATAGGCCGCCATACGGTGCGCCTTATCGTTACGGACGAAAATGGGGTTGTCTGGTCCATGCCCCAGTTGCTGCACTTCACCGTAGTGCAGTAGGCGGAGTTAAGAAGGAGCCGAATTATGAAGAAATTTTTGCTTGCCGTGCCAGCCCTTGCCATTCTTTTGAGCCTGACAGGGTGTCCTGGCAATTTCGAACCCAGCCCCCCCGCCGATCCCGCGGTCGGCCAGACGGGGTTTGTAAGCCTTAGATTTGGCGCGTCCATGGGCCGCACGCTGCTGCCGGACGATTTCACTTTCGCGGCCTACGAGGTAACCTTTACCCCGATTGGGGACGATGCCGAGATGCAGCGCGAATTCCCAAGGGGAGATCGCCTTGACGAATACAGTCTTCCGGTTGGCGAGTGGAGGCTTGACGTCAGCGTGTTTTTCAGCGCCGCGCCGTATGCACAGCGGGTCGCCTATGGAAGCGCAGACGTTGAGATAAGGGGCGGCGAAACCAGCTATGTCGATGTTTATCTGACTTTTGTCTCTTCCGACATGGTGGGCACGGGAACTTTCGCCTGGGCCATTGCCGCCGATGATGGGATTGCCGTTGACGAGACTGCGCAGACGTGGATAACCCTGGAGCGTTTGGACGGGCAGAACGCCGGCGACATAAGAGACTTTTCGAACCCGCATCTTGCGGGCGGAAGCACCACCGTTGACGCCGGTTTTTACCTGGTTACCGTTCGCCTGGAATTGGATCTGATTGCGGATACCGGCGGCGGCACCCGCGCCGGTGCGCGGCGCGCGGTCTGGACCGACATAATGCATATCCACCCCGG
>Ga0209755_10007123_pt1 | contig 12190 bp, 18 predicted proteins | sample TergutCo191P1_FD_187301 | JGI IMG/M metagenome (GOLD analysis project Ga0209755, IMG submission 187301) | Cornitermes sp. P1 segment gut microbial communities from Petit-Saut dam, French Guiana - Co191P1 (SPAdes) (version 2) | ecosystem: Host-associated > Arthropoda: Insects > Digestive system... | reverse complement strand
TGAAGCGGGCGATTAATGTTTTGGGTTTTGATAGAATTATGAAGGAGCTGGTTTTGCAAAAATCTTTTTTTCACCATTATTTTTTCTTTATACTCTGATAAAACTCAGTTTTTAGACAGTCTCCCACCGTAACAACACCCAAACTACACCTAGGTTGACTCATAGGCGTTTTTGTATTCCAAGAATCTTCAATTAACTCTGAGGCTGAAACAGGATTAAAGGCTAGCGTGAACGATCCACTCGTCAAAAAGAAAAATAGCATAAAGACTAACACTTTATTCATGCTCATCAATATACACTCTGTTGATTTTTGTTTTTAAATATTGCGTTTTTTATGTCAAAACAAAAAACGGTAATTTTACAGTTTATCAAACAACAGCTTTTCTCAAAGACAGACGGCCTTTTCTTTTTATTTTGTCTATCAGTAGTAGTAAATACTTGTGAATAGACATGTATTTTTATGAAAAGCCTTTTTGCCCAGGTCATCAAGGACGCCGTAACACCAACATTATCTCAAAAAACCAAACACAAAAAACCCAAACCAAACACAAAAAACCCAAACCAAAACACTAACAATAACACCCAACACTACAAAACCAACCACAACACACCAAAACAAAACAACCACACACTACAACAACAATAACACACAAACTACCCAACAACAACAGCAGCAGCACCCTCATCAACAACAAAACCAACAGCACACTCCGCATCACGCAAAACCCCGACAACATCATCCAAAGACAACTTTTCACTCAAACCACCACCATCACGCAACTTTACCCGCTTCTTAAAAACACCCTCCTCAACATACAACTCACCCACAACAAGCAAATGCCAAATAACCGTCAACAACTTACGAGCTACCACCACATACGCCGTACCACTCCCCTTCTTAGCCTCAATACGCAAAAACATACACCTAAACCGACTACCCTTAACCCTAACAGCCGTATGCGCCACCTCAACCATAATCCTGCGCAACCAACTAGAACCCCTCTTAGTAATCGAACCCAAAACCACCTTACCCGCAGACTGATACACCCCAAGAACCATCCCACTCCAAGCTGCCACCTGCTTCTCATTACCAAACCGCGCTACATCACTCAACCAGCCAAAATAACCGCGCCAGATATCTTCCCCACACATGGAACAGAACAAACAATATCCAACTCACGCTCACAAACCAGCCCCAAAATCTTAGCATCCAACTCTGCAATCTGACCCTTTAAATGCAACAAAGACTCTGTTAACCGTTTGAGCAAAAAAAACATCATTCTCACTAAGCACACTTAACAATACCTCTTCAAACTCTTCCCGCCTACCAAGCAACCACTCATTTTTTGTTCCCTCCAAAACCGCTCCAACAGACTTACCCGCCATTAATCCATCTAAAATTTCCTGTCCTGCTTTGCCAAACACGTCACTTAATTTAGAGCTTAAACAAAAATTGGCCCTACTAAGCAAACTAGGAACCCGATTTTTAAATTGCGTTTGATTCTGTACATATGTGGTTCTCGTTCGAGTTAGTTCGCGTAGTTCTCGTATATGTTTGGGTGGGACGTAGCTGGGTTTTATCAAATTTGCTCGTAGCAAATAGGCTAGTCATTCGGAGTCGGACTGGTCAGTTTTTCGTCCGGGTATGTTTTTTACCATGTACGCGTTTGCCAGTATGGGTTTAAGGTTGGATTCTTCTAACATTAAGTATAGTGTTACTCAAAAGATGCTGGTGGATTCCATAACGATTTTTAGGCATTGGTTTTGTTTTAGTCATGTTTTTAGGTTGGTTATGTCGGTTTGGTTGTTTTGGAATTTTTTGGTTTGTTTTTCTTGTGTTTGTCCATCAAGTATTGTTGCGTCAAGCAATTTTTTTGTGGACGTCAACACCACAAAATTTTTCGTTCATGTTTTTTCACCTATTTAGTTGGAGGATTAGGTGGTGCTCTGTAAGCATTTAGATGCAGGTTTCTATCCGAGCACAAGGGCCCAAGCCGTCTATTCGCTAAGGAGCACACGCCATTTTAGCTCTCGAGGTTTAAATAATCCCTAAAATACATTCGGTGTTTTGTTTAATCCGCCTATGAATTAAAGGTTAGACCTGGGCAAAAAGGCTTTTCATAGCACTTCTAAAAAAGCTTGCTTTATAAGATTTTAGCTCGTGCATTTTTATTAAGGAAGCTATCCTGAATGTGCAGATATGGCTCTGTTTGTTGAACAAAAATTTCATAAAAAGTTAAATGTTAACGAATTTTTCGCTGAGAGCTAAATACATACGTGAATAGTGTCACTATGGTAAACAAATGGATTTACCAAGGCTTATAGGAACATCTTTCTTTTCAAAAAGAAAAAGGGATACTAAATGGGATTCAAAGCTACAAAAAAACGAATCACAATAATAGGTGTTGTTGCGATATTAGCGGTAGTGGTGCTGGTTGGATCTATTGCTCTTCCACCATATTTTGACAGTAATAATTCTTCAGATAGTACAAGAACAATTGTTGACATGTATGGTAGAACCCTTACGGTACCTACTACAATTACGCGTGTGCTGTGCACTAGCCCCATTGATATGCAGATCGTCTACATGATCGCCCCCGATAAACTAGTTGGTTTACCTTTTGCGTTTAACGGTAATCCTGCGTATGTGCCAACTAAATACGCAGACATAACTATAATAGGTGGATGGTTTGGACAGCAAACGGGCAACATTGAAACTTTTCTATCACAAAACCCCGACATAATCTTAGACGGAACAGATGAATCAGTCGAGGCTCTTGAGGCAAGACAAAAACAATTCGGCAACATTCCAGTAATAGGTGTTAACGCGGGCGACTTTTTAACTCAATACACAGATGAAATCACCTTCATCGGAGAATTATTAGGTGTACAGGGTCAAGCACAAAAACTCAACAAGTATTACCAAAACGCTATGGATTATGTAACCTCCAAAGTTTCCAACATCCAACCAGCCGATAAAGTTACCATCTACTACGCCGAGGGCTCAGCTGGACTTAACACTGACCCACAAGGTTCAATGCACACAATGCTTCTATCGTTCTGCGGTGGCATAAACGTTGCAGACGTTACATTACTATCCGGCTATGGCATGGCTTCCACATCCATGGAATCTATTTACCAATGGGACCCACAAATGATAATCATAGGGCGCGGCAGCCAAGCAGAACTATATAATACCATCATAAACAGTCCAACTTGGAACCAACTAGATGCCGTCAAAAAAGGTAGTGTAGTAATAAGACCAGACAACCCCTTCTCATGGTTCGATGGCCCACCAGGCCCCGGACAAATTTTAGGCATGTACTGGATGGTTCACACACTCTACCCAAACTTAACCACCGATTTAGACCTTAACGCACAAGTAAAAACATTCTATTCACAATTTTACCACTACAACTTGACAGACAAAGAAATACAAACACTACTAAGCGGAGGAAACCTATAATCCAAACAACCCCCTTAACCTCATTTTTTTCTTTATTTTTAGTCAACTAAAAATGTGTCATATAAACAGTAACAAAGTTAGCTGTGAGTGAAAAAAATTACCACCCCCACAATAGATAAACAAACTACACAAAAAAGTCATAAATTAAAGTTTTTGATGGCCCTTAAATCTTTGCGTGGGCTTCCAATAAGTATTATTTTGATAATTTTGCTTGTCTGCCTTTTTATTTTATCCTTAGGCTTAGGACGATACCCTGTATCTGCTGAAAATGTGCTACAAATACTGTTTAGCCATGTTGGAAGTGGAATCCAAACAATAATAACAGGCATCACAAATTTGTTAAACCTGCCCGTAACACCTATTTTCGGACCTCCAGTATCAGATATTTCTAACACTGTAGTCATACAAATCAGATTGCCTAGAATATTAGCAGCACTGATTGTCGGGGCAGCACTTTCTTTGGCAGGAGGTTCTTTTCAAGGACTTTTCCGCAATCCTTTGGTATCTCCTGACCTTCTAGGTGTCTCTGCAGGTGCAGGATTTGGCGCCGCATTAGCTATCCTATTGTCTGGAGAACGAATACTTATACAAGCATCCGCTTTTTGTTTTGCACTTTTAGCCGTTGGAATTGTTTACACAGTTAGTAAAGTGATTAAAGGCAACCGTACACTCAGCTTAGTCCTAGCTGGATTGGCTATATCGTCACTTTTTAGCGCTTCTCTATCGTTAATGGAGTACATTGCTGACCCCACAGATCAGCTACCTACAATTATATACTGGTTGATGGGTAGTTTATCTTCACTAAACCTAACAGATGTAGCCTTTGCAGCAATACCCATACTGTGTGGCATGACTGTTCTTTTGCTTATGCGCTGGCGTTTCAATGTGTTGGCAATGGGTGAAGAGGAAGCACAAGCATTAGGCGTTAACATTGGACGAATTCGAGCTATCATAATAGTCTGCTGCACATTAATGAGTGCCGCTGCAGTTTGCATTAGCGGCATAATTGGCTGGGTGGGCTTGGTAATTCCACACATCAGTCGTTTACTGGTTGGACCTGATCATAAAAGGCTTTTACCTGTGAGTCTTTTATTGGGCGCAGCATATCTTTTAATTATTGACGACATCGCTCGCACCATATCTAGTTTAGAAGTGCCTCTTGGTGTTTTGACAGCTATGATTGGTGCACCCTTCTTTCTTTATATGCTTAGTAGGAGAGGAAAAGGTTGGGCATAAAACTCTGTGTAAACCATGCTGAATATCATTATGACTTCGAGAAAAGTCACGGCTTTAAAGATATCACTTTAACCTTAGAAGACACTGGAATAATGTCCATATTGGGACCAAATGGATGTGGAAAAACCACTCTGTTAAAGTGCATAGATGGGCTAATGAAGCTATGTAAAGGTAATATTTCAATAAATGATAAAGATCTTTGTTGTATGTCAAGAAACGAAATAGCAAAAATTGTTGGTTACGTACCACAGTTTCATCAACCAAGTTTTGCCTTTTCAGTACTTGACGCTGTAGTAGTCGGTAGAGCGCCTCATATTGGATTTTTGAATTCGCCAAAAGAGGAGGATTTCTTAATTGCAAAACAAGCTTTAGAAACTATGGGCATATCCTACTTAACTGATACACCGTATACTCAGCTTAGTGGAGGCGAAAGACAAATGGTACTCATCGCTAGAGTCTTGACACAACAGCCGTCTCTTCTTTTGTTAGATGAGCCAACTTCACATTTGGACTTTGGAAACCAAATAAAATTGTTATCCATCCTACAGAAATTAGCTAACACGGGATTGCCGATAATTATGACTTCGCATTTTCCTGATCACGCCTTCTTAGCATCCGACAAAGTTGCCATTATGAAGCATGGTGAACTTGTCGATGTTGGATCCCCCTCTGAGATAATGACTGAGTCTAATTTGGAGGAGGTCTATAAAATAAAAGTCAAAATAGTTGATGTCGATGTGGGTGTTAGCCGTAGAATATGTATACCAATCGTAGAGTAAAATGGAGACTATGTTTATGAACGAATTTAAAAAATATGTAAAAAAAACGGGAGACTACCATGGACACATATGTTTTGGTATTGCTATGGGTACAAAAACGACTTTAGCTGCCATGAAATACCACGGTTTAGATCCAGATGTTAAAAATAAAAACCTAATTGTATACACCGAGATCGATCGGTGCATAACTGATGCTATACAAGTAATTAGCAGATGCACACTGAGTCACCGAACACTAAAGTATATTGACTACGGTAAATTTGCCACCACATTTGTAAACCTTGCATCGGGTAAAGTCATACGTGTAACAATACGTGAAAGTTGTGAAATCAATGACGCGCCTAAGGTCGTTGAAAAAATGGCTAAACTATCTGAAAGCGAAGTTGTAAATATCCAAGAGGTCAAAGTAAACATTAAAGAGATAGATTTGCCAGGGATTCCTAAAAAACGCAGTTACTGTTCTGTTTGCAATGAGCAAATAACGGATGGTCGCGAAGTAATAGCTGATAAAAGAGTACTTTGCCGCGCCTGTGCCAATGACAAATACTATGTTGAAATAACAAAGGGGAAATAATGGAATGAATGAACGTATTGTTGAAGAGGCTTTAAAGAGAGTTAAAATGGTAGCCGGGGTTGATGACGTATTAATTGAGCAGGTTGTTTTGGGTCTAGGTTATACGGGTGTACGCCTTAGCACTGGACATATTGGTCTTTGTTACACTTTTCAACCAGAAATAGCGCAATCAGCACAACATTGTCAGGTATCTGATTTAGCGGGAACACTTGTTGGTACATCCGCAATCAAGTTGGCTGAAAAAGCCCAATCCTGGGACTTAAGAGAGAGCGTAGTGGGCTTTGCAACATTAAATGCACTGTCGCAAAGCGTTATAGAGCAAAACCTGCAGAACTATGTTATATCAAATGGCGATGTAATAGATTCTATTTCTTTACATAAAACGGATGTTACAGTTTTAGTTGGTTATATTGTACCTATGGTTCCATATATTAGGTCAAAAGTGAAGGAGCTGTATATTCTTGAACGAACAGCCAGTCGGCGTGAAGAAGGAATATTTCCTGATACAGCGTGTGACCAAATTTTACCCAAAGCAGATGTTGTTCTAATTACCGGAACGGCTATAGTAAACGGTACAATAGATCACCTGCTCGAACTCACTACTCACGCAAGAGAAGTTGCTGTTATAGGTGCTTCCGCAGGTATCATACCTGAAGTTCTCTTTAACCGAGGCGTAACTATCATGGGGGGAATTAAAATAACTGATGCTGTTAAAGTGATGCAAATAGTCTCAGAAGGGGGTGGAACACCTGCGCTCAAGTCAGCTATGCAATTTGTAAGTATTAAACCAAATAAACATTCAATCATGGAGTGAGGGATTGTGAAAATTTTGCTTTGCGGAAAAGGTGGCAGTGGGAAAAGTACTGTTGCTGCTCTTTTAGCGAAAAATTTGCAGCTTGAAGGTTATCGTGTTCTTGTTGTAGATGTTGATGAATCAAACTATGGCCTTAGTAGTCAGTTAGGTCTTGCCGATCCAAGAGAGCTTATTGAGCAGATTGGTGGAAAAAGTGAGGTGAAAAGTAAAATGGGTGTTGTTCGTAGTGATGGTCACAAAGCACCCGTATTTAGCGAGACATGGAACATTGATAATATACCTTCGGAGTGTCTCTCTAAAAAAGATAATTTGTACTTGTTACAAATTGGAAAAGTCAAACATTATGGTGAAGGTTGCGCTTGTCCTATGGGGGTGCTCTCTAAAGACTTTGTAACCAATTTATCATTGGAACCAATGGATATTGCTGTTATTGATACTGAAGCGGGTGTAGAACATTTAGGTCGGAGTGTAGCTGCTGGTGTTGATCTTATTCTTGGAATTATTGATCCCTCATATGAATCCATTAGACTTTCTGAAAAAATGTCTGCTATGGCCAAAGAAAGCAAAAAACCAATACAGTTTATTATCAACAAAGCTGAAGATGCCTTTGCTGATAGAATCATAAGTAGAATTGGTAAGGAACGTGTTATTGGAATTATACCCTTTAGTAAATCAGTGCAAGAAAAAGGTTTTGCAGGTGAAGCGCTGGATGCAAACTCGCTTAACATCGCCGATATTACCCGTTTTATTCTTTGCATACAAAATAGGCGAGTTTCACCTATAGACAGAATGGGAGATTTGAAGTGGTCAAGATAAGTTGTTAGGAGAGAGAAAAATTTTGGACGACTCTTTAGGTGAGCCTTGTTAGCGTATACACAGCAGAGTAACAATTGCTTTGTTGTAATTTTCTTGTTTGGATGGTCTTGCTTTCAAGTTATGTGCTGTGTTACTCTACTTGTGTTAATGCTGTGCAATAGGTTGGTGTCTATTGGAGTTTGTCTTTAGAGGTCTGTTTTATGGTGGTTCTTTTGTATTTAGCCGCGAAATTTAAAAGTATGATATTATCATTTAATAATATCGCTTCAGGTGACCAGAATAATAACATTGTTAAAGACAACAGTCAACTGGGTAACAGTTAATTGTCTACTACAACCACTTGTTTTTATCAAAAATATTTACTCTCCGCTGAACACCTCAACATATTTTAATCAGCGAACTCTTGCGAGCACACCTAAAACAGAAGGTACCCATGTTGGGAGACAAACAAAGAAAACAAGCCAGAGGTCAAAATGGAAAAGATGTCTACGTTTTAGGAAACGAAGACGCGGAACTGCCATAGTTGATACACCGAAGGGTATACTTGTCGTTAGTGAAAATGGCAAAAAATATGACCTACCCGGTGGAGCCGCAAAAGATGGAGAAAATCAAAAAGATGCTACACTAAGAGAATTAGAAGAAGAAACCAAACTAAAGACAACTGAGTGCTTTTGGCTTTTTGACTTCAAGGGTCGTATTCAAAGAGACATAAAAGGCGGCTTCTTTATAGATCTTCATAAAGTATACTTGACTAAAGTAACAGGTATTGCCCAACCTAACAATGAAATCAAATATATTTCTTACACCAAAAACTCTAAAACACCTCTATCTTACGCGGCAAATCAAATAATTAAAAAATATTTTAAGAGAGGGCTAAAGGCTGACTATTATTGATCCAGCACCTGTTGACAAGATACAAAGCAGATTAAGTGTAAAGAGTCGTACAAATTTGACTACACGACAGATAGAAGTTTTACTTCTAAGAAAACGCGGATTTACACAAGAAAAAGTAGCAAAGATACTTGGCACTAGTAGAGCAAATGTTAGCATTATTGAGCGTAATGCTTACAAAGTTGTTTGGGCTGCACAGGCAACACTTAAGGCTTTTGAAGCTCTTCATGACGATGGCATATTTTTAGTGCCAAGCCGGACATCTATCTATGATATTCCCAGACTCATCTATCTTCGAGGTGACGCACTTGGAATTAGAGTAACAATTGATGAAAACCAAATAATGACAATAATCAAATCAAAGGGCAAAATCAGGCAATACCGCCTAGTTTCCCCCTTAGCAGTAAGAATAAAACAAAATGGACAACTACTATTACAATAAGTTAAAAAAACACAGGTTTTTTATGAAGCAAACCTTGAATTTTTGATAACTATAAGGTAAACTGTTTGGCTTACAAAAACTTATAAAGTTAAAGTCTACAGAAAACAGAGGAAGTGCAAATTTGCAACCTAATGAAAAAGAACACCACACGCACCATTCACCCACGATAAATCTTGATGATTTTGAGGAACTTCTGCAAAAAGCCTCTGATCTACGCGGCCACCGATGTTTAGGTTTACCCTTAGGTATAAAGATGGCCCAGTTGGGAATCAAGTTACTAAATTTGTCTGATAATGATAGGCAAGAGTATCTAATGGTTTTTGTGGAAAATGATAAATGCCCTGCAGATGGAATACAGATTGCAACTGGCTGTAGTGCAGGAAGTAGAAAGTTTAAAATGCTGTATTATGGAAAATCAGCAGCGACTTTTGTTGATAGCAGAACGGGTAAAGGCTATAGAGTTGTGTCAAAAAAGGATTTAGCAACACGCGCGTTAGAGCTAGCTATTAAAGATAATATAATAAAAGTTGGCGAGAAAGTTGAGGTTATGTCTAAGCTTGAACGGCAGGTGTTGATGAACGCTTTTATGAAGTTGAAACCTGAAGAGTTACTGGATGCTTATACAGTTGAAGTAGCTTGGGATAGCCCGCTTGTTTCTTCAAGAATGGAACCCTTTGTTTATTGCTCAAAATGCGGTGAAGAAATTATGAGTGGCATGGGCGTTAAGCAGGATAATGAGGTTTTATGTAGATCCTGTTTGAAGGGCCCATACTATCGGCGAATATAATTGGTTCTTAATTTCCCAAAGCAGGCAACATGTTTTGTCTATAAATTGACATTCAACTGTTTGTGGTAAAGTTATGTTGAATTAATTTTCTCGGGTAAGTTCTTAAAAGAGGTAAGGATCTGTTGAATTATAACTTGAGAAAACGTAAGAGTCTACATGTAGTTCTGATTTTCATAACTCAGGAAACATTAACTTAACATTAACCTGTAAACACGATAAGCAGACACATTTCTTGGAGCATTTGGTGTTATAATGGCAAACATGTAATTACACACATACATAAAGTTTAAGGGTACAATAATAGTAAAAATGTTCTCCATAAACATTTAGAGGAATCATCTTGGAAAATAGTGTCAGTTATATTTACAGGGAGCTTTTAGAAAAAACTAAAGACGTTGCGGTTTTGGGTTCGATTCAAAGTGTAATTCATTGGGACATGGAAACGATGATGCCGCCAAACGCGGTGGAGCAGCGAAGTCTGCAGTTAGAGTTACTTAGTCGTATTGGTCATCAAATGTGTACAAACTCTACTGTTGGGAAACTTTTGCAGCAGATCCAAGCATCGTCAGAGTATGCTAAACTGGGAGAGATTGAGAGACGTAATGTTTACCTTATTAACAAAAATTATTTGGAGCATACCAGTTTACCAGAGAAGCTTGTTGCAGATATGGCTAAGCAGGAAACTGTTACGGTGAATGCTTGGAAGAGAGCTAAAGCAAAAAAAGACTACAGTTTAATTAAAAGTGAGTTGAAAAAACTGTTTGAGTTAAGCCGGCAGATGGCAGAGGTTCTTATGGAGGTTAAACAGGTAAAAACACCGTATGAAGCGTTGATTGATCAGTTTGAACCTAAAATGTCTACTCAAAAGATTACAGAAACTTTTGATACTCTTCAAGCGGGGTTGCGTCCACTTTTAAACAAAATCCAAGAAACTAATACAGATTTAGATACTAAAAATTTGTGTCAACCCGTATCAGTTGAGGTTCAAAGACAGATTTCTCAGCTTTTAACGCAAACATTGGGTTATGACACAGTTTCACCGGCTGCTAATGGCAGAGTTGATGAGACGGAGCATCCGTTTACTTCGGGAAGTTATCAGGATGTGCGTATAACAACGCATTATTATGTTAATGATTTTACAAACTCAATTTTTTCTATTCTTCATGAGACGGGACATGCCCTCTATGAGTTAAATGTGAACCCAGAGTGGAGATATCAACCCGTTGGAGGCCCCTGTTCTTATGGCATTCATGAATCACAGTCACGGTTTTATGAGAACATTGTTGGGCGCTCCAAAGAGTTTTGGACGGGCTTTCTGCCTAAACTGCAGAAAATTGTCCCTACGCTTGCAAAAACTGGGGTGGAAGAGTTTGTTTATGCAATTAACAGAGTTGAGCGTTCCAAAATTCGCATAAAATCAGATGAAGTTACATACAATTTGCATATCATAATACGTTATGAGATAGAGCGGGACTTATTTGGAGACAAAATTGGCATAGACGAGTTGCCTCAGGTGTGGAACGAAAAATACGAGAAATACCTTGGGATAAAAATTAAAGATGACGCAGAAGGAGTTATGCAAGATACTCATTGGTATAGTGGTTTGTATGGTTATTTTCCTAGCTATGCGCTAGGTAACATTTACAGTGGACAAATAAATAACGCGTTAACAGAAGCCCTGCCAAATTGGCGCAGCCAACTTGCACATGGTAATTTAGTAGAAGTTAATAGTTGGTTAAAAAATAACATACACTATCCAAGCAGTTTTTATGAGCCAGAAGACCTTATCAAAAAAGCAACAGGAAAAAATATAGATTCCCAACCATTCATACAATATTTACAAAATAAATACAAAAACAACGAACACTAAACGGTTGGTTGCTTAGGCTCTTTTTTTAACCAATCATATAGATAAGTAAATACGCCAAGCAAAATACCTGCAATACCAAGACAAAAGCCTGTCCACCCAATAACTGCATTATAAACATTCGCGCCATACAGAAATAAACCTAAACCAACAAAGACAAAAAGAACACTTGCCCAATTTAACCATGACATCGCATAACCTCTCAAATAATTATCAATAATGATAGCCACAGAATATAAAAATTTACCGTTAAAACAGACTTTAACTATAATAACAAGTTAACCGACAAATAGTCAATAAACATGTTCTAATATTACAGTTGTAAATATTTATAAGTTGGTGTGTTGTTACATGTTAGACACCACTTTGTTGTAAGTGTTAGGCATTAATGTTAAATTATGAAATAGAAACAGCATTTAAAGAACTAATAAACCAAATAGAAAACGCATTCACAAACAAAAAAAACCGCATCACAACAAAAAAACACCCAACAAACCTCCTAAACCAAACAAAACACA
>Ga0209755_10007122_pt1 | contig 12191 bp, 12 predicted proteins | sample TergutCo191P1_FD_187301 | JGI IMG/M metagenome (GOLD analysis project Ga0209755, IMG submission 187301) | Cornitermes sp. P1 segment gut microbial communities from Petit-Saut dam, French Guiana - Co191P1 (SPAdes) (version 2) | ecosystem: Host-associated > Arthropoda: Insects > Digestive system... | reverse complement strand
GGACATGGTGATGTGGCAACAGTTACCGCTACACCGGTTGCGCCGCCCGCACAGCAGCCGCCAGCACAGCAACCGCCTGCATGGACTCCGCCGCCCACGCAGCCGCAGCCGCAACCACAGCCGCCGGCACCGGTTGATAGGGTAGCGTTGGCGGTAGCGAACACTAATGCAGCAAGCGAAGGCACGAGCGTAGTAGTTGAAAACGTAACTCAAGCTATAGCGGCAACTCCATCGGCAGACCACGAAGAAGGGCTGGCATTTGTGACAATAGCCCTTCCGGCAGGAGCGGCGGCACAGGCGACAGTGATGGCAATACTCAATGACGACTTGACCTTCACAGCTATTCCCACAAGGTTTAACGCAGACGGCTCAGCGACAGTTGTTATAGGCGAAAGGGTGTATCTCGTAGCTTTGAATGTTGAATCAGGCTTTATAGACATCTATCCGCTCGTAGTTCATGTCCAAGACGAAATAACTGAGGCCGCAGCGAGGAAGATTGTACAAGGTGTCGGCAACAACCGCTTCAACCCTACCGCAGTGGTAAGAGCCTCAGATTCAGTTGCAATGTTCCTTAGGGCGATGGGCAAAGGAGCAGATGCAGAAGCTCCGGGAGTTGAAGGGATTAATCAAAACGCTTGGTATGCAGCGTACTTTAACGCAGCTGTGGCAAACGAGCTTATTGATGGCAGCATAAATCCTGCACGCCCGATGACACGTATTCAAGCGGCGGCACTTCTGGCAAATGCCAAAGATGTATTTGAACTAAGACCCGATAAGACCGCAGCACAGGCAAATGCACTTCTTGTGGAATTTACAGACCTTCAAGGCCTGACGGCGCAAGAACGGGCAGATCTTGCTGTGACAGTGCACCACGGGATATTCCAAGGTCACGGCGGCGGCAGAATGGGCCCGTATGAAGAACTCACACGCTCACAGATGGCAAGCCTGGCAGTCAGATTCCAGAACTTAATTTTGGGTAGCTAAATGGGATACTTCAACCCCCAATAAGCGCGCTTTTGAGCAGGGGCTTTACAGGAATGTAAGGCTCCTGCTCAACTGGTGCTTTGGCGCTTACAATAGCCTGTTGGCTCACTCTATGAAGCTCTCTTGCACGGCCCCGCTGCTCATGCTGAGATTGTACTGGTTGTTGCTGCGGAGTTTGCCGACAACCTTTGTTATAATTTGCTGGAAGAACATGACCCCTACGTTCGGATAGGAGCTCACCAGATGGTCTATATCCTCCTTGTCGATGCCGATTAGTTCTGTAAACTGCTCCGCGCGGCAGTTGAGGGTAAAGGGCTGGCCTGTCATACAGCTCTCGCCGAGTATGTCCCCCTTACGAAGCCTGGCCACCTCAACATCGCCGCTTTTTTCACGGCCACCTGAGAAGAGCGCCAGTTCGCCCCTTAGGATTATGTACATGGTGTTGTTAAAGTCGCCGCTCCTAAAGAGCATTTCGTTTTCGTAATAGGTCTTGACAAAAAACACTTTTGACAAAATTTCCCATTCGCTTTCCGACATCTCGGCAGAGAATGCTTTTTTGAGTTCTGCAATTATCTCATGCGGCTCTAACTGACGTTCGCTTTGCGCGTTACGGTTTATGGGAAGGTTTGAAAGATTGTGCTCCTCAAGTATTTTTCGCAGCTCATACCGTTTTTCCGCTACGATTGAGCTTATCTGCTCCCAGAGCTTCTGGTTATTTCTGTAGCGGGAAAATGCGTCAAAACCGGGCTTTGCATCTTTGCGGGCTATGGCTATATTATTTAGTGACTCAGCGGCACCTTCGGTGTCGCCCTTTAGCATGTAGTCTATGGAGAGCATAATGTTGGAGCTGAAAATTTTGTCGTCCAGATCGTCACGCAGAAATTCGCCCGGGTAGGGGTCGAAGTCCTCGGGGGTCACTATTACCATGTTGCTGGTCTTGTATTGTGAGGAAATTTTGGCTTTTTCATATACGAAGCGGTAAATATCTTCGCGGATGCGTTTCCACTGGGGATGCTTTTTGGGAACAGGCAGGTGCTTTATAGACAGGGTGTTATCCAGAAAAAATGAGAAGCCATACATTTTGCTGTTAATCAGGTAATCTATGTCCTCTCCGCGTGTGATATGAGGGTCAAAGGGGACGCTCTGAAACATTTCCCTATGAATTATCATGGCTCCGCCAAAGACAAAAGGTGTGCGCTTGACCCTGGGGGGGCAGCCTATTATTTCATCAAAGGCTCTGGCTTTTGTGCCGAAGCGGTCCCAGTGGGTCATCCATGCCTCCGGTTTCACATCATCGTAGTATTGCCCATGCTTGTTGATGTAGTAACCGGCCATGCCGTGAACCAAGTCGCCATATATTCTCTTGCCGAGAAACTCTACCGAACGCTCCACCCAGTCGGTTTTTTCAAACACTTCGTCATCGTCTATGAGGATGGCCGCATCTGCGGAGAGCACGTCGGCGCAGAGCAGGCACATGTTTCTCACATTGGCGTAACCTATCATGGAGAGCAAGGAGGCGGTTCTGCGCAGGCTGTCTGTTTCAAAAATTATTTCTGACATTCGCGCTAAGTCGGATATGGTGAATATATAGGTTTCTGCTTTCAAATCCACTTCGCGGACTATCTCTATGACGCGCCGCTCCGCAGCATCCGCCACCTCAGGGGTGGTGGGGCAGATTAGCAGTACGAGCTTAAAGTCTTTTACTGAGAGCATTTTCATGCTCTCAAGCGTACGTGCTAGAGTGCCGCCGTCATCAAGAGGTGTCGGGTGGTCATATACCGCATCCCCTTCCTGCCAGCCCTCTGATTTGGGGCGTGACCAGTATGTTGGGATTAGGACTACTTTTCTCATTTTTTTGGACGCTCCTTTCGCTCGGCTGTTCGTTAGACTGCTCGCTTAGTTGCGCAGATGTGAAGATTTCTATAAGCTGATCCATCAGGGACTCTTGGGTGTAATTTGCCGCGGCGTATTGTGCTGCGGCGGTTTTGCGTGCGGCCTGGTCGGGGCGGTATAGTTCGTTTAGGATTGCGCTTGAGAGCCCGAAGGGGTCGTCAACCTCCACCAAAGCTCCGACGTCACTGTTAATTATGTCAGGCAGGCCGCCCTGGTTAGTGGCTATTACAGGGGAGCCGCAAGCCAGAGCCTCAATGGCTACAAGCCCGAAAGGTTCGCGGCGGGAGGGGACGACGCTGACATCGGCTGTGCTGTACAGCGCCCTGAGCTGGGAGATGTCGAGATGGCCGAGGAAGATGACATTTTTTAACCGCAAATCCTCCGCCTGCTTTTTCAGTTCTCCCGAAAGCTCTCCATCGCCTGCGATTATTGTCAGAATCTTGCCCGGATGTTCACCTTCGTAGAGGCGTGCTGCGTTAATGAGCACGTCGATTCCTTTGAAATGAGCCAACTTGCCTGCGAAAAACACAAGCTTGTCAGGTATGCTTATATCGAAGAGCTTACGGATTTCCTCATGTGTTTTGGGGTCTGGGTAAAACCTGCAGGGGTCGTAGCCATTTCTCATGAATGTGGCTTTATTTGCGCAACTGGGGAATATTTCTCGGACAAGTCTGTCGTTATCGTTTGAAATAGTAATTATGCTCTTAGCCATAGCGGCGGCTTCCTGCGCATATTTGCGAAACCTCGGCCCCTGCTGGTAGCCCATCAGGTCGGTGCCGTGGGCTGTGATTACCGTGGGGATGCCTGTTTTGCCAGCCAGCCAGCTTAATAGCCAGACATGCTGGGCGTGGATTACATCAGGCCTAAACTCTTCGACAGCCTTATTTATAGCTTTTTCAAATGCCCCCAAGTAAGCCTCAAGCTCATCCGCGCTCAGGTCGAAAAAGGTCATTGTGCTGCGGGGGTGCGTTGTGAAACACGGAAAATTAAACGGCAGGGCACACGCCATTTCCTGATCATAGGAAAAAAATACCGGATAGACGCTGACATGGGGGATTGTTGCAAAATTCGATGTGTTTTCTGGCATAACAATACTTACATCATGATCTTTTTTCATCAAATGGACGGCAATATTACGTGTGTATGTCCCGCTGCCCGAACCCACGAGGGGGAAGTGATTAATCATCAGAACTCTCATGATATTAAACCTATCCTTTCAGTAAATTCGCCCCAGGCCTCCAGAGTCTGTTCATATTCATTTACATATCTGCCGACATTGTCCCAACTCTTGTCAAAGTTACCGAGCACAGTGTTAAACTTAGGATTAGAGGTGTACTTCGCGAGCGATGCAAGCCCGGGAGCGAGCCTTTCGCGCTGATATTCCCTTGTAGCCTTCAAGTCGCTGCCCAGTAAGTGGTTCATGAAGGGGTTGCGCCCCACCCAGCCTGTGCAGGCGTAGTAAAAGCGTTCCTGAACCGACTTGTCGCATTTTAGGTCGGGCTCCTTCGGGAAATCCTTGTAGGTATCGTGCAGTATGTGCAGGGCGATGTCGGTGCAGGTGAGGCCGCTGCGCTCAATGCCTAGGCCTAGCAAAGTATCCTCGCCGCGGGCGAGGAAGGTTTCTCCGTTTAGGTCATAATGGGATGAGAAAAACGGCGGCAGCTTAGAAAAAGCGCCGAGCTTAACCGCTGCGTTCCCGCCGAGAATCTTCGCACAAGGTTTGACCACACGCTCCCTAGGCTGGAGCGTGAGGGTTTTGTGTTCGGGGCTTTTTTGCCAAAAAGCTACCTTATCTTCTTTCTGAACCCCGGCAGCCAAGTCAGCCATGCCGTCAAAGGAAGCCGGAGGCAGGATGTTATACCCGCTGTACTCTGCGGTGGTGACCTCTGCACCCGCACGCAAATGCTCCAAATGCGCACCAAAGAAGTCAGCCTCTTCCTTGACAAAGCTGCCTCCGCCATGCCCTAACACAACGGGATAGACATCGGAGTCCACGAAGAACAGGGCATCCATCTCCCTCAATAGAGCCTCCATCAGTACAATGTTGCGGTTAAAGCCATAAGGCACCAAGCCGCGGGATGTGTCAATTGGGCACTCCGTCAAAGTTTTTACAGTATCCTCAGACATTCCGAGGCGCCGGAATTTATCAAGTATGTGGCCGGGCTTGTTTACATTCACCGCCACAAGAGGGATCCTCCCGTTAATTTTGCCCGCAACACGCTCGTCCAGCCTAAGGGTATAGGCGACAATGACACAGTCGAGTTTGTGTCCGTATTTTTCTGCGTTGTCAATGAAGTTTAATATCTCCGTTTCAGATTCCAGGCTTCTAATTATCATTCCTAATGCAATCTTCATTACTATACCCCCAATTTATGCACAAAAAAGCATTGTTTGCCCATTGTAACATAAAATGAACGAAAAGTGAACATTAAATTAACATTTTGTGAACAAAAGATTGAGAGGCGTCAAAACTCTGTGAAAATATGATAAAAAATGCCGCAAAGTTAGTGCTTGCCACCGGGTATCCGAACCAAGTCTGCACTCCCTTTGCGGCGGTTTGTTTACCGGGAGGGGGTGACCAGTTATGCGCGGTTTGTTTTTTGCAAAGCCACACTACCCCTCTTGCGTTTTTGGGCAAAAAATGCTAAAGTATGAACGGAGCTAAAGCGTAGGTTCAGATGTGGCTTAATATATTTTGAAGGGAAAGAATTAAGTGTCAGAAATTAAAGTTGTTATAGAAGGATCAGGCAAGCATTGCCATCTCACCCGCGAAACTCTTGACGTGTTGTTTGGAAAAGGTTTTGAGCTTGAAGTCAAAAAAATGCTGACCCAGCCGGGTCAGTTTGCGACACCTCATAAAGTTACGGTTGTCGGCCCTAAGAGGTCTGCCGACATTTCCATTATCGGCCCGTGCCGCAGTGCTGACCAAATTGAGCTTTCGCTCACGGATGCTACTGCGTTGGGATTCCAAGGCATCCCCATACGCGAGAGCGGCGATGTGGCAGGCAGCCCGGGCTGCAAGCTAATTGGCCCTGCCGGCGAAATTGAGATTAAAGAGGGCGTTATAGCCGCCAAGCGCCATGTGCATGTCACCCCTGAAGATGCTGAGAAGTTCGGCCTGTCAGACAAGCAGATTGTGCAAGTTAAAGTTGGCGGTGAGCGCGGCTTGATTTTCGATGAAGTTGTGGCGCGTGTACATCCTGAGTATGCTACATATATGCATGTAGATTACGATGAACTGAATTCAGCAGCAATTTCCGGCCCGAATCCTACAGGTATAATTTTGGTTTAATAGCAAATCCCAGCCCCAAAGGCCTTATGCACAAAAAAAGTGTCCGGCACTGCCGGACACTTTTCAAAGTCCATATTAATTTGCTGTACTTAGTTAGGCAAAATGTTGAGCACGATTGTGAGAACTACGAATAGACCCGCAACCCACTTTGTTGCAAGCGCCAGCCGCGCATCACGCGATTTCTGCTTGTTTTTGGCGAGGTAAGTGTCTGACTTAGCACCGCTGAGTGCGCTCAGGCCGGAATTTTTGCCGGATTGCAGAATTATTACGCACATTAGCGCAACGCAGGTAAGTAAATGAAGTACTACGAATGCAATTTTCATTTGAGTCAACCCTTTCGGAGTGTAATTACTGTAAAATTGTGCTCAAAGGCGAGCATCAATGCTCTCTTTATTTCACATGGAAAATCATTTTAGCATATGCTGCGGCTAATTGCAAGATATTTTTAAGGAATGGTAATAAAAATGTTTTTTGATACACACGCCCATTATGATGATAAGCGATTTAACGAAGACCGTGAACAGTTGATGACTTCGATGTACGAGGCGGGAATTACTCTGATTCTCAATTCCGGCAGCAGCTTAAGGTCATCTAAATTCGGCCTGGAGATGGCGGGGCGGTACCCCTTCGTCTATGCCTCTGCCGGTGTACACCCCCATGATTCCAAGTCGATGACGGATGATACAATACATGAACTTGAAGAGCTTATGGCGCACCCTAAGGCTGTGGCTGTGGGTGAGATCGGATTAGACTTCCATTATGATTTCTCGCCGAGGGATGTGCAGAAAAAGCGCTTTCGTGAGCAGATGGAGCTTGCCCGGAAGCTAAACAAGCCCGTTATAATCCATGAGCGGGAGTCACTTGCGGACACCTTGGAGATTGTGCGCGAGTACCGCGACTTATCAGGGGTATTTCACTGCTTTTCGGGTAGCTGGGAAACGGCTAAGATTTTGCTGGATTTGGGCTGGTACTTATCTTTTACAGGAGTAATTACTTTCAAAAATGCCCGCAAAGCTCTTGAGGTTATAGAAAAAATGCCTGCCGACAGGATTCTGATAGAAACCGATGCGCCTTACTTGACCCCCGAACCTAAGCGCGGGAGGCGCAACAGTTCACTTTATTTACCGTACATCTGTGAGAAGGTGGCAGAAGTGAGAGGGATTTCCCTTGAAGAAGCCGCCCAGATTACGATGGAAAACGGAAAGAGATTTTTTAGGATTAAATAGAAAACGCTCATAGCGAGGAGCGGAGCAAAGATTGTGAGGGACAATTATGAAACTAGTTTCTTGGAATGTTAATGGCTTGAGGGCCTGCTTGAAAAAGGGGTTCATGGAGCATTTTGCACGGATTGATGCGGATGTGTTCTGTTTGCAGGAAACCAAGATGGAACAAGGGCAGGCCGAACTTGATTTGAGCGGGTATCACGAATTTTGGAACAGCGCCGATAAGAAGGGTTATTCAGGAACGGCTATTTTTACCAGGACGGAGCCTATTAATGTGACCTATGGTATGGGTGTGGATGAGCACGACCGCGAGGGGCGTATTATAACGGCTGAATTTGAAGAGTTTTACTTGGTCTGCGTCTACGTGCCCAACTCTCAGAGGGAGCTTGCCCGCCTGGATTACAGGATGACTTGGGAGGATGCTTTCCGCAGCTATGTGGGGGAGCTGGACGAGGCTAAGCCTGTCCTCATATGCGGCGACCTGAATGTGGCGCACCAGGAAATTGACATAAAAAATGCCAAGTCCAACAGGCGCAACGCAGGGTTTACCGATGAGGAGCGCGCCAAAATGACGGACTTGCTGGACTCGGGTTTCACTGATTTCTTTAGGCATTACAATCCTGATGTGACGGATGCCTACACATGGTGGTCCTACATGGGCAGTGCCCGTGAGCGCAATGTAGGCTGGCGGATTGACTATTTCGTAGGCTCAGCGCGGCTGACAGAGCGGGTGAAAGACACTTTCATTCTACCCGAAGTCATGGGCAGCGACCATTGCCCTGTAGGGATTGTCATAGAGTAGGGGCAGGGTAGTGGGCAGGTGCGTGCCGCCCACTACCCTTAAATAGTCATTTTAGGGAATTTCTTATCACAGTACCCGCATCTATCAGCTCCAAGTTCTGATACTAGCTTGGGGAGATAGAAGTCAGACTGTGTGATGCAGGCGGGGTTGCTGCATTCTTTGGCGGTTTGTCCGGCGGACACCGGCGCAGGGGCAAGCCTGGGTTGATGCAAAAATTCTAGGAGCAGGGACATGCGGATGAACATGCCGTAGCGTGCCTGCTCGAAATATGCTGCGCGGGGGTCGGTGTCTACATCTGTTGTAATCTCACCATAGCGGGGCAGTGGGTGCATTACCAGCATGTCAGGTTTGGCTCCTTCGAGCATTTTTTTTGTCAAAATATAGACATCTTTCAGCCGGCGGTATTCCGCCGCATCGTGGAATCTCTCCCGCTGTACACGGGTCATGTAAAGGATGTCAAGTTCCGGGATGCGGTCGGCGAGGCTTTCGGATTCGTCGAACTGCTGACCCTGTGTGCCCATTTTTTCAAGGATGTATTCAGGCATGCGCAGTTCTTTTGGGGATATTAGGCAGAAGCTGATGCCCTCAAACATCCTCATCGCGTCAACCAGCGAATGAACCGTACGGCCGTGCTTTAGGTCGCCGCAAATCCCAATCCGCAGATGTTCTATTTTGCCGCGTTTTTGGGCAATTGTCGCCAAATCCGTGAGCGTCTGGGTGGGGTGGTGGTGCCCCCCGTCGCCGGCGTTAATTACCGGAACTTCCGAATATAGCGCCGCCGCTGTCGCCGCGCCCTCTTGAGGGCTTCTGATCACTATGGTGTCAGAATATGAGGCCGTCATCCTGATGGTGTCAGCTAGGGTTTCCCCCTTGGATGCAGATGTGCCCAGAGGGTCTGAGAAGCCGAACACGCCTGCCCCCAGGCGCTGCGCCGCCGCTTGAAATGAAAAATTAGTGCGGGTGCTCGGCTCGTAGAACATAGAGGCAAATAGCTTGCCCCTGCACGAGTCCGAGTATACTTCAGGGCGCGCGATTATATCGCAGCACTGGCTGTAGAGCTTGTCCCACCACTGCCTTGACATGTCAGATACGCTGACTAATTTTCGTGTCATATTGCCCCTCCGTTTTTCATTGACCTACCCTCACATGGGATTTTGACCATACATTTACCGCAGCCGTAGCGCGGGAGATATTTTAGGCTGACATTGTGGATATACTTGCCGCAGGCATCGTGGTCTTTAGCCTTGCCTGATTCACCGAAAGCCTGTACGGGGCAGCGCTTTATACATGCCCCACAGCGGTTGCAGTACTCCAGCCAGTCCGTATAATCTTTAGGTGTGGGCTTAGCCTCCCAGTTTGTGACAATACTGATGAGCCTTCCTGCGGAGCCTGCTTTTGTGATGAAATTTGTTGAGATGCCGAAGGTGCCGAGCCCCGTGGCCGCTGCGACATGGCGCTCAGACCAGTTTGACGAGAAGTTTGGAAAGTCGCTCTGGATGGCATCGCCGGGGTCGTCAGCGCGAATTTTGAATCTGCTGTCCAGCGTTGGCACAACTGCGCTAAATCCATTGTCAACTAGGACGCTGCTGACATGTTTTGCGGCCTCCAAGAGAAATTTGTGGCCGTCAATTCTCGCATAAAACCACTCGTTGGCCGGCTTTAGCGGATCTAACTTGTTAGCCTCCACTGTAGTTTTTTCGATAGGGAAGTAAATAGAGATTACGGTCTTTGCCCCGGGCAGCCAGTCCTCGGGCATGAAGTGATGCGCTCCAACAACTTCAGGGCGCTTTATTAAATCAAACTCGGGGATGTCTGCGCGGGCAACCGAAAAAATTGGGTTTTGGAAAAACCGCATACCATTAAACTTTTCGGCATCGCCGAGTTCTAATTCATCCTCTGCTGCTATGTTAAGATAGTTCATCGGCGAACTTACGCACAAATCGTCTAAAATCAACTGTAACTTCTCGGTTGTCATAGAAATCAATCCTCCCCAGTGGCATATGGGCACCGCAATTACGGCTGGCTGGTGCGCCTACACATTATTGCAAATTTGCAAAATTTTGAATTTACAGGCCAGCATTGCTACGCCGAGTTAAATGATAACATAATATCAAATAAAAAGCCACGTTCTTGTGGTATTATTGGAGGTAGCTTGGAAGAATCCGACTGAAACCATCCGCCGGACACGGGCAAATGCTCTGTGAAAAAGCGGGGCGGCCTCCGTCAGTCACGTCTGCCCTAGAGGAAACTTGAAATCTAGTCAAAATTTGTGTTCCAGGACTGCGGCCACCCCACTTTCACACAGAGCACCTGCCCGTGTCCGGCTGGCCTGCAAAATGCAGCCATTCACATATATTAGACCGGCCTGTGAAATGCAGCACATTTTTGCCAGCAAGAAGATGTGTTGACAGCGGGAGTACGTTGGGTGTATAGTTAGTGTGTGATTCAAGGAGGTGGCTGTGATGCATGAATCAAGACTAAGTGTGCGTGTTGATGATGATGTCAAGAAGCGTGCGGAAAGCGTGTTCCGGGCGCTCGGGATGACAATGAGTGCTGGGATTAATCTTTATCTAAACCAGGTGGCACTGCAACAGGGCATTCCTTTTGCATTGACGCAAGTTCCTCAGAAAGCTGATAATGAAATTGAGCTGCAAAGGAAGCTGGAGCAAGTGAGAGCCCAAACGGTCGTTGAGGCAAAGCTAAAGGCAATGCATGGGCATGGAGCGCCTATTGCGCTATATGATGAACAGAAAAAAGAGCCTTTCATGCTGTATCCGGACGGCAGGCAGGTGTATTCCCTTGAATAGTGCTCCGAGAATCTTTGTGTTTGCCGGGCCAAATGGCTCAGGTAAGAGCACAATTACAGAAGCATACCCCATAGAAGGCATTTATGTAAACGCAGACGAAATAAAAAAAGTCCGGAAATGCACGGATTTAGAAGCTGCCGTTGAAGCAGAGCAGATTAGAGAAGATTGCTTGCAAAACGGCAGGAGTTTTACCTTTGAAACAGTTCTTTCCACCGAGAGGAATCTTGAATTTTTGTCACGTGCAAAGCAGGCTGGATTTCATATCACGGGTGTTTTCGTACTGACTTCCGACCCTGAGATTAATGTGTTTCGTGTGCGGAGCAGAGTTTTGGACGGCGGGCATGATGTTCCCTGCGATAAAATCCGCAGCCGCTATGAAAAGTCACTTAAAAATATATGCAAGCTGGCTAAGCTCAGCAATCAATTCCGAATTTATGATAACACAGCGGTTCCCGAGATTATATTATTTATGGCCGAGCAAAAATTTGAAATTTGCGAAAACAAATATTGGCCAAAAGCGCGTATTGAAGAGCTTATTTGTGAGTACACAATAAATTAACGAGGGGGAAGAGCACGTGAAAACACTGATACTCTACGCAACAAAGCATGGCGCGGCGAAAGAAATCGCTGAAAAAATATCCGGACGGATTCCGGAGTCGGAGGTCTGTGATTTGAAATCAGGCAATATTCCGGCACTTTCTGGGTTTGAGTGCGTGATTATTGGCAGCTCCATTTATGCTGGTTCAGTGCGCAAAGAGGCCAAGGAGTTTGCCGCGAAAAATGCAGGGGAACTGGCCTCAAAGCAGGTTGGCCTGTTTATTTCGGGCATGGCAAAGGGCGAAAATGAACAAGTCTTTGCCGCTAATTTCCCAACTGAGGTTCTGTCCGCCGCAAAAGCCAAAGCCAACCTAGGTGGCATTTACGACCCGGGCAGGGCGGGTTTTTTCGAAAAAATCATCATGAGAATCGTTACAAAACAGTCAGGATATATGAGCTCAGTGACAGATGAAGGGATAGCGGGTTTTGTGGAGCTCGTGGTTTAGGTGGTGTTGCGTACCCGTATTTAGGCTCTGCGGAAAAACCATCAACAGTATGAAAAAGCAGACAAATTCGTCAAAGTGAGTTATACTAAAAGCATCAGAAGCGGATAAAAAGAAATAGATATGGGGTCAAATAGGTATGTATCAGAG
>Ga0209755_10007120_pt1 | contig 12192 bp, 4 predicted proteins | sample TergutCo191P1_FD_187301 | JGI IMG/M metagenome (GOLD analysis project Ga0209755, IMG submission 187301) | Cornitermes sp. P1 segment gut microbial communities from Petit-Saut dam, French Guiana - Co191P1 (SPAdes) (version 2) | ecosystem: Host-associated > Arthropoda: Insects > Digestive system >... | reverse complement strand
TCCTTTCCTCTTTTCCCTATCACAGCATCCTGGTTTTCCCGAGCGACTTGGCACTGAACCCTAAAATGGCGGCAGCTCGTTCCTCTGAATAATTTGCATTATCTGCCACATCACACAAATGTCACATCCATGAACACGGTAAACTTTACACATTACCGACGAGAAACCATAGTTCTAATATATTCACGTTTAAAACAAACTGAATCCTAAAGGCACATGAAGGAGGAAGAGTTCACAAAGACGATCGTACGACATGTTACATGATGAAAAATTACGCTCAGTAATTTAACATTTCCAACTAAACACTTAACAGATATTATTGTACTAGCATTTTGTATTTTCCTCGCTGGTAATTTTTATGTAGTTTTAAAACTCTTTGGTCAGAATGGTTTCTTGTGAAGTGGAACGAACTCATTCCACTTATTTCCACCATTCAGCGCATGATTCAGCGTGTGCTATTGAAAACAATTACCAGTCAAGCTGCGGTTAACACGTGACCTGGACAATCTGACGAACGTAGCTTAGGTAGGCCAATTTAATTATAATTATGGCATCAATTTATAGAGCGCATAGAAAACTTTCGCCCAGCTAACTGAAAGTCTGGCGCAAATGTAAATATTCTTAACAGTTTAAACACACTCTTACGTCTTCGTGATAACACGTTCCGAATTGGCAAGACGCGAGTGTTGGTATCTCTTAAAGTTCCTTCTCCAACTAACACAGCGTTTCGGAGTTGGTGCTGCTTTCCTTATCACGTCAGAATTATGATACTTATTTCCCTGAGTTCATAAGAAGAAAACGGAGATCAGGCCATTCTACTGCAAACTATAGATTATGTTCCAGTATGTTGTATAATTGACAGAGGCAAAGGTAAATTCTAAATGACGTGTTTCAGCAAAAGAGAGGAGAAAGGAAAAGTCCAATATACGTGGCGGTTTAATAATATTAATCCTATACTCACTTCATATTTAAGTGGATCTGATTTTAATTTATCTGAGATACAGTTAATTAGGTTGTGATTAAACTGCATACCGCTAAAAAATAATTCATAAATTTTATGTTTTGTTGAACGTGCATCTCGATGTATTCATTTAAAGAAAAACCAACTTGGTACATAATTTATCTTCAGTGTATATTCGTCAAATACTTCTGTAAGTTTCGGGCCTATCTGCAGCCCATCATCAGGAGGTACACCGTATGGATACAACAATTGGTACTTACTGTTGTGTCCATACGGTGTACCTCCTGATGATGGGATGTAGATAGGCCCGAAACATGTAGAGGTGTTTGACGAAATGTACAAAAGATAAATTGTGTATCAAATTGGTTTTTCTTTAAATGAAAATAATTCCTGTTTTGTTTCGTTAAATAATTTTTATAAAAATAAAAACTATTTTAATTAAAATTCCGCAGACTAAAAATCTCTGTCTTTTTTGTTATGTTGACCTACCATATTTTTCATGAAATTGATAAATTTTGATTTGGGTTAGAACCGTATGTTTCATTCCATTATACACATGTACTATATATTACAATATATTATATAAACCTCAGGCATTTAGGCACGAACAAAACAAACTTCAGCTGTGCAGAAAAGATTGTTGTCGATGTACATTTTAGAAAAACGTACAGGGTGAACAAATGCGAAGACACATATTAACTTCAGTTTTTTTTTACGTTTTAGGTGACTACTTAACGGATACGTTTATTCCATTGTACTGACAATAATATTTAATAAAGTAGTACCTTTGACCGAAATACGCAGAATTACACGAAGTTCAAGCATAAACCAGAAGCACCTAATTAGATAAGAATTTCTTGTAATGTAGTCCCTGTACTTGACCGATAAAACTAAAAATTCTATTTCCTCTGCAATGTATAATGTCGATCCGCAATTAAGATTGTAATTGCATTCCAGTGAGTAGTTCTGAATATCGACGCAGAGACCTCTACCCGACCAAACACAACACTCACCACAGATATCTTTGCCCCCGGCGGGATTCGAACTCACAATCCCAGCAAGCGAGCGGCCGCAGACCCACGCCTTAGGCCGCGCGGCCGCTGGGACCGGCACTCGTGAAATTACTGAAGGAAAATTGTATCAGCAGGGACTCGTTGAGTAAACCCGTACACTGAAGCTATTAACGCAGTTTGACGCACGTTTTTGTAATGTCGAAATTATACAATGTTTACTTCCTTCCCGCAGGTCTATAAGCTACGGACAAGAATTTCCGAGCAGAATTCATAAAATACGTATTTCTATTGCAACAGCCTACACTCCCAAACAACCAATAGCATTTTTACATTTATTTTATTTTAATGTTTGAAAGAAAACTTGCGTACAAGTTCTCATGTTAACACTCGCATTGTCACACTGTTTGTAAACAGTAACTTGTTGGAAAGATCAAACATGGCAACGTACAATGAAAGTATCACCACGTCGGACCTGTCACACATTTCATGCCATATCTCTGTGTTTAAACCCAGAAAAAAATGAAGGAAAACACTAATTTTATTGATGGATATAAGTGTAAAATTTGGTTTCACACCCCTAAGAAAGCAACAACACAGACAAGCAGGAAGCGTCTGAGATTAAAATGCTCAGCGGAATATTTGGATCTTCGAGACAGAAAGGGTGGTGGGAGGGGGCAGACGTAGAACAAACAACGAGGAACTTCGAAGTTTGTACTCTCCACATATTAATAGGGATATTGCTTAAAATGGGTGAGACGAATGGGCACGGTAGCACAGTGATAGAATGGGAAATGTGCACAGCATTTCAACTGAGGTACCTGAAGGGACAACATTTGGAAGATGCAGAATTAGGAAGGAGGATCATATTAAAATGGGACGTGGAATAGGGTACGAGCGTACTGGCTGGATTACAGTAGCTCAGGACAGGGCCCAGTAATTGGTTTTATGGACATGACAATTTACGGTCACGTTGTATACAACCTGGTATTTCTTAATCATCGGAATAACAATATTTTACAAAAATATATATATATTTTGTGAAACAAATTTATTAGCACGTTGTTATTTTCTGAGTTTGTTTATTGTTTGGTTGTCGTGATCTACACGTAGACCAGTCCGTTTATCCTGTGACATAAAGTTACAATTAAGATGTCCTTGAAGTGCTGTAACAGTAAAGTCCCTGCGCTGAATTTCGCATCACACCCTGAAGATATGTCGGGGAATGCAAATATAACTGCACACATTATTATATCGGCTATAGGCGAAGATAAGTGGGCGGCTTCCCTCCCTGGCCGCTTTAGCTCAGTAGAAGGATTCGCCGGTTTCCATTAAACAGGAGGTCGGGCGAGACCCAGAATCCGCCTGGACACAGAAGTGAAGAGAAAAATTTCTTGGTCCAATTGGCAATAGAACCCCGGTCTTTCAGCTGGAACCAAGTCACAATACTGACTGATTCGTCTGGGCCCCTACCTTCTTTACTGAGTGCGTCTTTATTTTTTTCAGTTAATTACAAATAAAAGGAATACTGAAACATATTAACGATGTGTAAACATCCCGTTCCTTCTAGAAACCTCTGGAAACCCTAGTTCACCCTTACCTGCGTCAAGTTCCTGTTGTCAGCAGCAGAGAGACTCTAAAAAAAAATACTTCAATATCTGCTCTTGAAAAATAAGACAAGCCAATAAAGACGCAGAGCGTAGCGTATAGCTTTTAGGCGCGTTCTAAAAATTGCGAAAAGCGACTATTAGCTTCGTTATGCCTCTGTGTCCGTCTGTGCGTCCGTTTGTTCGCATGGACAACTCGGCTCCCACTGGACGGATTTCATGAAAATTGTTATGTGAGAACTTTTCGAAAACATGTCGAAAAAATTCAGATTTCATTCAAATCTGGAAAGGACAACGAGTACTTTACATGCAGACCTACGTGCATTTATGATAATATTTCGCTTAATTCTCCTTCGAATGAGGAATATTGCAGACGAAAATTGTAGAGAAAATCAAAACACGTATTTTACGTTCAAGAACTTTTTTTAGAACATCCTGTCTGTTATGAGATAATGGGTGAAAATATGGCACGGCCAGATTTGCCAATGGTGACAATACAACACGGCGAATGCGCGTTGCACGCAAGGCTAAGTAAGGCTGGAAACACACACTGAGAATATGCAGTACCTAGTGCTGTTTTTCGGCAACAATGCTTGTGCAACACGCCTCTTCATTACCTTAACCTACATGGCCTGTCTTGTTAGCTTCAATTTGTTTGTAGTTACTTGACGACTAATTTATAAAGCCATATTACTTACAATGTTAAATACCTTCAACAAACAACGCGAAACCCAACTTTGCGCCAAAGAGGAAAGCAAACTGAATCACGCCACAACCCATATAGAGTTGCACGTCATTGTAGCAAGCTAACGCTGGTGCGGTCTAACCTCGAATATCATTTTTGTCATTCTTAAAATAACTGACGGACTTTAAGAAGCATTTATGGTTAACCACACAATACAGAAAAGTCTGCAGCAATCAAGCTGTTCAATCAATTTCGCAACTCCAACAGATTTCTGTAAAAAAAATATATGGACTTTCAAGATTTAAAGTTATCACAGTGGCGTTGACAAAGTCAAGTGTTTTGGAATGTTACGCCGTGTCGACTGGTAGGTTTAGACATTCAGAAGACGCGCAGTGTCTTGGACTGCTTGATCTTCAAAACTCCAGTAGAGAATTACCAGTCGACACGGTGTAACATCCCAGTAGACTTGATTCCACAGTCTGTGTTTATTCCAGGATGTCCTTATACAGATTTCAGCCGCAGTAGGTCTATGCATGTTAAAACATGGACTGACTTTCGGAAATGTTAAACGAACATGTAAGAAGCAATTGGGCCTGATCCTTCAACTTACTGAAAATATGAACAGATAAAACTCGTCCTGAGTGTCTTCAATTCGTTTTTTGGTGTTGTATACTCCGAGAAAATATGTAAAGACGGATACAAACCCAGATTTTTTTTTTAGAACGAAGTCTGACGGACATAAAAAAACAGCGCCTAAATAACTGAAATCAATGCAGTTGTTTTGATTATGCAACAGATTCTGTTACCACACCGCACTGCATGTTCAGCCGCAAAAACAATTATTTGCGCCATAATAAAAAAAATATCACTTGCACTGCACATGTATTCAAGAACCACAAATGAACTGTAGGCTTTCCAAATCCAGCGCAATATCCAGTGGACTGAAAGAGAGCACTAAATTACTCGTAACCAAACACGCCCCGATAAGATTAGAGGCGTAGTTTCACGTTGCTTCCGAGCACCTTGGCGAGGGCGTTGGTTCGGATTTTAGATGGATTCCCAGAAAAACTGTTACGCAGAGTCGGAGAAAGAGGATCGGGCGGGCGGCTTCCACGCCACTACAAGCTATTGAGAATTTTAAGAAGCGGATGAGCCTGCACAGCATGAAGGCAATACGAGATACAACAACTACTGAACCTATGGCCAGCGCCAGGTACCCAGAAAATTTCTAGAAGATAATCGAGAAGGGTTACACAAGACAAGAAGTCTTTAACATTGACGAGACAGTCCTGTTTCAGGAGCAAAGATAAACTCGCACATTCATATTCAAGAACAGAGGGACCTCTCCAGGTCTTAAAAACTCAGCTGTTCTCTTAATCGTTTCTTCCTTGCAATGCTACGGCTACCTGTACGATAAAACTTACATTAATCTACCTCTTCTTAAGCCCTCGGGCCCTACAAAGGAAGACCTGAGTTACTGCCAGTGTTTTGGAAGTCCGCTCACAGGACTTGGGCGGCTAAGCAGTTATTACTGTATTAAATCAACAGCTGCTTTGTTCATGACACTGAACGGCGTCTGAAGTCCAAGAATCTAGCACTCAAAGTCCTTCTGGTAACACATAATACCCAGAGCATCCGTAAAATCTTGGTCTCGCCCATCTAAATATCAAAGCTGAGTATCTATTCAACACGAACTCTTCACACCTGGACCCGGTCCGCCAGGACGTCATCGCGCAATTCACGAGCTATTAAACTTGTCGGAACTACTGCGGTATCTATTCACGAGATTTGTCAAGAAAATAAACCCAGCGAATGCCGAGTGTTTGCTATGAGTTAATTTTATAATGATTTGTATTGCAGGATCGACAACTGTGAAGCTTTTATCATCAAAATGGTAGACGACGCTGCGATTGTAGTGAGAAAGGCTTGCAAGTATTACGGAAGCAATGGAAGAACCTGCTGTTATTACCCAAGCAAAGAAAAGAAGGTAATTCTGGATGAATTGAACATGACCGTTCCGAAGGGAAGCATGTGAGTATCTGTTTCTAGCAGTCATACCAATAAGTTTCTAGCGATCAAAGTAGCCTGAATACGTTCAGGTACCTTATTTTGTTGTTTTCGGATTCTAGGTGGAAGGACATTAAATTACATTACGTAGTAGATTACTCAAATTAAGTAACGACATTGTCAGGAACTACAACTAGAGAGTGCAAGTAAAAGACACATTTGAAAGGATGTGAAAGGGAGCGGTGGTGACCTCGTATAGGCGCCATCTTATTATTTATTTGGAGGAATTGCAAAAACAAAAAAAAACCCTTGGTCAGGACAGTAGGTGTGCAGATCAAATCTCGAAACGGGCATCTCCGGAATACAGATCACGGAAGTTGCAGCTTGAATCCAACCGCTTGTTGATGTGGTAAAAAAATAAAACTGGAGACACGACTCTTTCCTAAACAAACTATTAGCAGGATTGCATATGATTATTTGTGAAATTTTATATTTTGAGCTGCTCTTTTCATTTAATAGAGGAAGGTCATTTTATCCGACAAACAGTAGCATAATTCACTCAGAACATTTTGCTTGTCAGCAGGCGGTGCATATATCACCTTTATTCCAGTCTGCCGTCAGTCAGGGGTCATGCGTTTTAGTTCCATACATAGCATCAGATTTCGCAGGCGCTGGAAGTGGTTTCCTTTGTCTCTCAGGCATGAGTCATACGTAAAAACCACGCTGTTCTTTGTGCGTCAATCTTCTGTTGTTAAAACTGACGACACAGCACCCTGAATTTTTTTTCCTGATCATTTCCAGATTAAGTCATACCAATAAGTTTTGTCCTTCTAAGTGCCCCACATTAAAAATCGCACAGACTTAGACCTAGCTAACGAAAAGGCCACGATACGCTATTTGTTCTGCACACACATATTTTCTTTCAAACTGCATTCTTAATCCTTCCGTTATCTCGGACCTCTTACAAGGAATCTATAATCTTTCCTCGCGAGCCCTTAAGCTACAAATGGCAGTAACAGTTACATTTCCAATAATAACAAACAAGAAACTCTCTTAAACTGCAAAAAAAAAAGCTCAAGTTAATGTAATAAAATGAGGCCCTGTCGATACACATACACGTATACTTGATTTTATTTATTCACAGTATTCTAATTAAGGTGCACGGTGAATCATGATCCTAACCCTGAATACTACTTTCTGTCGGCCGTAGCGACTCTTTTTCAACATATTTTAAACGTGCTGTAACTGCAGACTTCGATGTGCTTTTTACAAATTGTTATAATCATATATTAGAGTCAAGGAATTTTTAAGAATGTTTACTTAAATTCTTTGGAAGCAACTGAAGGTCACAATCACTGAAACTAATGTAGTCAGCCTTGGCTAATTAAGAGTCGAGAAACATGTAAGAGACCTTCTGAATAGCCAATTTACATTTCACTTTCTAGCATATGACGTAATTGGCCTGTTAGGTGGTTACCAGTACTTCGACCCTGATGACAGAGGCAGCAGGTTGTTTCATGATGCTGGTAATAACCACCTAAGACGATGCAAGGTGTCACAAGACAGTAGACCGTATTCTAGATGCTCTCCCTCAAATTTCACACAATGCTCTCCTGACATCTAGTCTTCATTTGAGACAGCCTATTTAACCAACACACAGCTGCATGGGAGAATCGTAATATGAGATTGTGGTTAAAAGTGTAGCTGGGATTGCGGGTTTGAATCCCGCCGGGAGCATGGTTGTTTGTCCCTTGTGAGTGTTGTTTGTTGTCATGTAGAAGTCTCTGCGAGGGGTGGATCACTTGTCCAGAAGAGTCCTACCGAGTGTGTGTGTGTGTGTGTGTGTGTGTGTCATGGAATGTGATCAAGTGCAGTAAGAACCTATACACCTACAGTGAGTAGGAAGAAAAGGTAGAGATTGAGAAAAAATATATATATATAAAATGTGTAAACATTAATCGAATACCACAAATTAGTACATAAACACTAAATCTGTTTAGGGAAATCTGGTTAATGTTCTTCATTCCAAAAACATTAGGTCATAGCATAGGCATAGTCCAGCTCTATGCTGCAACATTTTTCTTGAAATAATTGTAGTCAGTCCTCTGACCATAATGTCAGCAGTTTTATGTAAACAGGTGTTCCTCAAACCACGCAATTTAAGACTATCGATCTACCTGTTATATCTCCATACTCTATTTTCTTAAGACCAATGTTAATAATCTATTAACTTCCACTTTCTCAAACTGCCCAAAGCCATAAATTTCCAAGGGGTTTCCGACAACAGTTCAACATGAATAGCATGTCCCCCTTGCGTGCTGTACCTTCATCAGTCGTTACTTTCCCTGGTCATACAGAATGCAGAACATGCTAATCAACATAAAGTCACAAACCTGTAGATTAGTAGAGGCAATCCACACTTTCAGGACACAAGGTGTTTCCGAAAACTCCCTCGTAAATTGTACCAATTCTTCCTCGTACGTATGGTTACACATAATCGGTATGTTGTTTAAAAGAAAGTCACGATAAACACATCAACAGAAATGCTGCATATATTGAATTAATTCTACATACGGTGCAAAGCATGCATCTCTCTAAATGCTAAATTTATTTTAAAACTGCTCTATAAGCATAGGATACAAGTCTCTAAATGTAAGGTTCTCGTGTGCGAATCACATATTTCAATAAAGTAAAGAAAAATCTTAAGCCAAACACGTCAGACCGTTTCTCATAATACTTATGTTTCTATTTCGTCATTAGATGCATGTTAGCGTTATATTATAGAAATATCCCCAAACTTCCTAAACACTTGTCTTCACAAATCGAAGAGTCATACCGTATGTGCCTTAATGTGCACTTGTTTAACGGCACCCTGAGCTGCATATATCAGTTATTTTGTCGAATGACAAATGTTTGAATGACGATAAAAGTTGTTTTGGGAAGGCCACAATATTGCCCCATCAGATTTGAAAGGGAATGAATGATACCAGGATATAATAATAATAATACTGGTTCTTTGCCGCATCCATATTCTCCAATGTAACGAAGTAATACAAGTAAACGGCCGACGCCTGCAAGTTGTACACTAACCTTGTTCCGAGTTTGACATGCATGATCCATACGTCCTAACGGCGTAGCACGCACATGCGTCACAATAAGCCTCACTCTCATGGCAACAGTTGGAACTTGTGCGAGTGCCTTCAATTTGAGAAACTCTCTTATTATACTGATCAGGTCAGTAGACACGAAGACTTTGCCGTGTTGTTTGTGTACAGTGTGTATTTTGTGTGCCGGTTTAATACAGCTTCGCTTTGTGAGCAAGGACGTAATTTTCCTACGCAAATGGTTTCGAGCAGTAAATATTTATGAATGAAATGTCGTATACAAGGTAACAAGTAATCAATTAAAATGCATGTTCTAACGTCGTCTCTAACAAAGGAACAGAATAATAAAAGGAAACTGCATATATGTCATCTCCTATGAGAAATACAACCGACAAGCGCGCATAAATACATGCAATTTTTTTGTGTTATAAAGAGCTTAGCCTCCTACATATTCGACCACCTGTTGTGGCCATTTATAATATATAAGAAGAATTTAGTTAAACCGAAATCAGTTACTGATTTTATTCAGGTGTATTCTTACCTTGTTTCTTTCAACGACATGTTTCAGCTCTAGTTATGAGCCATCTTCAGGTTGATTACTTTTTCTTAGTAAGGCAAAATATACAATTAGCAATGCTATTGTTATTGTTACCTACGAGAACTCGTATAACATATATAAAAAAATTTGAAGTAATATTGATTTCACTGTATAACAGTATTAAAATTAATTTAGTAGAAGTCAAATATTATTATATATAATATTATTATATGTAAAATATTAAAATTACATCATGGAATGTGGTGTGGGTACCGGAAATTAGGAGACTATTTCTATTTAACTATGTTTGTGGAATCTTCATTGATGCCGTGGTTTTATTTTCCCGTAACGACGTAACATAAGGCCTATGGATGTTATCGTTCAGAAGTTTGTTGACTTTTTGTGACAGCACGTATTGGCCTTTGGTAATTGATGTATATGCTCATTATTTAATGGAGAATAACTATTAAATACGTGCTGTCACAAGAGGTCAACAAACTTCTGAACGATAACATCCATAGGCCTAATGTTACATCGTTACGGGAAAATAAAACCACGGCATCAATGAAGAATCCACAAACATAGTTAAATAGATAAAGTCTCCTAATTTCCGGTACCCACACCACATTCCATGACACAATACCCTATAATTTTAATATTTTACATTTAATAATTTTTGGCTTCCACCAAATTAATTTCAATACAGTGAAATCAATATTATTTCAAATTTTTTATATACGTTATACGAGATCTCGTAGGTAACAAAAACAATAGCATTGCTAATTGTATATTTTGCCTTACTAAGAAAAAAGAAATCAGCCTGATGATGGCTCATACCTAGAGCTGAAATATGTCGTTGAAAGAAAGAATATAAGAATAAACCTGAATAAAACCATTAACTGAGTTTTGTTTGACTATATTCTACTTATATACTATAATTCTATGAAACACAACGGGAGTGCCTCACCTGAAACTTATTGTGGCCATCTTCATTGAGGTGACCAGAACATGTAGCAGGTTACGCTGTTTGTAATACAATAAATTTACACATCTGTATATGCATTGTTGGTCGTATTTCTAATAATGAGTCATCAGTGCACGATCTTGAATAATTTAGCAACTGATGTATCACCTATTCTACAAAATAATCCGTATCGTATTTCCACTCTACAAAAGCAGTCACAATAAAGAACAATTATACATAGTCCGTAAATCGCACCTAAAAGAGTTCATAAAAATCCTTACGGGACACTGAATTATAAATAAATTAATTAATTAATTGCCAAATTTATATCTTCACTACGACAAAAGAAAACTTGTATTTTTCTGGTTTTTATGTTGCTACAGACTTGTGGGGAAGAACATCCCACATTCGAAAATATCTAGAACCTTGCTTTCCGTAGGACATTTCTCTTTGTCGCGTAAATTAATGGTGTATTACCATGAAGTACTCGACGAAGTCAATGTCAGTGCAGAAAGGAAAAGGAAAACAAACCTTGTAGAAGGTGAAAACATTACGTTTATTTGAACATTCGCAATGCCTTACTCGGAACACTTCACCAACACAAACAAAGGTCCTTTTTGTTTGATGGTCTGACAGATGAAATCATACAGAATTCACAGGGTAAACAAGACGCCTAAGCAATGAAGGTGGTATAGAACAAATTAGAGGAAAGTTAATAAACTCAAAGCTGCTACCCATTGGAGCGAACATTATGAGACATTAAAACAGACTTCTGTCTTTCATGCTCAGCTTCTCCACGCTCTAAATCCGTTTCTTGAAAATTTCGGCCTCGTCCCTACACAATACCACAGGAAATAAAGCATTGCTTGTTACGCAAACATGTTCTTCGTTCAAGCACATTTGTTCTCAGGTACCTTAAAAAGCATTTCTGGAATTTTATGTTTTGCTGACCTTGCATCCTGGTATTTGACTCTGGGTAAATGACCAACTTGATGCACAATTACGTTATATAATACGTTTATTATTACAATCCTCTACATGTTTCGAGCAACTCTGTGCTCATCATGAGGAGGTCAAATTGTATTATTTATTATTTATACACATTATTATATTATTTATATACGTGATCTGTTAGAAAAGTATCCGACCTTTGGCCGGGAAAAAGAAACTGGCTTACTTGGAGCGTTGGACACCTAATAACCCTCAAAGTAGTTCCCTTGGGACTCCACACACTTCTCTCAGCGGTGCCGCCAATGTTGGAAGCATGCCGAAAAAGCATCTTTCGGAATGGAGTTTAGCTCGGCTGTAGTTGCTGC
>Ga0209755_10007119_pt1 | contig 12193 bp, 7 predicted proteins | sample TergutCo191P1_FD_187301 | JGI IMG/M metagenome (GOLD analysis project Ga0209755, IMG submission 187301) | Cornitermes sp. P1 segment gut microbial communities from Petit-Saut dam, French Guiana - Co191P1 (SPAdes) (version 2) | ecosystem: Host-associated > Arthropoda: Insects > Digestive system >... | reverse complement strand
ATCTATCTGAAGTAAAATGCGTGAGGCTAAGTATGTCAGTATTAGCGACTGTGTGATATCTATCTGAAGTATAACGCGTGAGCCTCAGGATGTCAGGAGTGGGGACTGTGTGATATCTATCTGAAGTACAAAGATAGATATAACGCGTGAGGCTCAGGATTTCAGGAGTGGGGAAGGTATGAAAAAAGGCCTGCAATATGTGAGGCTCAGTATGCAGGAGTGGGAACGGTATGATAAATGACCTGCACTGTGTGAGGCTCGGTATGTCAGGAGTGGGGACCGTATGATATCCGAAGTTTAATGCATGAGGCTCATTATGTCAGAAATATGTACGGTGTAAGAACTGCACTGTGTGATGTTCAGTATATCAGGCGTGGGGACGGTATGATATCTGTCTTGCACTGTATGGTGCTCAGTATGTCAGGAATGGGGACGTTTTGACACGTAAACGAAAAGGATTCCCGCCCTGCTTGACAAAACGCTTTCGATGTCACGATTCCTACCCCATCTAACCGGCAGCATAACGTAAGAAGGTTAACTTAAACCAAATTTATGTCCGATTATTTGGATCACAACCACGAATACAATTCATGTTTGAAGCTCAGACATTTTTGACATCGTGTTAGACACACCAAGCAAAAGCACAGACCTTTCAGGGACCAACAAACTAATATATGTTTCGTAACTGTTGTGTTTTAAAGAGAAAAAAGGCTTGTATATTGGGCACTTTTGCTCTTACAACAGTTCGCCTTCAGTCACAGCCAAGCACAGAACCTTTCAATTAAAAAGACAATGAGCAGTTCATTGAGAATCAACAGAAATACGGATAGCTTTCTGCTTCCCTCGTACGTCTAGACTTGCACTGGGACAGCGCCCCCCCCCCATAATATTTCATGTTTACCCTGTAAACCAACGCTGTATTCGTATTCTTCCCTCTTTCGTCGACAGTGTAGTGTAGTCGTGGTGACAGCGTTATTAAATACGAGTAAAACACTAGGACAAAGAGCATACGACTCTAAAAAATATTCTCCAGTTGCATTCTTGTAACTGCACAGCTTAAGCGAGTACTTTTCAGACTACAGCACATGCAATAACAATCAATCGAAATGGCAGAATTTTCATATCAACACTACTCTCTTACCCACTTGTCTACCTGTTGAGATCGATATACTTCCTTTGCTATGGAAACTAAAGTTGCGCATTCCGGAATAGACGTCTTTAGTAATGTACATTTTTCTTGACGTTAGCCTAATATAATGGTGTCCTTGTTCAGTATGTTCCTGTTATAAATACTTTTAATTAACGTGGGCTCTGAGATAGAGGAGGTCACTTACAGATGAATTAAAGGAAATTACGAACTGGAATTTTATAGTCACTCTACTCTTACATCACTTCCGGTGTCAGACTTGGACAGACTGGAGAGCTTGTGTTTTGTTGCAGTGTACAGTCACAGGTAGTGGTGATAGAGGCAGGAAAAGGATAATAGATGAATCATGCCTCGGTCTGGGCTTTTATGATTTCCAGTTGCTGAACAAATGAGCACTTGCATAAGTCATAAAATATACGTATTTCCATTCTGGCAGGTGTGCAAAACTTCCTGGCACAGTTTTGCCCTGGCGACTTGATTTGTACCGTGGCCCCTAATATCTGTGGGTCCTAAGGGTAGAACTTGCTTCATATCACTCTTCTGGTGCCTGGAATTTTGAAGTGGCTCCTACATTTTTGAGAAGTTCGTGACCCCTGCATTTTAGACCATACAGAAGAACAGGAGAATGGGAAAAATCCTACTTTAAGTACCGAAGAAGAGCAGTTTTATGGCGTCTACATTTTGTGTCACCTCAACTACCGTGTCCCATTAGACTCATATCTCCTAGTTAGTGATATGCTAAACCTTGAACATTGGCGTTGTAAGATTAGGTATTAATTACAGCATAAGCAAATCGCTGCCAGTTCCTTCATGTAGCCTCACGATACGTTGTGTCTACATTCTTTCTTCCCTTCCTAAACTAGCTATCACAGTCCTGTTGTTTATAAGATTCTTTTTTTTTTTTTTGTAATAGTCCTTACTGCATCCAACGTGATACCTGGCTTCATCTAAGTGCTTCAATAACGTCTTTGTTACAAATCAAATTTATTAAAAATCAGGTCTTCTGGGATGTTACATCGTGTCGACTAGCGAGTAGTTAGGGACATGTCAATGAAGTGCAGTGTCTCCACATCCACAGCCTAGCGGTCGGTAAAGAGTTACCAGTTAACATCTTACGTCTCATTTTCTCGCTTGAACTGTTAATCTGCTTAAGATAGAATACGATTCTTGCTGCCATTTGAACCCATCAAGTCAGCACCAGAGACCCTCCCTTCTGAGTTACAGTTACCAGAGTTGATCCTGTTAGAGATTATTGTTGACTTCCAAAAAAGAAAGTTGGTCTGTCGCTGAGACAGAAATAATTGGAATGTGGTTGTGCTTTCGAAGACCGAATATGAATTTTATATCCACATGCACCAAGGTTGCATCGTTGGGACTCAACAACAACGAAACAGCAGATACGTGTGCAACGATGTCTGTAAACAGTTTGCAAATATCCAGGCTTATACCTTCGGTCTTGAATTCTGGAAAGTCCTAAACTAGCTTAATTTAATAAAAATAAATATACATTAATTAATGCAATCAGAGAGTAATGCTTACATCAGCAACAGTAGAGATACACCGTCACCATGTGACAATCCTGGCAACAGTGCAAGCAAGGGCCATAAACATTTTTCTTATGTGCCAGATCTGTGAAACTATCAAAAACGTGTGATCTAAGCACAAAGATATAACTTTACGTACACAATTTACATGATTCTTCTTCGAAGGCTGTTACTACAAAGCAACCTGAAGCAAAATCGATACTTGACTGATGACTATAATAAAATAAGGCATTCTGCAAATGTTGATCATCTTGTACATAAACGATGCATGCCGTCATAAATCTCTTACGTCTTTTGTTACGATGGCTTCGAAGATGTAGAGATAACCGGTTTGGAGCAGAAACGTGAACGCATTTTTATTGTGTCAAATAGATGTGCTGAGAATAAAACTAATGTTTCTTATACAATTCAAATAAACAACATATATAATGGTTGACTGGTTGCATACTGTATTTATACTGAGATAGAGAGGCAATTTGTCTACAATAAGAATATTACATAAGAACATTCAGAAGCCGTTGTTGAAATGATATGTCTGATAACATCAAATGTGAAGCAAATGAACTCTAAAATTACTAAATACCCAGCTGTGATGTAAATCTCACTCACGGTGTTTCGTGACTACCCTCATGTCTGTTTAAAGCCGTACAAGACTAAAGCCGTTACATGCAAACACTTCTGAACTCGCACTGCACTGAAAGATTTGAGACTGTCACAGTAGTGTTCCAGCAGGTTCAAGGCTTTTGGAATGCCAAGCCATGCCTCGAAATAACGCAACGTCCCAGAAGCCTTCAATCTGCAGCTACAGGACTAAATCATGGCATCAGAATAATCGAAAAGCCAACTTATAAAAAAAAGACAGGCCATGTACGTATAACGTAACACCGAGGTGTGTTCGTGCAAGCATTGTTACCTTGCAAAAGCAATAAGTATTACATATTCTCAGTGTGTGTTTGTAGCCTCAGTTATCCAGAATGTTATAAGCATGCGCCATGCTGTCATTTGTCGACCGCCCGGCTGTACAGTGATTTTCCACATTATGTCATAAACGGCATGATCTTTAAAAAAACCGGTACTGAACGTAAAATGTGTGTTTTGATTTTCTCTACAACTTTTGTCTGCAACTTTCTTCATTCTAAGAAGAAATGAGCGAGTTATGATAAGAAATGTATATTGGTCTTCATGTAAAGTACAGTTAACTTGTCCGATTTTAATTAACCTTGAATTTTCTTCAAAGATTTTTAAAAAATGCTCAAATATTAAATTTCATGGAAATCAATTACTGGGAGCCATGTTGTTCCATGCGGACAGGCAGACATGACGAAGCTAATAGTCACTTTTCGCGATTTTACGAACGCGCCAAAAACTTAAAAATCTAAAATCTTTTTTCGAAGGTGGAAATTCTGAAATCTATAACAATACAGAAACTTAATTCCTAAAATTTCATTGAAAAATGCCTGTAAAAACAAAACAAAATTTAGATATTTGAATGAAATGAATTTTAAAGGTTTATTATGACAAACTTGACGCTCTAAGTTTGAATTACAATTTTTATACGTGACGAGGCTGTGTAGCCCCGTAGGCGGACATTTTCAAATTAGGACGGGGAAATGCTTTCCCCGCGTGATGGGTGAAAACATATGGAAAAATGATGGGACGGTAAGACAGGATTAAATGGAAAGACTCTGAGAAAGGATCTCCGAGTGTCTCTCTGTCCAGCACAAAACCCTCACTAACTGTTACGGAAGCAAACTCGGACTTCCGCGGCGAGGAGCCTGCCACAGATCCCTTGAGACACGAGCGACTTCCCGTTGATTTTACTGTCTCCGTCTACTGACCAGAAGGAAAGATGCAGGCAGCAACTTTCTCCGATTCCGATGTCGCGATAACCACACATATGTCTACACGGTGTCATCCGCAGGACAATAATAATATATATAATATAATATATATATTTACTGCAATTGGGTTGTTACCCGGTGGCAGTGGTTATTTTACGTGTAAACAAAACATGAAATTGGTTACTACTAAATTTAAGTCGGGAGGGCTACATGAGAAGCATGTAGTGGCAACTTGGGATCTTGGGAACCATCTCAGCATTTGCTTACAGGCACAGGGAAACCAAGAAAAACCTGTGTCGAGGTGGCCGGTCGCAGGACCTTCCGAGTACCAGTCCCTCACTTCGGGAACCTTGGTGCTAGAAGAAGGTGCGTGTTCTGCTTTATGTTACAGGGGCTTATACCCAGGACAACAGAATTCGACACTCATCTGACAGGAGGCAGGAGGGACTCAAAGGCCGTCTGGATGTGGTGATCAAAAAAATAGGCTTTGCAGCAACCAGAAATCAAATCGATGAAGACAGTCCTTGCACTGTTTACTTATTTAAAGCTTATGGCCTATCCCGGTCTAAAAATCGATAAAAATTACCATAATATTCGGTCTAAATTCAGACAACAACCTATACATTTGATCTACTAATCTTTCATATTCTTTGTACAAATTTAGTTACTGTAGAATTTTTGCTTTTAAACACGATTCTGGTATTAAAATATCCCCAGTGGCTATGGCATACGGCATACACTTCCGGATGGAGCAGACGGCATCCAGATATGGCGTATGACTATGAAAATATTGAATAAAAAGGTCGCGGACTGCAAACAAGGAGTGGTTTTCCAGCTTGTAGGTTAGAGTATTGTTGGTTGGAGTAAGACCCAACGAATTCACAGCTCAAAAAAAAAAATCGAAACATTACCCAGGGCTTCGCAGTGCAGTGGAATGTTTGAAATAATAATAAAGTTTCGAATTATATAAAATGCGGAGAATTACTTGACTACCACAGCATTATTTTCTTAAAAGGGCTGGCCTCTATGAAGTTATTTCGTTTAATATTTATTTACTGGTACCTAATTTACTTGTAATTTAATTGCCACCGTACAGCCTCCCAGTGCACTGTCGTCTTTGTTTTTAATGAGAAATAATTCACTATTCTCTCTGGACGTTTGCTGTCTTTATATTCTTATCTTCTTCGACTGGTTGGCTTTTGGAAACTCTATGTCTTCTTACATCGACACATATCCACATTTTTCTGAGATGAACTCTGTTTCTGTTTTGCACTGGGGATATTCATATCATTTTTGTTTTGTTTGATAGGCCTATTTATTTTGAAGGCAGCTTTCAAACTAGTAGTGACCAGCAGAACGCGATAGGAGTTTCCTCATAAAAACATGCATCATGGCGACATAATGGTGTGTGGCTGTGTAACTCATTCATAACTTTTATCATTACATCACGCACGAGTTGTGTTGGACAACCTGTTTACACAGAGGCAGGAGAGGGAAAGGGGCGACTGGTGCTGGTGACACTTTTGTGGGCTGTACACATTCCGTTCATTCTCTGTTTGCCTATTTTGTCAAGAGGACATTTTTTTCCCCCCGCTGTGGTCGTAAAATGTAGACAGTTGGATAATTTAGGCTCTACAACTTAAATGAATTCAAATACTTTTAAAAAAATTACCAGTTTATTTGTTTATGGTCTATTTGAAGGACGTTCCGAGCGCCAGTCTATAGAGTCGAATGTCAGGATGTTTTGGTTAATAATAAATTGATGGGGATTAGGAAGGAAGCAGTCGTAGTCTCAATTGACGTAGGATACACAACAGACACTTCTCTGGAGGGAGTGAAGAAATCCACGGAAAACATAAACCAGAATAATGTGTTCTTCCGACATTTGAACCGGGAACTCCCGGCTACAAAGCAAGAGTAAAACGATCCGTATTCTCTTTATTTATACCACCAGTAACGTGAATTGCCAGACAGACTGTCTCCGATCTGTTTTAATGTACAAATAATAATCCCAACTGCACGATCTTGTAACTGTCTTGTTTAGAAACGGACTGTGACAGAAGGAGTAAATAAATATTGTAGGAGTTGTTAGTTGAGTCAAGAATACATGATATTGCAATAAAATACATACGGTACTGCGCCCCCTATTTCTGCAGTGCGCAAGCATTCAAGCCTTAATAACTAGAAAAATTTGCTCTGCTACTTATGCTAATCCACTACTATGTGATACCTCCTCTTCTATTAATTTTCCCGTATGGTGCTCCCACTTACACCTAACCTTACACAAATCATGCCTAAATTACTCAGACCGATAGTCTGGCTTACTCCAAACTTTTCTAAAACGCCATCTCTTTATATATCTGTAACCATTTCTTCTCCAAAAATTTTTGTCTAAATCTTTGCGTTTGATGGCAATTAATAAGTTTATGAATGACATTTTTTCTCACCTTGGCATGATGGGCACAAGGAAAGGAAAGAGGAAAGAACAAACGAGAGAAGAAATGCAAAGAAGGAATTAATGTGATTAAAAAGAGCAAATTAGCTACAAGATCACGGCTTCTGACGTGCGTTTGGAAAAAGCCAGCTTTGAATCTCTGTCATGTCAAAGCGTCTATTGGTGTTTCCCTTGATTTCTCCCGGTCCTTCCTGTCCAGTTCTGAGGTACTTCCTTTAATCCGGCCACGGCAGTTTCCTTCATCTTTTCGGAATTATTATGCAAATGATACAATGTAGTCTGAGTTACTGACAGCATCTTTAAGTGCAAATAAACACTGCCGACGCAGTGTCATCTGGCAGGAATTTGTCGGCGTTCGGAGCACTGTTCTGTCCCTCTCTTAAAGGTAACACTACTCAGAAACGTCAATAATTTTAAAACAGCATATATGGTTTCGCATCCCAGAAGATGGGAAACTACGTAGAAACAGGTGTGAAAACTTCACATCTCGCAAAGTTCAAATACGTAAATAGAGTAGATATACATGCAAGAAAAATAAAGAAAGAAGAACGATATCAAGAAAAGCAAGAATGCATGGATGAAATCGGCCGTAGAGGCGAATGCTCGCGTTTCTAATTTTCACAGCGGATACGTTTCGACATTTTGGTCTTCATGCAGTCGGTAGGTCGGGCAGTAGCAGTGCAAGACTCCAGTGCAGATCTGACTACATAGCAAGGTGTTTGTGTTAGGTAGCGAGTCTCTTAAATCGTATTTTCCTGATAATTTGTTGTACTTCAAAGAACGGAGCCCTCACTTAAAAGACAGCCAATAGAGGCCCACATTTTACGTCAACCTTTGTTCACATATCGCGAACGAAATATTTTCTCATGGATCGTGGAATGCCAAGTCATTATACGTGTTTATAAGAAACAGAATGCAAAGGGGTCAGTTTTATAAAGTGAAATAAAGCTGCACCGTTGTACTCAGGTCCATGGTATTTTCGAACGGCCCTTGGCAATTACTTTCTGATGAATCCTGACCAGACGAATAGAGAAATAACCCCTAAAGTTATAACGTACACTATCTTCCCTCTTCCCATTATAACCCTCATACTTCGACAACAAGAAAACTTCCTCAGGGGGTGCGTCTCCTGTGAGAAAGAAATTCGTCACCAACCAGAAATAAAATTGCCTGCAGGAAAACCATCAGCAGGCGGTCGTTTTAGGGGAGACGTAATTGGCCTTGGCTGAGTAGGCCCAAACTCCCTCAAGGGAGGCGACCATATTTTAAAATATCTTTTCTCAGTCTCTCACACTCTTCGTTTTCCAAAGGATTCTAGGAACATGCCTCCAGGAAAGGGGGTGCCGACTGGTCCCTTATGGCAAAAAGCCGTCCCAGCCCGCTGAGAGCGCGATGTCGTTCAGTTCGTGAGCAGAAATTTAAGAAAATGAAACATGGCATTAACGGTGCAGTCAGCGGTATGGAGGTCTTGGATGATTGTACTGAAGTCACACATCCCACTTTTTCCTTAACCTTTTGGCGCCGGAATTATTTTTTTTTATTTTAGCACACCTTTTATATAAAATGTGAATAACACAGGAACCAAACAAGTTAGAATTATGAAACAAACTGCATTTTTAAGAGAGAAAAAACGGAGAATATATACGATGTTTAAAATATTCGGTACCTATATTTGTTGAATAAATATATAAAATGCAACTTTGGAGGTTAGCGGTGCGGTACGTCAACTATAGTTGATATTAGGCGTCTAAAGGCTAAACTGCGTCATTTTATTATTGTTGTTTCTTACACGAAATTCTTATTGTTATGTAGCGACTTGTGACAGAAACAGCTGTTTGTAGTTCTCATAGCGCCTGACAGCGTTTTCTAAATAAATGATAATACAGTCAGGATGTGTGCCGAGGAAAATATTTTGACTTAAAGGATGTAAAATGGAGGACAGAGAAAAAATGTACAACGATGAATTTCATGATTAGCAAACAGCACGGTGTACTAAATTATTTTAAGGTTATCAGATCGTGAAAGACGAGGTGGGCATAACACAACTGGTTACAGTAATGGTAAAATTCGAAGGCACCGTGATTTCAAGTTGTTCCAGAACTAAAGGTTTCGCTTGAAGGAACATAAATCGGTATATTTCTAGCCTTTTCGTAGAGGAGTACAGAATCGAGAAATGCTACTAGCGTCATATATTTAAGTGGTTTAAATTCTTTATGATAGACTGATGGACAGCATAATATTAATAATCTAATTGGAATTTAATTGAATTGTTATTTCCAATTCAAAATTAAAATCGCAATAATTCACAATGAATATAACATATGAGTAAAATGATTTAAAGCGTGTTCTAATCTTTCTTTTGGGCTATTCCCCGGTGTCTGAATTTTATGTGCCATCGTTTCGGAACACTCTTGTCTCTTCCATCTTCATAGGTCATGTTCACACGTGTTCCGAAACGTCGGCATATACAAATCAGAAGCAGGGAAATCACCCAAAAGAAAGAATACAACACGGCGGAAGTTTGAACTGAAAAATAATTTCAAGCATGTTGTATTTAAATTTAAGCTTGACTTCCAAATTTGCCATCATCCATCTAACACATGAAGTGTACAGCGAAGTCCTCTCTCTAGGTAGCTATGGCATGAAGACGTAAACAGAGTTGCAGGTATGGTTCCACGAATTTGATTGTCTGTATCTACTGCATTAGTGCTGCATTAGTGTTCAGCTTCACACCTGTTCGTTTCACAACTGATAGCAATTAGGAATTTGGTGATGCCATCTATAACTGGGCTGGAGGCTTCAGATTATTGATAGGTCTTTATGCCTGACGGGAAACCAAGCACTAATCACCAGTAGTCCAGCCCACAGTCTACTCGCTATATCTACTGACTTTACCGCAGTAGATGAGAACAGTGTTGACGTTGTTTCTTTTACTCGCATGAAATATTGGAAGTATGTTGCAAAAAAAAAAATTATTATCTGCCATCGACTATCTACCTAAAGGAATGTGCCTGGGCGAAACTTGTAAGCCCCAGGCAAGTCCAAATAGGGTAGGTTGAAGGTCTAGAAAGTACCTGAAGCTGGAGGTCAGTTTCTAATCGCTCTGGATAATGCAAGAGCTAACTGCAGTGGGGTCAAATCAGAAGGGCGTACAAAATGTGACACATAAAGTAAAGTTATTCCTATGGACATCATACAGGAGCATAGGGGATCTAGAGGTATAGCTCCATGCTCTCTTTATCTCAGCACTAAAATATAGCAAATGCTTCGCTTCACAGCACAGCCACATTACCCCTGGAGAAAAGCTCCCAGTAATCACTAAATATGTAAATGTGAGGGCCCCATTTTCGGTCTGGAAATTATTGAGAAAGTTCCAACTTCCTCTCTCTGACGAAAATCGAACCATGTTCTCTGGGTTGTCTAGGCCGTGGTCTTGACGTTATAAGAGCTAACGTGTCCTAGATGTACGTGGGAAAATGTATTAAAAAGCCCTTACAAAAGGATATTCTGGTTAAGTTAATTAGGACTGCATTCAACAAGGTTGAAATTAAAACGACGATGTACTGTGAACACAGTGTACAGCGTTATGTACTAACAAAGCAGGATATTCGTGAAGAGTCCAGTCTTTTTGGACAGAGTGCCGTGTATTTTGGTGTGTAGGTACCACCACATTTGCGCAGACGGCTGCTGTCTCCATCTACAGGGTAGTCCAAGAGCCTACTAAACAAATGGAGGCGACAGTTATCATCAGCACCGCTGTGAAGATCTCGTATAACATTAAGATTCTTGTTGCCGACCAACTATTCAAGTAGATCCCAAACACTGCAGACACAGACTGAACAGTTCGTTGTGTATCATTGCTGTGTGCCCTTGAGGGTTTCTGTTTGTCCCTCCCTGTCACATAGTTGAAACCTTACCCATTCAAAAACCTGCTTTGACAAGACAAAATATGAGCCTTCAAGGGTAGAAGGGACAAATATAACTGTTTATAAGTACAAGCATGTTAAATTATAGGTAATAATTTTAAAATTTTTGTGTGTATTTTAGAATGGGACTTCAAATTATTACTCCGAGGACTGTAAACTTTATATGAATTTAGAATTTCTGAACGTCGATTTACTGAAGCAGGTGACTAGCACTTGTTCTAGCGCTTTCATTTTCTTTTCTTATCTTCTCATTTAATATTAAGGTGGGTCTCGAAGAAGTGGGATGTGGGGGCACGGACTGGATTGATCTGGCTCAGGATAGGGAAAGGTGGTGGGCCATTGTAACGAGGTAATGAACCTTCGGGTTCCACAAAATGTGGGGAATTTCTTGTCTGAGAACCTGTTAGCTTCTCAAGAAAGACTCCCATGGAGTAAGTATCTTCCCAATTACTTGCTATTTTTCTTCGTTTTTTATTCTTAAGTACTTACTTTATTTATCGCTCTTCCCCTCTTTGGTTTTCCATGCTTTTCATTTTCATCCAGATAACGCATTTTGCACACTGTTAAACGCGTAATTCTACATTAGTAATAAATTTGTCTATTTTTAGATCCTTTCGCGAAATTGTGAAAAGCGACTATTAGCTTCGTTAGGCCAGTCCGTTCGTCTGTCCGTATAGATCAACTCGGATCCCACTGGACGGATTTTCAAGAAATTTGAATTTGAGTGTATTTCGAAAAACTGTCGAGAAAAAAATTTTTTTCATGAAAATCGGATAAGAATAGCGGGTACTTTACATGAAGACCAGTATTCATTTATGATCTCATCTCGCTGAATTCATCTTAGGATGCAAAATATTTCAGACAAACGCGGTAGATAAAATTAAAACCCATATGTTATGTACAATAACTTTTGTCGAAAATCGTGCAGTTTATGAGATGGCGTGGAAAAATGTGGTAGAGCCGTGCAGGCCGCATATGAAAATGTAGGGCATGCGCATTGCGTGCTGCGTGCCTAAGGCTACTAACACACACACTCAGACACTGCAACAATGGTTGCACGAACGAGTCTCAATGTTGCGTTATGCGTACATTGCCTGTCTTGTGCGTCACACATTTTGCTACGTAACAAACCCAACTTTAGTTCAATAAAGACAGACCAACTTGATGTCACTTGCTTTATTATTTCACTATTTACTGCTCAACATGTTTCGAATGTTAGTACATCCATCTTCAGGAGCTTGCGACTTATTGTGGATTTATTTCATGCGTTGTATTGCTCT
>Ga0209755_10007118_pt1 | contig 12194 bp, 8 predicted proteins | sample TergutCo191P1_FD_187301 | JGI IMG/M metagenome (GOLD analysis project Ga0209755, IMG submission 187301) | Cornitermes sp. P1 segment gut microbial communities from Petit-Saut dam, French Guiana - Co191P1 (SPAdes) (version 2) | ecosystem: Host-associated > Arthropoda: Insects > Digestive system >... | reverse complement strand
TCATTACCACATTCAGAAGTGTCCGCTACTGTCCCTATCCTGAGCCAGCCCAATCCAGTCCATATACCCACATCCCACTTCCTGAAGATCCATCTTAATATTATCATTCCATCTATGCCTGGGTCTCCACAGTGGTCTCTTTCCTTCAGGTTTCCCCACCACAACCCTGTACATGCCTCTCCCCTCCCCCAACGCGCTACATGCCCCACCCATCTTTTTCTTCTTGATTTTATCACCTGCATAATATTGGGTGAGCAGTACAGATCGTTAAGCTCCTCATTATGTAGTTTTCTCCATCCCCATTACCTCATCCGTCTTAGGCCCAAATATTCTCCTCAACACTCCATTCTCAAACACTAAAATACAATGCAAGTATATATTTTGCGTGTTGCATATGGACTTATATTTTTTAAACTTTTGTAATAAAGGTGCCATTTGATGGTTTTGATGAACCAAAACATGTAGCACATGCTTGTATGGAATTAAAGAATTGTGTTTGATGGTACACTTCTTTATATTTCAGTTATAGTTAACATGTTGGGATGAATCTGAATAAATGTGGGTTCAGGTTACTGTCATTTATTCCACCGTTGTCATTATAAGCTGTAAACAGGTAGGAGGTACCATTCTTTTTGCTAGACATCTTCAGTCCTCTGATTTGCTGTTGCACATTCCGTGTGTTGATGGGCTGTGATGATGGTTTGTGCCTCTGGAATCAGCCTCAGATCCCACTTACTGCCTTATGTCTACGTTGATAGAAATGTATCCTTCATCACCATAACTGAGCAATTTTTCAGAGTTTTGATGCACGAAAATTTGTTCGGATTGCGTGTTAATACGTAGTGTCCACAAGAGGCAGCCATGATTGTAAGGATTCTGAAGAGACTATGTACACAACTTGCATTGTTTTCAACTTTCATGTCTTTCGTATTGGGATCCTTTGTAATAGCTGGCTCTCTTAATTTATAAACAGCAGTAATTTCAGTATTTCTGATCCAGGATTTCAAGATCTTACATCAGTGTGGTTGATGATTTGAGTCCTCTGGAATGTTATGCTGAATTGGATTAAAAACACAGTGTAACATCTCAGAATACTTGGATCTGCAGTGTTACTGATGATGTTAAAATACCATTGTCAGTTGTAAAACTTTCAATTGTGGTACTAAGAAGTGAGAAAATAACCAGCGTTTAAATTTACTAGGGTGTTTCCAAGTAGATGCCATAATACATAAGAGGGGGTTATATTCACAGTTTATAAAGTGCCAGAATAACACTCATCAAGAGCACCTTTGGAATACTGTTGATATGCAAATGGAGAATAACAAATCGCTCAGAAAGCATTTCTGTATGTAAAAAGCAATCCCATGACAGGCCTGGGCAGGCCCTGTGGGTTCCAGGAGGTTGAGGCTCCCAGATTCCAAGACAACTGGCACATGAAGGTGGTAAGGTTGTCAGCCCTATGCACCAGCTGCCTTTACTCCCCAGGAAATATTCCTGTTACTCATTTCTGTTAGAGGCTGAGTCAACCCCAGGGCCATAGTGTGGCCGGAAGGATTATGTCGATGAAAAATTCCGTAGCAGACAAAATTGCTTGGTGTACTTATCAAAAGAGAATATGGTTAGTGAGGCATTTCTCTTTGAATGAAGAAAATGTTTAGTAATTTAATGCCAGTCTTGATGAAGACAGTGGTCAGATTACATGACTTAATAACAGAGATAACTTAAGGGATTCATTTACAGTCTGTTTTAATTTTGATTTGGGCTGCATATATGAAAGAAACTGCTGATTACATACATTTTTATGACCATGAAGTTGGTAATATATCAAAGATGATAATATGCACATGTAGTAGTATGTAGTAAATTGTACTGATAATGGTTACAGAAATACTAAAGATAGTGTAATGCAGATGTGGTAAAGTGTAATAAATGCTAATGGTGTTGCAGAAGACTGTATCTTTTCCTGTTAATATTTGAGTGCATTGATCAAAATGTAAATAGAAAATTACACAATAACATTTGTACGTTACAAGAACACACACATTCAGGAGCCATTTCTTTCTACACATTTAGTTTAAGCTGTGTATTTTATAGTATGAGTTACTGCGTGTATGCAACCTCAGTCTTAGGTACACTGCATAGGAAATTAAAGCGTTTTTTTACCAGGGTAACTATGATTGCAAATATACACAGATTTATGTACCAGAATCAATAAAAATATTAACATACACAGCTTTGTAAACCAGAATCATTATGAGTATATATGTACAGCGAGTTGTGTACTATGGTCGGTATGAATAGTAACATACATGGTGTTGTGTTTAAGAATCAATATGCATTCAAATGCACACTTTTGTGCACCAGAATCAATACAAGTGCATAGAGACTTGTGTACCAGAAACAGTAAATACAGCATTGTGCACCTGATGCAATATGAATACAGATGTACACAGAGCTGTGTCTGGGGATCAATAAAAGTAGGAACATACGCAGTGTTGTTTGCCACAATTAATATGAACAGGAGTCTAGATAGTGTCCTGCATCAGAATCAATACGAATACAGCTGTGTACTGAGTTAACGCACCAGAATCAATTTAAATAGGAGCGTAAATGGTGTTGTGCAACAGAATCAGTATGAATACAACTGTACACAGAGTTGTGTACTTGAATCAATAAGGGTACGAACATATATGCTGTTGTGTACCAGAATCAGTGTTACTAGTAAGGTACATCGATTTGTATGCCAGAATAAATAAAAATAGGAGCATGAATAATGTTGTGCACCACAAACAATACAATATACAACATACACTATGTTGTGCATCAAATGAAATACACTACAAATGGACAAATGTAGTCTCAATAAGGTGTTTTGTCTTAACTTGAATATTTCCTTGTTTCACTTTTCTGCTCCTTTTATGTTGGAAATGCTATAAGAACGATTATGCATGGAGAGGCTCTTTATGAACCCACATAATAGAGGGTATGTGATGGAGGGGATTATGTAGGTTTAAAAACAGAACACGTGTGTCAGGTAACATACTTGGAAAATAGATGTTTGATACATTAGTTAAAAGGCGTATATTTGTAAATTTGACTTCATTTGTCATGCTTACTCCAAACACAGTAGGAGATGTCCAGTTCTTGGCAGAGAGATTGGAATGTAGTTCACATCTGAAAACGCTCTGTTTGTGGTAGCTGGGTGTAGTGGTACAATGAGTGTAATTCTTCTGTCATTAAAGTGAAATAAGGCTGGTGACAGTAAATTTTATTGGAATATTGGTTCCTTTTGATTTACAGGCATGTTGAAAGTTGCATTAGCTTGTAGTTAGTTAAAAAATGAAAACAAAATCACAACAGCATTTCACACTTTGAAAACTCAGCACATTTAAACATAACATTTGAAATATGTAATTAGTTAACTGAATTAACATATGTTTTATGTTACATCTCAGCACCATACTGCAAAATTCGTTTTATGTCTCGTTTACATTAATATGACTCGATATTTAAGTTATTTAAAAACGTAATTATCTACAGTTATTTACATTTTTTTTTTTTTTTTGACATTTCTATGCCATTCCTTACCCTAAAAGGTAATTTTTGTTTATAAATATCAGATGGAAGTTAATCTTACCTCTTGTTTGTAGGGAATAAGGTAGTTGCACATGTGTGCATCTTAAGTCCCTCAGCTTACCTATTAAAAGCTTCTTTAATTAATAATCGCAGACATTCAAACATTATTATGTTCATTATTCACATATATCACAATTTGGAACATGGTTTAAAAATGTAGCACCATTCAGAAATTAAGTTCTGTAAACCTACTCCTTAGAGGTTTATTGAACCGAATGTGTTAACTGCTGACAAAAGAGTTATTGTCATATTGGTAGTCATTCATATGTAGTGTCGCTTATGTTAATAGCTTTTAAGACCATAACGTTAAGACTGGTATGGTTAGTTGATGTTTACACACTGACCTGGCTATAGGACGGTTTATTATGGCACAGCCCCTTATACTGTGTTCAGCACATGTACTGTTTAGTTAAAATTTATGCTCTTTCAGATGGTTAAATAGGTAAGAGCCCTAGGGCTGGTCTGAATGGGTATGGAGAAGAGTATCTCTTGCATCCACTGGGATTTGAACTGTAGACTGTCAAGCCTACAGTGAGTCACTATACTGAGTATGATATCCTGGTCCCTGCATCAGATGATACACTCTTAATTTGGGAGAGTGGAGGCCCTCATGGCATTTACTGTGAATGTTACTGTTTTCTGGTATGTGATAGTATGTAGGCTTGGTAGAAACTTACTGATATTGAGGAGGAATTACTGTCTTTGTCTACTTTTTAGAACAATAAGCATGTTATCCTGTCCAAAAGAACGAGGTGACAAGTTCTTATAATAGAGGGTTTTAAAAGGTACATTTATCCCATCCCAGGCCTGGATGGGCCCTTAGGGCTCTAGAAGGTTGAGTCTGCCAGAATTCTAGACATTCACCACATGAAGGTGGTAAGTTTGTCAGCCCTATCCACTAACTGCCTTTATTCCCTAGGAGATATCCCTGGTACTCATTTCTGTTATAGGCTGACTCAACCTCAGGGCCATATTGCAGTCAGAAGGATTATATACATCAATGAAAAGTCCCATCGACTCGAACCCGTGACCTTCTGGCCGGTGGCACAGTGCCTGAACCAACTGTGCCACTGAGTAACTTGGACAAACAACAAGTCGAATATATTAGAAGAATGAATCTAATAAAATCAAACTCAAAGCCCAACATGGCTAATATGCCAACCATATGGTCAATTTAATGTTGGCAAGTGCAGATTTTTACATAGATGTGACATTTTACTGCACAACATTCAAGCCATCTGTCATGTGTCCTCAACTCTAGATGTAAGTAATTGCTTCATTGAGAAAAAATGCTAACCGTTTCAAAATTTCAATGGAAATTTTACATATTGGAATATTATTACACACTAAATACACCAGAATTTATAATGAAGACCATTCTCTGCTAGCAGAGGACCATATGGTTGGCATATTAGCCATGTTAAGCTTTGAGTTTGATTTTATTAGATTCAGTCTTCTAATATATTCGACTTGTTGTCTGTCCAAGTTACTCAGTAACATTTACATTGTACAAGTCAGTTTGGTTAGTGTGATATCCCCTTCTGTTTGTTGACCGTGCACTGATATTACTCCTCTCACCACATATGCAGTGCCTGTAACATGGTACATATTTCATGATTGTAAATATTATAGACATTACAATGTTAATTTGAATTACTCTTAGGACCTGTAGCCCACAATTAAAATACCAGGACATCTTCTGTTCTTGTGTGGATGAACATGCCATACATTGTGCATGTATAGTTTTGTCTGTGCATAATTCCCTGCTGAGCAGTCATTGCTGGGGCTGGGTGGACTTGGTTTGCCTGTGCTTCCCAAATGAAATCTGGCCATCAAATAAATGCACCCAGTACTAGACCATTATATTCGTAAGATATGATGAGACTTGCAAAACATATTCTATGCGTGTGAGGACATGAAATATTCATTATTGTTAAAGATTAATGTACCAAGTAGAGCAGCGAACAGTTAGGCTACCATAAGATTAGAATCAATACGTTAGTTCTCTATTCTACTTGTGACTGCCATTCACAGGAATGGAAGGATCATTTCTCTGCTCTCTTCACTTTTGTACACTGACTTATTCCTAGCAACTTAAAGCATCAGCAGTTTGTAACCCAAGCGTGATAAAACTCACAGCCTTATTATATTTGACTTCTTTACAATAAACTACATCCCTTGCTTCTTGTTGCGTAGCTTGAACCAGCCTGCTGCAAGTCCGGAGTCTTTTGGCATGGAAGCTGACCGTGACAGTTTTGCTGAATTTCTCTGTGTACTGTCTTCATTTCCTGTTTTGGTTGCTGTTCTGTAGGTCTTACTGCTATTGAGTTCTGCTGCTGAGGAGTTCAGTGCTGAGTGTTTCTTGGAACTTGCACTGCTGTCCCTGTTTTGCCTTTGGCTCAGAGATTCTGCAGATGTAGATAAGTTTAGGGCTGAGTACTTCTTCTCCATTGATGCCCTGTCTCTAATACCCTGCCCCGGAATGGTCCCATTCTTCCGACCTAGTGATTCGGTGGACGATTTATTGACTGTCTGCTTGTGTGGTGTTGTATGATTTTCTTTACTTCTCTCACCATTACTTTTGTGTCTGTTCACACCACTACTGCGGTTGATTGTCAGGTTTCCACTTGAATGCTGGGATGCGGGCACTTTTGGAGGTTTCCCGCTATCATTCCGTCCTGTAGTTTTACTACCGTTATCATCATTGTCATAGTGCACTTCGAGCCCTTCTCTATAATGACGAGGCTTCCAGGGGGCAAGGACCTGTAAAATTTTCAAAATCACTTTGATTTAAAACTTTGTAAGAGACATGGGACATGGAGGATGCACAATGCATGCAAAATATTCAGTAAAAAACTGAAGGGAATGCGTGCTTGAGGGAACGGGTTAATTTATAGGGGAATATGAAATTGGATTGAGAGGCACAGGCTGTGAAGATGTGAAGTGGGTTGGCTACAGTGCTCATCTTTTGTAAAACATGGAATATCTTGGCCAGCTAAGTAACTAGTAACTAATCAGAAAATATTCTGTACTGTATAGTTAGTTTGAAGTACACTCACAGAAATTGAACGTGATACTGTGCGAGTCTGTGGTTGCAATGGACGCAGGGGACCTCCTGTGGAGGACAGCTCCTCTCTGCTTTGTGCTCTGCGTGTGACTCCGCTACGTTGAGATCTTGGTGGGCCTGGAATATCTCCCACTGAAACAAAACAAGTTCTACAGTCAGTCCCTGAATGTATGAACAGAAAACCACAACACACATAAATATGAGGCATGTACATTTGAAATCTAATGGAGGATGCTCATGGATGAAGGTATGGCAACAGTTAGAAAAATCACAACAGTCATTTGGACAGGAGTTCCACTGGTGCAGAAGTCACCATATCTCATCTACAAATGATTCCTTGGGCTGCTGCCTAGATCAGTGTACCACAGTTCAAACAGGTTGCTGTCTGACATCAATGAGCAGCCTTTGAGGACTTTCTTTACCATTCCAAAGACATGACAAACACATGGTGATACATCCAGGCTGTATTTATTTATTTATTTATTGATTGATTGATAAGCATTTGGGTTTGAGCCCTTATGGTCCTGATGCACCTAGGCCTTATAAACAGGGCCTTTGTGTTCCATAATCTGGTATCAGCTCAGGGGATCCCTGTTCCTTGCTAAAGTTCCAGATGGCCCACAGACTTAACTTTTAATGCTCTCTGGGTCCAAGAAAAAGGAAACCTGGTACGCATTTTCTCTTTCTCTCAAAAGACCCAGTAAGTGAACCCCCTCCAGGTTCCCCAACAGGGCCCCTATGGAGAGAGCTGCCTGTTTACAGGACTTTTTTATGTATCTCTCACATTCCTAATAAAAAATTTCCTTAAATAAAGAAATCTTTCCCTTCTCTCAAAGGCCCTAGGAAAGGAGCATCCCTCCATGTTCCCCAAAAGGGGGGCCCCTATGGAAACGGACGCCCACTACCAGAGCCCCATTCCTATAGCTGTCCTTCATTCATCTTTCAAAGATCCCGGTGTATGAGCCCCCTTCCAGGTTTCCCAGCGGGGAATCCGAGCTCTATGCAAGATGTACCGCCTCCCATTATATGACTTTCAGATTATTGTGAATTATGTGGACCACAAAGGGCATGTATTATCACGCAGCACTATGATGCAATCAGTGAATTTATCCCTGATGTTTTTTCTCAGTCATGGTATGCAGCTTTTGAAATGTATGAAATAACACTTGACTTTTATTGTGTTAACCTTTTGGCACCGGAATTATTATTTTTTTTTATTTTAGCACACCCTGTATATAAAATGTGAATAATACAGGAACAAAATACGTTAGAATTATGAAACAAACTGCATTTTGAAGAGGAAAAAACGGAGAGTATATACCATGTTCAAAATGTTCGGTACCTATATTTGTTGAATAAATATATAAAATGAAACTTTGGAGGTTAGCAGTGCGGTACGTCAACTATAGTTGACATTAGGCGTTTAAAGGTTAATGTGATTTGAAGCCCAGGAGAAAAGGTCCCTGGATGTCCCTCAGGTCCTGTGTGGACAGTATCAGCATCTGGTGTGTCATCTTTAACCTGCACTGTGATGGCGTCTGTGCTAGCTACTCACCCAGTCAACTGTACTTTCTACAAAATTGTCAGCCAGTGTGTTTACTGAGTCAACAAACAGCTATACCACATACACAGCCCCATCCCTGCCATGAATGGGTTTTGGTTGTACATGCCTTGTAGTTTGATGTACAGGGAGGTGGTTCAGAATTTGGACAGGTAGGTCTTGTAACAGATAAAGTGAACCCTATATTTCAGCATTACATGACAAAAGCTTGTAGGAGAAGGTAAAACTGTTTATATTGCTGCACTTGGCAGGTAATGAAGGGGGTATCTTGCAATAAATTAATTTCTTTCATAGGATGAGTAATTAGTTTTTATGTTAAGAGATGTTGCAGGGGTGTAAAATACATTTAATTGCTGGAAAGTCAATCTGCTGTGTGGAGTTTTTTTTTAATTCTGTGATACTAGTACCACTTAGCAGGTCTTGCGTGTTCTCATACTTCATCCAAACCAGGTATGTTTATCTGAAATAAATTAAACTAACCAGTGAACCAAAAAATTATGTAACATAATTTGGGGTCACCTATCACTAAGCGCACAACGTTTTTTTCTTTCTGCCCTACAATTATGTTATTTCCACTTAACAAGTTTTGATTTGATGGTATCAACACTGTTTTTGGAAATTTTTGCTTCTTATTTTGGATTATCACATATACTGAACACCCTGTGTGTTTCTGTAGCACTGCCTGTACTCACCAGTGGCTGCATGCAGGTAAACGACAGATCGCTGTGACTGCTGACTGCTGTCGCCCTCAGTAGTGCTGTCAGCAGAACTAGTTGCCACATCTCCAGCACTACGGTAGTGGCGTAGACCCATTCCCCCTGAATTCCTTGATGGAACCTGTAATCTGTTATGGCTGAAAGTTCTTGTACCATTGGTGCCACTGTTGCCGTTCGATTTGTAGCGGCGTAGTGTCTGATGATTTGGCTGATGGAGCGTTGATGTATCAGATTCCTGATCTGTATCCCCAAAAAATCTCAAGTACTTATTGCTGCTGCTGTTGCTGTTATATTGCTTGATTGTCTTGCTGTCTTCTTCTGTCACAATGTCTGCATCCTTATCATGCTGACAGAAATAAAACACAAGCTTCAGGTTTCAAATTTTATCATTTACATAGTATTTAGTGTGACATTTTTTGAATACAAATCCTCACAATGATACTCCTTTTATCTTCATGCAAAATGTGTTGAGTGTCAGTGTATAATGTCCGTAGGAAAATTTATGTATTAAATAACACGTTTCAGGACATGGACAAGTGCCCATCCAGATTTCTGAGTCAATTTTAAATGGCAGGCAAAAGGATTTTTAAAGTTCTGAGTTCATAAGTCAAGGATATGTATCAAAGTACATGTAACTGAAATGTTTCCCTTAAGTTGCTTTTCTGTGTTGAGAACAGGAAAATTATTTGGCCAATGTCAGTTTTTACTTTATGATTGTTATGGATTTTATGTTGTCAGCCAAGATAGCTCAGTTGATATAGTGACTATGCTGCAGGCTTGATGACAGGATTCAGGGTTAAATTGCAGACAGAGCCTGGAGAGCTGAGATGCACTGGGTCTCATCCCAAGTTCATTATGTATTGGGTTGTTTAATGACACTGTGTGAACTGCTGGATGTAGTGTTGCATGAGATTTGGTAAAATGATGTGACTTGTGATTAATGTCAGTTTGAGAGAGAGACGCTAGAGGAAGTGATGTTGGAATTTTTTCATAGCGTGGCTCAAGAAAAGCATGAAAAATTTCGGTCAGGCCCTGTGTCTTGAAACTGCCATGACAACAGGATTCAATAAAATCTTCTCAGTTTTGTCAGCCGCACCTGACGGATCAAGCACGCTATTTCTGGGATGGGATTCATCTTTGAAATGTTGGTGTGCTTGGAACGTCAAATGTGGGTGTCAGCCAGAGAAGATTTAATTCAATCATGCTTGTCAAGTCTCCTGTAAGAAATCAGACCAGCTACCTTCTAAGCACATAATGCTATTCTTCTTGCTGTATCAGTCTGTTTGGTCTGAACTGGAATCACTTGTACTTACCGTCACCCTATTCTTTCCCTTTTTAGTGAGCCTGTCGAGAGACTTAAACCAGCCCCCTGAACCATTGCCGTTTTGCTCCTTGTTCTTCATATTGTTGATGCGGGTGAGCGTTGCTGCTGTGGATTTATTGTTAGCTTGTGGTGGAGTGGGGCTGGAGCTTGGTGTAGCAAGTCTTTGTCTGATGGGGCGATGAAATTCTTCTTGTTTTGGTTCCTAACACATACAAGAAAATTCGGTTCTTATATGCAGTTCCTTGATGATGAGAACAGAGATAATTCTCAAAATGTTGGTTTATTTGCCTTTCAGACACCTGATGCAGATGGTAGCCCAAAAATATTTTATTGGAATATAACTTGTTTAAAACAACAAATTTTGAACCTTTTGAACATAACTGGTAATGGAGAATATATGAATGTCTAGTGCATTTTAATCAGATATGGGTTTTGAAGATTTGGGTTTCCTGAAATGTTTTACCACTGAACATGTTGTAACATCGAACAAGAAATGAATGTCTAGCACCATCACCACAAGAATCCCAACCTCATAAGTGCAGTTTCACAGAAATTCTTAACAAGAAATAAATGCACGAAGAAGGAAGGATATCCACATCCAAGCAAATAATACTGATTTATATAAGAGAAGTGTAATAAATATGGGGACTAAATTATATAACAAACTTCCTTGTTACATAAAAGAAATAGATAGATATAAAACCTTTAAGAAGGAATTGAAATCACTTCTTCTTCTGCATTCCTTTTACTCAGTGGAAGAATTTGTAGCTTTGTAAATATGTAACTGCATTAGCTCTATCTAATTTAAGCTTTATTACGCTATATATAAGCGGTTCTGAAATCATTTGTAGAATACTATGTTCGTTGCTATTGGACTCATTTCACTTCTTGTATATTGCTAGAAATTGACGAGTCCACTATCATATGTATGATATTTTGGACTAATAAACTAAACTAAACTAGACTAAACTGTCTGTCTGATATTAACCACAAATAGGCATTTAATACCTGTTGCACCTTATGGGGCTGTGTGGTAGATATGATCCTGCACCCTAGAACTGAAAATTTTATCTCATTTTTACCCTTAGGTATTACACAAAATCCATGAAAGCATTATTTGTGATGACAGACCTTATAAAGTCTGTATATATTTACATGTGCATGCATGTATCATGATTTTACAGCAGGTTAATTGTGTTGAAATACACAGTAAAGGAGTACAATGTGAGCAAAGCATGCAGCAAGCTTGGGTGACACAGAAAATGAACCTAATATTGTGGACCACTTTTGAATTCTCTATGTGTGGGGATAGTATTGAAACTTGTCTGAGTAAAATGTGTTGTAAAGCTGTCAGTTGTATTGAAATGGCTCAGGATAGGTTCTAGTAAGATGTATATACACATGGTGACATATTTAATTTGCCCTTAAGGTGAGGAGTTTTTGGACAATCTACTAATTTATTATGAAGTCTTGTGTCATGAACCAGACTTCATTTTGGATGTGTGTGTTCTATGGCATAAATCTACTCACTCATAAACGGCAAGCAATTAGTGGCCTTCATATTCCTATGACAGACCACTGCAGAATGCTGAAGTTAGTCCATATGATTGTGGATAATAATGGCATTGTTTTTTTTTAATTACTGTAACATTTGAAAGTAGCAGGATCTAGAAGGCAGTGGTATTTGCTGCCTGAGGTGTGTAAGCTTAGCTCTGTGCTTTCTTTCTGGCTGAGGCAGCTACCAAAAAAAGTGGTTGTACTTGGATTAGCAATTTCATGGTCTTTACAGTGTTCATAAAGTAAGTATTCTGTGAAATGTATCACTCCATTTTATCTCCATGAGGGCTTGTATGAAGGTAAGAGTGATATATATATATATATATATATATA
>Ga0209755_10007117_pt1 | contig 12194 bp, 11 predicted proteins | sample TergutCo191P1_FD_187301 | JGI IMG/M metagenome (GOLD analysis project Ga0209755, IMG submission 187301) | Cornitermes sp. P1 segment gut microbial communities from Petit-Saut dam, French Guiana - Co191P1 (SPAdes) (version 2) | ecosystem: Host-associated > Arthropoda: Insects > Digestive system... | reverse complement strand
CAACCGAATACTCGTCATACGCAATTAATTTACTGAGCTTCGGTCTCAGCTTTTCAAGCGCACGATAATGAGTTGTCAATACAGTGTTTAATTTTACACCAGTTTTTTGGCTGATCTCGGCAAATGAACAATCTTCATAATACCGCAGTATCAGTATCTTTTTTTCAATTTCCCGCAGAGTGTCAAGCGAAGCCATAACTTCGGAAGCTTTTTCACGTTCCATAATCTGCTCAACAACATCATCTTCACTCACAAGCAAATCGACATAATCCATTTCCTGCCGTTTTTGCTTTTTATACTCACGATACGCAAGGCGTATACAAGTTGTTGAAAGATAACCGAAGTTACATTGACACTCATCTTTGACTTTTAAAAAGGCATCGTGCACTATGTCTTCCGCTAAGTCGGCGATATTGTTGAGGTTAGAAAACTTATATCTGATAAAACTATAAAGTTCATTTATTAATTTTTCCACAAGTTTTCATTTCCTTTCACTATATAAAAGCAAAAACATATTGATTTTATTTCATAAATATTTATTTATTTTATCATATTTTTAATTTTATTTAAATACTAAATTTTTCTTTTTTTATTACATTTTTTACTATATTCCGTAAAATCCTAAGCAAACTTGCACATAACGTTCTAGGTAACTGACGTTTTGCAAGCCCGAATAAGGGCTTGCGCAGCAAGACCAGGGCTGGCAAAATGTGGGTGAGGGAGGCGTGGGAGCGAGCCGTAGGCGACCGACCTAGCCGACCGAACCCCGAGGGCGCGAACAGCGCCCGCAGCAGTTACCGTTTGTTATGTGCTGGTTTGCCGTACATATTTTTATTAATTTTCTTCTAAATATATTATTTCCTTATTTTGGTTTTTTGCATATTTAATTTCATTTCTAACAGATTCACCAATATATCTATGTATTTTAAGTTTAAGTATTATTATGTATATGAAATATTCAAATTGTCAATCTATCTTTATTTAATCACGCCAGCGTATATTGCACATAACGTTCTAGGTAACTGACGTTTTGACAGCCCGAATAAGGGCTTGCGCAGCAAGACCAGGGTTGGCAAAATGTGGGTGGAAGGAGGCGTGGGAGCGAGCCGCATGCGACCGACCTAGCCGACTGGAACCCTGAAGGCGGTGCTTGTCACCGCCGGAGCTGTTACCGTTTGTTAGGCGCAGTTATTTTTGCTTTATTTATCATCATTATCTTTTTTCGTAAATATTAATATTGTATCTCCATTTTCATAATTATATTGTATGTTCCATCCTGAATGAAATGCTCTATCTTGCCAGATATATTCAAATAATTTTTTATGTTCCTCTAAAGATATTTGTGTTTTTATATGACCAGTTTCATTATAAACTCTAAACCACAAATGTTTTATAAATCTTATTACACATTTTTCATCTGTAATACATTCTATTGTTATATTTTCTCCATTAATTCTATTTTCATTCCAACCACTATATAAAATAAATGATTTTGAATCATTGTAAAAAGGAACCCAAGAACGTGCACATATTAATTCACCTGCTCCATCACAAAATAATGTATAAGTTTTATCTAAGTCATAAATATTTCGTAATATATTAAAAAAATTAGCTATTTTCGAAATGTTTTTTCAGCTCTTATCCAATTTTCCTTATCTGGTAATGAATCAAATTTATTATATGGGAATTCATTAATATTGTTTAAAGGAAGTGTAACACATTCAATAAAACATAATTTCCATTTGTCTTTATTAATTTCAAAATCAAATCTATAATTATCATCAGGGCATGTTAATAATATGCTTTTTCTTATTTCACCATCAATAATTTCAAAAGATGAATTAATAAATTTATTCCTTCTATTTTGAGCTTTTTTTCCACATAATAAATACATTAAATAAGGTCTCATTTCATCTGAAAAATCATTTGCTTTAAGATTATTTAAGACTAATTTATTTTTAAAATCATCCCAAACATTATATATATTCACTTTTTTTTCCATATCATATTATTACATATTTTATAAATATTGTCAACATTTTCAATTATAATTGCGCCTAACGTTCTAGATAACTGACGTTTTTTTGTACCCGATAAGGAAAACGCGAAGCGTTTTACGGGCACAAAAAAATGTGGTGTAGTGAGGCGTGGGAATGGCTTTAGCCATGACCTAGCCGAACAAAACCCAAAATGCCCGAACAGGGCATTTTGCAGTTACCATTTGTTATGCGACGTTTGGTATTTTAATATATATACCAAATTATTTTTATTTATATTTTTCATTTATACTTATAAAAACATCTGTTAAAACAGGATCAAATTGTGTATTTTTTCCTTCTTTTATTATTTTAATTGCTTCCTCATGTGAAAATACTCTCTTGTAAGGTCTTTCAGATACAAGTGCATCATATACGTCTATAATTGCCATGATTCTTCCTTCTAAAGGAATATTATCACCACTTAATCCACTTGGATAACCAGTTCTGTTCCATTTCTCATGATGATTTAATGCAAATATTTTTGCATAGTTTAATAAATCACTTTCTCCAGAATCTGCTTCTATTCTTTTTATTATATTGTGTCCATAGGTTGTATGTTTTTTCATTTTTTCAAATTCTTCTTTTGTTAAAGAACCCTGTTTTCTTAATATCTGATCATCTATTGAAATCTTTCCAATGTCGTGTAATTGTGTTGATTGTACTATTAAATTTATATCCCATTTACTTATTATTTCTGTAAAAAGCTTTCTTTCTATAACTTCTTTCAATAATATTTTAACACCATTTTTAGTTCTTTCTATATGCTCGCCTGTAATATTATCTCTAAATTCAACTAGATCAGCCATTGTTTTTAATATTGCATTTTGCAATTTAATTATTTTTTCAGTTTTTTCATTAACTAGCATTTGTAAATTGTTATTAACATATTCAAGTTCTTTTGTCATATTATTAAAATCATCAAATAAAACACTGACAACGTCTTTCCTGCCATCTTTACGTAAATATGAAACACGAACTGACAAATTACCATTAGTTATTTCTCTTGCGGCATTACTAAGTTTTTCTATTGGTAATCTTACTCTATGTCGAAATATTTCAAAAACAAAAGTTGTTAATGTAGAAAATACAGTTATATGAATTAATAATCCGTATTTACCAACTTGTTTAGTTTTTTCAAAAATATTATCAAATATATCATTTTCGTAAAGCCACATAAAAAGACCTATAGAAACTAGTGATAAGAAAAAAATACGTATAGATACCTTTATTGTTGCATATCGATCATTTATACGTTTATCATATCCTTTTTTAAGCATAAAACCACCATTAAATATTTATGTTTCATTATTCTATTTTCACAATCTTTTGTCAAGTATTTTATTATTTTAATACATAATGTCGCATAACGTTTCGGCTGTATACGACGTTTTTGCGGTTGCGATAGAATGAACACGAAGTGTTCCATGCAACCGCAAAAATGTGGCGGAGAAAAAACCCACAAAGGGCGCAAGCCGCCTGACTGGGTTTTTTCGTAGCCCGAGCCGCCGAAAGGCGGCGAAGCGTATACAGTCCTGTTAAACGATAATTTTTTACCCCCACTTACAACCGCCTTGCGCCATGGACGGCGCAAGGCGTACAATAATTATTTTATTTAATTATTAAAAAATGGCAGTGAAACCGCCCTACCTTATATTTACTTTTTATGCGTTCCTTCGTTAATGTCGGCTTCCGGCGTTTCACTTTGGAAGTAGAAGTTTCCACCTCAGGAGTGAAAGTTTTCACTTTGGGACTGAAACGCTGGACAATTTTACTGAAAATTCTGGCAAATTCTGCCGATATTACCATTGACAATGGGAAAAAAAGCGGACATAATGTCCTATGGTAGTCCCATTGGGAGGGTTATATGGCAGGCAACAGTTCGGCGGTATTGCTTAAACAGGTAAGAACAAGATATACACAAAAGGAAATTGCGGAAAGAGTAGGCGTAAACGCCCGGACAGTCAGAAGGTGGGAAGTCAATTCTCCGCCTCCGCCGGAATATTTGTCTGACATTCTGAAACAGCGGTTATTGTTTGCTCCGACAGCTTCCACACCCAAAACAGACCTCTTTACTTTTGTCGATCTCTTTGCCGGAATAGGCGGAATCAGGATTGGGTTCGAGAAACACAGCGGAAAATGTCTCTTTACTTCCGAATGGAATCCATTCGCCCAGAAAACCTACATTGATAATTTCCCAGTAGTTGACAGACATCAATTGATTGGAGACATTACCAAGATAGATGAAAACACAATACCAGATCATGACGTTCTTTTGGCGGGTTTTCCCTGTCAGCCGTTCAGCATAGCCGGAGTATCAAAAAAAAATGCCCTCGGTCGTCCGCACGGATTTGAATGCACCACCCAGGGAACGCTTTTTTTTGATGTTGCACGAATTATCGCAGCCAAAAGGCCAAAAGCATTTTTGCTGGAAAATGTGAAAAACCTTGCTTCCCATGACAGAGGAAATACATTTAAGGTTATCAAGGAAACGTTAAAAGAAGAATTGGGTTATGACATTTATTGGAAAGTCATTGACGGACAGCATTTTGTTCCGCAACACAGGGAACGCCTTATTATTTTGGGTTTCAAGGAAAAACTGTCTGCTGATCCGTTTAATGATATAATATTGCCGGAAAAGGGTGCTATAAAGCTTTCCTCAATTCTGCACCCTGAAAACGGAACGGAAAAGGAAGAGCCGCCCTTTACTACAGGGACACAGGCAACAGTAAACGCCAAATACACCCTGACCCCCCATTTATGGGAGTATCTTCAGAAATACGCCGAAAAACACCGGAAAGCCGGCAATGGTTTTGGCTTCGGGCTTGTTAAAGGTACTAACATTGCAAGAACACTTTCCGCACGATACTACAAGGACGGCTCTGAAATATTGGTAGACCAAGGAACCAGAAAACGACCACGCAGACTAACGCCCAGGGAATGTGCCAGGCTCATGGGTTTTGATGACAGTTTCAAAATTCCGGTAAGTGATACCCAGGCATATCGGCAATTTGGAAACAGTGTTGTCGTCCCTATGATTGCGGAAGTTGCAAAGGCTGTAGCCAAAATTATAATAACCCCAAAAGAATAAAATCATGCCCGACAAATTCAGCAAGGAAACCAGAAGCCGGATGATGTCGGGCATAAAAAACAAAAACACAAAACCTGAAATAATGATCAGGAAGGAACTTTTTGCAAATGGGTTCAGGTACAGGTTACATAACGGTAATTTGCCGGGAAAACCGGATTTGGTTCTTAAAAAATATATGGCTGTTGTTTTTATACACGGCTGTTTCTGGCACAGGCACAATTGTCGTTATTTTGTATGGCCCAAATCCAACACTGAATTCTGGAGAAAGAAAATAAACGGCAACAAAAAGAATGACCAAAAGAAAATAAATGAACTACAATCTATGGGATACCGTATTTGCATATTTTGGGAATGTGTTACAAGAGATCGGATTTTGTTTCCAAAAGCAATGAAAAAAGTGGTAAAATGGTTGTCTAGGAAAAATAAATTCTTGGAGTTGTCGGTATGAAAAACGGTTATCTTTCGCAGTATTTTGACAGCGTGGCAGCGAAGGTTCTTACTCTGGTTGAGACAGATTTGGAGGTTTCACACCAGCATGAATTCAATGGAGTCAAAGGTTTGCGCTCAATTCTCGGTGAGCCTCCAGAAAAGGTTATATACCAATCGCAATTTATGTATTTTACCGATTACGATGATGAACCAATCACAGAACAGGGTGAATTGTCATGGTATGATTCAAGAAAAAATCAGCCTCACCGAAGCGCAGAATACAGATTGTATTTTACCGTCAATACCGTAATGCAAATGGCAAACGTTGGAGATATTGTCATCATAGCAAAAACCAAAAAAGAAAGAGAAATGCTGGTTATTGTTGCGGAAAAAGAAACAACCATTGCTTCACAGTTATTGTGGCTGTTTGGGTTCTCTTCCCTTGAACACCCAGGATTTTCCATTCGCGAGGAACTGGAAACCGAACAAGATCGTATTGCTTTTGCTTCCAGGATAATTCTCGAAAATATCGGGATTAAAGTTGAAATAGGTGATGAAAATTTTCTTGATGAAATGCTGAAGAAATTCAAAGGCTCTTTCCCCTCAACAAGGGAATTTTCGGAATATGCAAGAACAACCCTGAAAGGCATTGATTTTCTTTCCGATTATGACAGCGTACTAATGGCTTGTTATGAAAGGGAGGAAATACTTTTCAGAACAATTGAAAGATATATTGTGTCCGACAGATTAAGCAAGGGATTTAATGGCAAAGACATCGTTGAGGATTCTTTCCAGTATTTCATTTCTGCACTGAACAGACGTAAAAGCAGAGCTGGCCTTGCTCTTGAAAATCACCTTGAATTTATTTTATAGAAAAACAAAATACGATATAACAGAAATCCTGTAACCGAAAACAAGTCAAAACCTGATTTTCTTTTCCCGGACATAAAAGAATATAAAGACAAAACTTTTAATGCCATAAATTTAACCATGCTTGGGGTAAAATCCACCTGCAAAGACCGTTGGCGACAGGTTTTATCGGAAGCTGACCGTATTGAAACAAAACACGTTTTAACGCTTGAGTCTGCAATAAGCACCAGCCAAACTGATGAAATGATACAACGTTCTGTCCAGCTTGTCGTTCCACAAAGAATTATTGAAACATATAAACCAGAACAGAAAAATTGGCTTTTTACTGTTAATGATTTTATTGGCTTGGTAAAACAAAGACAATAATTTTTAGGTTTTTCTTTTGACAATATTTTGAGTTAATTTCATGCGCCATGGATGGCGCTTGCGACGATAAATGCGGGGTAAAATTATTTTCGTTTAACGTTCAAGGTAACTGACGTTTTGCCAGCCCGAATAAGGGCTTGCGAAGCAAGACCAGGGCTGGCAAAATGTGGGTGAGGGAGGCGTGGGAGCGAGCCGTAGGCGACCGACCTAGCCGACCGAACCCCGAGGGCGCGAACAGCGCCCGCAGCAGTTACCGTTTGTTGCGCATACCTAGCCATTGTGCTAGGACACAAAATAAAAAATATGTGCAAGTCTTTATCCAATAAGGAATTAGCGTTGCTGGTTCCGTCTAACTTATCTTTGTGAATTTGGAGTGTGTGCAGTTATGACAGCACTATTCCAAAAAAGAGGTTGTTATGAGGATTAAGGCTACTTTTACGCTTTTTAAGAGGACTATTCCGTCAGGTCGGCAGGTTTATTATTACCAATGCTATGACCAAATAGGCAAGAGGCAGTTTGCGAAATCGACAGGTAAAACATTAAAAACAGAGGCGAATGAATATTGTCTGCTGTTGTTTAAGAACGGTTTGTTAATTCCAGAACAAAAGAAACCTACCTTTGCGGAATTTTCCGATGGCTGGTGGAATTATGAAACCTGTCAATACCTAAAATGGCGGAAACTGCATGAACCTATTACCGATAGTACACTGATTATTTATCAGTCTAATTTCAAAAACCATATCAAGGACTATTTCGCAAAATATAAACTTGATGAAATAACCCCTGCGGTTATTGAAACTTGGCTTGTCTATATGAGCGAAAAAAGTTCTATACGGGTTGGAGCAAAGAGACGTAGAAAGAAAAAGTTTGGTTCAAGCGAAAATAAAGAAATTGCGGTTAAGCCGGAAAAACTGCTAAAGGCTAAAACTATCAATCTGGCTCTTTTCACTTTGAAAATTATGTTGGGCGAAGCGGTAAAACGCAAACTGCTAAAAGTTAATCCCTGCCTTGAAGTTAAGGAATTGACAGAGGAAAACAGCGTCAGGGTTATTCTAAACGCTGATGAATTCAAGAGGCTGTTCCCTGTTGACTGGTCTGCAGTTTGGGAAAATGAAATTGTGTATAAGGCTAATCTCTTGGCTGCTTGCGCTGGCTTGCGGATTGGGGAATTGCGTGGCCTGCGTTGCGATATGGTATTTGATACATATATCCATGTTAACGGGCAGTATTTGGGCAAAAAATATGTTGACCATACAAAAACTAAAGATGACCGCAGCATTCCTATTTCCCCTGTAATGTGGAATATGCTTGACAATTTGCTGGTAAAAAACGGCAACGGCTATGTATTTTCCGATGACGGCGGCAAAACGCCGATTTCCAATAATTGGCTTAATGACGGATTAACTAAGGCGTTAATAAATATCGGGATTAGTTATGAGGAAAAATTGAAAAGGAATTTGTCTTTCCATGCTTGGCGGCATTTCCTGAATACCCTGTTGCTGACTTCCAATGTCGGTCTTAGCAAGGTGCAGAAAGTTACAGGGCATAAGTCTTTGAAAATGACCGACCACTACACCCATTTTGATACTACGCAATTTACAGAAGTGGTAGAGGTTCAGAATAATTTGCTGACTTTCAATCCGGTTGAAAATCAAAATACTAAGGCGAAGATAAAAAAGCCGAGGAAAAAAACGATAGCTTAGTATTATTTGACAAACAAAATGACTGCCGTTTCTGGCCTTAAAGGGCTGGAAGCGGCTTTTTTTTGCATTTTTTCCGCAAAACCTAGCACAGTGGATAGCTCCCTTTTTTCAAAAGCGGCGTGATTATTGATTTGTGCGGGGGACAAATTGAACGAAACAGACACAACGGAAAATGAGGTTATGAGTTACAAGGGGTTATCCGCTTATTTGAAGCTGTCGCAAAACACGCTGCGGCACAAGGTTATGAACGGCAAAATTCCCTGTATCAAAGTTGACGGTACTGTACGGTTTTTAAAAAGGAAAATTGACGCTTGGCTTGAAGAAAACCAGAAGGGGGCGAAACGCAAACAGCCGCACTTCCAGACAGGGAACGTGCGGAGTAACGGCGAATTGTTTACGGACGGCGGGGGCAATTAATGAAACTACGTTTCATTTTCGATTTTAACGTGCGGTTATTCAACCGCACTAAGCAGAGGATAAAATGACTAACATTGAAAAAATTATCGAGGAAGCAAGAAAAGAAATGATGCCTTTTAGTAGTTGGGAACTTCTGCCAAAGGAAAGCGACGAGGCGTTTGCCGCTTTTCGTGTTTATCGTGATTTGGGGTTTGAACGGAATATCAAAAAAGCGATTGAAAGGATTGAACCTGATAATAACACTATTTCTAAATGTTATGGCACTTGGCGGAATTGGGCTGTCAAATACCGATGGCGTGAACGTGCCGCCGATTTTGACAGATACAACGAGCAGTTAAAACAAAACGAGTTCAGAAAAACAGTAGAAGCCCAGGGCGAAAAGCACAGACAAGTTACAGGGAAAATGCTCGATGTCGTTTGCAAGAAACTCGACACAATGAACCCTGATGATTTGACGCAAGGGACGCTGACTGAATGGGTGCAGACTGCGATAAAGGCTGAACGTGAAGCCGCCGGACTTGTTCAAACTTCTAATTTGACACCTAACGGAAAACAAGAAGCGAAACAAGGCGAACTAAACTTTGTAGCGGATTTTCAGGGGCTTTGATTTATGGGTACTTCTGTTGTTTTCAAACCGACAGCAATTCAACGTAAAGCTCTTGCGTTGTTGAAAAGCGGGGCGAAACATATCTTGCTTTTCGGCGGCTCTCGTTCCGGCAAAACAACAGTAATTGTAATGGCGGTTATTTATCGGGCTTTAGCGTATACAGGAAGCCGTCATTTGATTTGCAGATATAGGGCGAAAGACGCTAGATCATCGGTTTTGAGGGAAACGCTTTTTCCGTGGCTTGATAACACTGTCGGGAAATCGGGTTATACATACCTTGTCCATGAAAGCGTTGTAACGCTTTTTAATGGTTCTGAAATTTGGATTGGTGGCTTGGGCGATAAAGAACAGGCGGACAAGATACTCGGACATGAATACAACACTATTTATTTTAATGAAATATCGCAATTAAGCTATGCCGCTGTTACTACGGCTTATTCACGATTGGCAATGAGAATACAAGATTGCCGGAATTTATTTTTCTATGACTGCAATCCGGGTTCGCCTTTGCATTGGGCTTATAAAATATTTGTTTTGAAACGGACTTTTATTACAGGTGAACAATTAGAAAAACCTGAATTGTACGCCTCTATGCTTCTTAACCCTTTGGATAATCTTGAAAATCTGCCAGAAGATTATATTTCTGACATTCTTGATGTCCTTCCTGAAAAACAAAAAGCCCGTTTTCGTGATGGTTTGTGGGTTAAAGCGGAGGGAGTTATATACGACCGCTTTGATGAAACAATGATTGTCAAGTTTTCCGACCTGCCTGAAAAGTTTGACAGATACGCTGCGGGGCAAGACTTCGGATTGAATATCACGTTTGTAAAAATCGGCTGGCTTGGCGATGTTGTCTACGTCCTTTGCGACTATGGGGCTTTCAATATGACTTCCCAATCTTTCAATGAGGAAGTTGCGGCAAGGGGCTGGTTTGACTGTCCTGACGGTATGGGGTTGCCTGTGTACTGCGATCCGGCTGGCGGTGAACGGATACAGGAAATAACTGGCGGCATAAAAGCAAATAATTCTGTTGACAGCGGCATTGATTATATCAATGCAAAAATTGAGCGTGGGCAGTTTTTTGTCTGCGATAAGTGTACTGGTGTGTTAAGTGAAATATGGGATTACTGCCGAGACGAAGCCGGACAAATTGTAAAGGTAAACGACCATTATCTTGACGCTTTACGTTATGCGATTTTTTCCGATGTGCAATACGGGGTGGTAATGGCATGAGCATATTCAGCCGCTTGCTACCTAACTATAAGCGTATTAATAGCAGCCAACAGCATGACAACAGGAAAAGTTTATCCGAAGATAATGCCAATAATCGAAATTTGTTGACCTTCGATGACGAATTTCATAAATTTAATATAGACCCCTTCAATGACTCCTTTCTTTGCAACGCATGGGTCAATATTGCGGTTAATATCCTTATCCGTAATATTGCCCGTGCGGATTTAGTTCTTGAGAAAGAAGGGGTCGAGATAAAGTCCGGCTCGCTCTTTAATCTCTTTCACAGACCGAATGAACGCCTAAGCAGATTTGACTTGTGGAAGGAAACCGCCGCTTGGTGGTTTTTAGAGGGCGAGGCGTTTTGGTGGTTCGGCGCCGATTATTCAGGCGGAATACCAAAACAACTGCATATTCTTAACCCCCGAAGGCTCCGGCTTGAAGCGGAGGGAATGGGTTTGCGGGGGGAATTTTCAAACTCTGTTTGTGCAAATAACAAACGGCGGTGGTTTTACCATACCGGCGTTGAATTAGTACCCATTCTTTCCGATGAACTAATCCACTTTCGGGATTGGAACCCCTGGAACCCTTTGCGGGGCGTTAATCCTCTTGTCTCTTTAGTCCTCGAACTTGAACAAGATTACTTCGCAAATAAAGCAAACTCCACTCTGCTAAAAAACAACGCTATTCCGCAAGGTTTGTTGAAAACCGATCAAACATTAAGACCCGAAGAAGCTGACCAGCTTGAGAGGCGGTGGGAGAGTAAATACGGACAAGTAAAATCCGGCAGAAAAATTGCGGTGCTTGGTAAAGGCACAAGTTTTGAGGCGTTAAGTTTTAATCCCGATGTCGTGAAACTTTTTGAACTGAAACGCTGGAACCTCTACACCGTTCTCGCTAAATACGGCATACCGCCGAGGGTTGCGAATATATCCGACAGGTCAACGGCTCTTAGCGGTAAAGACACAAAAGAGCAACATTCAGCGTTTTAGCAGTATACGCTTATTCCCTTCTTGAAACAGTTTGAACAAATTCTTGAAAGCCAGTTTTTTATGCGTTTCGGTTTGAAAGAAACCGGAAAATTTGATTTGTGGGATATTCCCGAATTGCAGGAGAATGAGGACGCACAGAGCAAGCGGGATATTGCGGAAATAAACGCAGGGCTAAAAACGATAAACGATGTGCTGCTGGAAAGGGGAAAGGAGCCTAAACCGTGGGGCGATTTATGGCACAGACCGAAAAACCTTGAGACTGTAAGCAACATCAATGACGCTTCAAAATCGAGGCGTGAATGACATATAGCAGCGTGATTATTGCTTCTACTGCTGGTTATCTCATCAACACGCTGCGTGAAATGTTAAGCGATTATAATGTAAAAGTATTTTCTGTAAGTTCCAACGATGAATTAAAATTAAAAATCAAAACTGTTAATCCCCGAATGATAT
>Ga0209755_10007116_pt1 | contig 12195 bp, 11 predicted proteins | sample TergutCo191P1_FD_187301 | JGI IMG/M metagenome (GOLD analysis project Ga0209755, IMG submission 187301) | Cornitermes sp. P1 segment gut microbial communities from Petit-Saut dam, French Guiana - Co191P1 (SPAdes) (version 2) | ecosystem: Host-associated > Arthropoda: Insects > Digestive system... | reverse complement strand
ATAGTAATGTTATTGTAAAAGTGTTATTGCCAGTTGCAGAGGTCTCTGAACTTTGTTGTTGATTTTTGCAGGTACAGGTAGCAAATTTGGAGAGTATCCCTGTGGAAGAAGTTTGCCTCTATTGCAGTGGATCTCCCTTGAGTGAAGATGTTCTTGTGGCTAGCCTGCAGTCCTTTAACATTGATGTCATTGTTCCTTTGAAGGGAGGAAAGGTGCATGGCTCATTGGCTCGTGCTGGCAAAGTCAAAGGCCAAACCCCTAAGGTAAAGGAGAATGACTAGTAAAATCTTGATTTTGGATATTTGAAGGGACTGCCTGAAATAAGCATATATTGAGGAGAATGTAATATTAAGGTATAAGGGAGGTAACCGTTGACAACTTCCTCATGAATGTTGTTACCGAGGCTGTATTATTTATCGGCTCCCTGAGCTTGGTAGCTGTTACAAAAGCATTATCACATACGAGACCTACATCTGCTGGAAATGTGAGAGTCCATTGTTCCCTCACAAGTTAACTTACCTTACTTCATAGAAGAGTCTTGTAAGTGCTGACCTTCATTCTCTAAGGAGGCCTTGCACCATCTGCAGATATTTTTGAAAGTGTAACAAAGCTGTTGTCTTGAAATATCAAGTTGTTCTTCTAATGTCATCCTTAATTTCTTGCAAAGAAAATATATTGCACTGTATTTCATGCACTTTTCTTAATTTTCTGAATAATGGTGTCAGAATTAATTGTGCATTGTGGTTGTATTTGTTTATTTGAAAAGCACATGCCATATGATATTTAGTGCACCCACTAAACATGAGATTCCAAGGTTGGGGTCATGTAAAGGAACTTCATGAGAGTTTTTGGAGCACCACTGCCTCTCATTATGGCAGTTTATATCCCTCGTTAATTTAAACCATGCCTCATCTGAGGGAAAGATTTTTGTGTCTTTTTTTTGTTCAGCACTGAACCTATTATTCAGAATTTTTCTGCCATTCTTTATATTGTTCTTTTACACAACACTGTTGACATGGATTATTTATTACATACTTCAGTGACAGTTCTTCCAAAATGCATATTTTGCAAAAGTATAGCAAATGACCACTCATTTTTCAGCAGAGTCCTTTTGCAATTGCACTGAGACCATCTGAGGCCTGTCTATAGTGAAAGATAACTAACATGTAAGCAGCATTGACAGTTATGTCAACTGTCATGCAAGCAAATACCAGTGTCATATTTTCCTCCCCACAGAGACATGATAAGCCCCCCTTCTATACTGGTAAACGTTTTATGATATGTACTTTTTCTGGTCATTTGCTTTGAGTACACACATTTACCAGATGTTCTCATTTACTGCACATGCACACATGTAGTGTTTATGGAAGGTGTAAGGTTGGAGATTCTGGGCTGTCTGTGGAAATATGCATGTATGATGCAGTAATAATGTTGACATACCTAGAAATCCAAGCATTCTATGCAGTGTAAAATATGGTGGTCTGTCTTGTCATAGCAAATTGATAAGTACTGAACACACATGGGATACTCCATAAGTCATAGCTGCTGTTCTTGTGGTCAAAAATGTGGCAGCCCATTATGCAGTATACATATGGAACAGCATGTGACATGTCACTGTTACCATCAGACAGGGATTTATTTACACGAGTGCACATGCATTGCATACACAGATGTTACCGTGTTGGCACCCTCATTCAGAAATGGAAGTCTGACGTGGAACAGCATTTGTATGGAACGGTAACTGATGTTTGCAGTGGAAATGTATGGGTATGCCAGGTGGAGCTATGTGAAACATTGGGTGGTCATACCGTACAGTATTGTGCAACTGTAAGGTGGGTACAGTCGTGCAGCGTCCAATGTACAACGAATATTCTGTGTGTTAGTGACCATAACTGAGCAGTGCGTGGAGGACGGCAGGCACTGTACAGTGTACATATTAGCTGAGTGTACAGGGATTTCTGGGTCTACAGTGCTTTGAATTTTTTGATAAAGCTTGAAAATGCACAGGATTGCTGCCAAGTGGGTACCACATCCTTTGAATGAGGTGCAGTAATGTTTGTGCTATGAGACATACCATATACATCTGGAATGATTTTGTCATGGAGGGGAAACCACGTTAAATCGTGTAATTGCAATCAGTGAAACATGGCCAAGGGTCATTGAACCAGAACTCCAATGACTCCTCCAGATGGTGTCATGCACAGATACCTCCAAAACACGAGGTTCAAGAATGTCTATCACCCACGTAGCTGATGATTGTTTGGGCATGTAATGTCTAAGGTTTTTATTGTACGTTGTCTGATTATGTAGGATAGCAGTGTGAATGTGCATTTCTCCTGTGCCACCTGTGTCATGTTAGGAAGAATTTTCAAGGACTTCTGCACATGTTACCATCTTAAATGACAATCCTGCAGTCCACCTAGCAGACCGTGTTAAGAATATGCTTCGGTTTTGGGGGTGGTTAGTGTTACAACACGCTCAATCTTCTTTTGATCTCACTGGCTGTGATCTGATTCCTAACCTGAAGCAGCCATTGCATCAGAAATGATTTGTATGCGTAGTATTTTAACAACAGTTCAGTGTAGGAGGCACAGATTCAAGTATTGGACGATGTCATTGGTTTCAACTGGTATCCTCATTGTTGGCACTAAACTGAAGACAGCCTGGGGTCTACTTTGAAGGTTTGGACAAGTAGTTTGTGTTGTACAGTCCCATGTTCACATGTTTTGCAGCAATAAACAGTGGGACAATGGTTGAAAATGATTGTGGTTTGGTTGCATCCTTCCAAGTGGGCCCAACATATTCCCATGTCTGATGATTGACAATTGCAAGTGCATGCCACATGCTTTTGAATGTATAATGTACTCTATTTCATATGTTTACACATTTTGGGATAAGAAGAAAGTTATCGTGCCTGGTGGAGTGACTTGTGCACACACTGTGTGTGCGTGTGTGTACCATGTATGCTACTTTTACTTGCAGTAGTACACTCATATTACATTTATGTTTCACAGGTGGACAAACAGGAGAAGAGGAAGAAGAAGACTGGTCGTGCCAAGCGTCGTATTCAGTACAATCGCCGTTTCGTAAATGTTGTACAAGGTTTTGGCCGCAGGAGGGGACCAAATGCTAACTCATAAATGAATAACTTGAAATGGAAGTTTGTTTGCTATCGAAATTAATTGAATGCCTTAATTTTGTAATATACTTCCAGTGAGTCCTGTACAAAGGATGCTTGAAGAGATGTTTTCTCAGTGATTCCATTGAGTTATTTGTTGATTCCATAGGAATTAAATTATGGTATATAATTTCATAAGAAATGTTGTACAGGTCTTTGGAAAGGTCTTCACTTAATTTTGATAAAACATTCCTCTAATGGCTGATAAGAATTGTGTCATGTTCTTGTTTAATAAAACATAAGGAACAATGTGAAAATCATTCATTTTTACCTGTGAGGAGTGGTCAGAAAGTAACTGGACTGAATTGTGGCAGAGACTGCAGACCTGCAGTTGTAATCTGTTTCTTACCTTACATTTAGTTCAGCGGCCGGCTTTTATATCCTTGTGAGCCTGCAGGCCCCATATAATAAAGTACCATCTTCCATACTGAGATTTTTCAGGTACATGATAAGAGTAAACAGGCTTTCCTTTAAATGCTTTCATTTATATACGCAGGCATATAGTGGGAGTAGATGTGTAATTCGACTGATTCTTAGCCTTGGCATTAGATGGTGGTGGCAAATGCCCACTTAGAGTCAAATAGGAGACTTTTGACCAGGCTGTGGGCTGAACAACTGAGGCATTGTGATTTGATCAGGCATATAGTGGGAGTAGATGTGTAATTTGACTGATTCTTAGCCTTGGCATTAGATGATGGTGGCACATTCCCACTTACAGTCAAATAGAATTTTGACCAGGCTGTGGGCTGAACGACTGAGGCATTGTGGTCCGATTATGGGTAGGGGGTGTAAAACCATTTATTCTCCAAAAACATCTAGACTGGCTCTCAAATTAACTCAGTTTCCTATTCAGTGGTATTGGAGCCTTTTCCCCCCTAGGGCATTAAGTTGACCATGCACCTCCGTTTGGTGCTGAGGTGAAGATGCATGGAGCTGTACCCCTTCCAATGCCTGTGTGGTGGTCATAAGGATGACATTGTTCACAAGTTTTGAGGTTTTCACAGCAATGTGGTTGAGGATTCCATTCTTCTGGGATATGACACTGCGTTACTGGTAAGGTACCATACATCCCATTTTGCCCAGATGTGTCCTCTTTTTTTTTTTTTACCTCAAAATTTCTGTCTGGATGGGTTGTTATGAATTTGTAGAAATTTCCTTGTTCTTGACTGTTAGTTATTTCTTAATCTTGCATATTTTAATGTTGCTAGAAATGTAAAACAAATATTTGTACTACTTTTTAAGAAACATAATTATCATATTGTAGTAGCGTTGTCTTATGAATTCAGCAGTTGACCTTTGAAATGTCTCAGAACACTTGAGCATGGTAATCCTGAAAACTGAACTCGGTGAACAGCACACTTAAAGAATGCCTTCTTTTGAATTTCATCTATCTGTCAGTTTTCCAGTGGTCCAACAGTCGCTGGTTTTCAGTTCCCATATTTCCTTGTTTGTTGCATTGTCAGATGTTAAATTCTTCTGATCATGACCCTTTCCACTTTCTTTTCCCACTTTGGGTTGTCCTTTTCGTCTTCCTCCCACTGACCATGGCATTGTTCAATTAGGTCATCTGATATTCTCCATCTGTATTTTGTGTCTACCATTGCAACATATTATTTTCCATGTTACCATTGCAACATATTATTTTCCATGTTTTCCAAAATTGTTTATGTTACTCCCATGTTTTCTCTGATTACTTCATTTCTTACTGTTTATAGTCTGGAGTTCCTTGCACCTCTTCTTTGAAAATCTGTTTTTTTACTTAGCAGTTTTTCTTTAACTTGTAATCTAGTGCCCATGTTTCCCAACCCTAACTTAAAATGCTTTCGTATCACTGTAAAATATTAGTTTTGAATTTCATATCCATGGAATTTAAGGAACTGTTGGCAGAGAAAGGGGGAGGGGGTTTTTTGTTTAATAAGATTGTGACTTTTTGTATTTCCTCTTTTTTAACCTTCTTTGCTGGTATGACCTCATTTTAGGGACATTACATGGGAAATGTCCTCTGTACTTGTGATGGATATACGACAACCCCAACCCCTGGGCCATTGGTTTCCGAGCAAGTGATTGCCTGCTGATGTGGCATCATCTTCCAGAAGATCCGAAAGTCAAAACTTTACTCTCTTTTAAGTAGGCTTATAAGTTCAGGTGGGAGGAAGCTTCATTTAGTTTTGAAAATAAGATACTTTGGTGTGATTTGGCAATATTTTTTTTTAATTGTGTATGTCGTCTTAGAACGTTTAGTTGTGTTTGTGCATGTCACAAAGACATATGGGGGAATGGTCAGCTGCTTTACACCTGGAGATAGATCCCTTGGTGTCCAGTGAATGATGGCCTGGGAGGTAGTCTGGATGCTTGGAGAAGAGAAACATCTTTTGTCCCTGCCAAGAATTGAGCCTAAATTCCTATATTGTCCAGCCACATCACCTGGTTGCTGTACCAAATATGCTGGCCTAGTTTGAAGTATACATAGTGTCTGTTAAGTGTATATCTCAAAAACCATATGATTTTGAACAGTATTCATTCATTCATTCCATTGGTGTGTGCAGAATGCGACAATTCCTTGCCATTCTCAGGAGCTTCTCCCATTCCTCTCTGTTATGTACTTTTTCCTGCCACCCTTTTCCACCAACTATTCTTCCATCCTCTCTCACCTCATCTTGCCATCTATTTCTTGGTCTACCTCTCAGTCTTATTGTTCCCAAATTCATATATAATACCCTTTTGGGAATTCAATTTTCTTCCATTCTCTTTACATACCCAAACCAACATAATCTATTTAACCTTATTTTCTCTATTATAGTAGCCTTTTTAACACTTGCATAAATTTCTTTATTGGTTAATATCCTCCAATTTTCTTTTTCTTTGTCATATACTGGGCCTAAAATTCTTCTACACACTTTCCTTTCAAAAATGTTCACTTGCTTTCTATCTCTCTTTGTTAGTGTCCAAGTTTCTGATGCATGTATTAACATTTTGTCTATTATTGTGTTCTTTAGTCTTAATTTTAGTTTCTTTGATATGTTTTTATTTTTAAAAAATTTTTGTAGTATAAAATACATTTTGTTAGCATTCTATATTCTTTCTTGCAATTCCATTTGGTTATTGTTATCGTCATTAAGTGTAACTCCTAAATTTATCTGTAGTCTGAACTTTCTGGTAATGTTTTCCATTTCTACAAAAAATTTTCTTATTTCTATTTCACTTTTTCCAATTAATGCAGTCATCTGCATGTGCTAATACATTCAATTTTTCTTTACCCATCTTTATACCACTAGGAACCATTTTTGTACTTGTATCACTTTTTGTAATGCCAAATTAAATAATATTGGTGATAAGGGTCACCCTGTTTCAAGCCTGTTTTATTTTCAAAAAAAAGATGACAATGTTCCTTCTATTCTAACTGAACTTCTTGTCTTTTGTACAAATTTTACAAATATTTATTAATTTAGTAGGAATTTTAAATTCTTTCATACATTCCCGTAGTGTATCTCTATGTATAGAGTCGTATGCTTTTTGAAAATCAATAAATAAATATTGTACACTCTGATTATACTCCCAAAGTTTCTCGTTTATCATTTTCAATGCAAATGTGCTGTCAGTTACAAGTCTCCCACCTCCAAATCCATTCTGATAGTCCCCCATAATTTTTTTAATATGTGGTTTAATTTTTCCCAATATTACATTCAACAAAATTTTGTAAGCTGCATTTCCCAGTGCTATTCGCCTGTAATTCTCACACCCATCTCTGTCTGTCTGTCATTGTTTCTTTCCATTTTTCAGGTATCGTTTCCTCCTCCCAGATTTGTCTTACTAGTTCATACATTCTGTTCAGTAGTTTATTTCCTCCATATTTTATTAATTCTGGATGTGTTCCATCAGTTCCAAGTGCCCCTTTTTTTTTTATAAGTTTCTTATTGCCCTCTGTACATTGTCTATAGTGAGTTCTTCAACTTCGCTAATTTATTTACTTTTTTAATCAATTCCCTTGGTTCTTCTGTGTTCAGTAATTTGTCAAAATATTCTCTCCATATTTCTGCTTTCTCCTTTGTCATTGCCAGTTCTCCTTTTTTGTTCCTAATTATGGTAAATTTCTGTTGATATCCCTTCTTAAATTGGTTTACTGTTTGATACATTTTCCTTGTGATGTTATGCTTCTGATCTTCTGTTGATTCTGTTACATTTTTCATGTGTGTTTTTTTCTTATTCCTAATTATTTTGTGAGCTTTTCTTTTATGGTGATACTCTTGCTTTTAGTTCTCCCTTCTTCCTTTTATCAACAACTTTCCTTTTGCTTTCATTTCTTCCATTGCAAGTTTGCAGTCCTCATCGTACTACTTATTTTTAAATGTTCTTATTCCTTTTCCACGTGCATTCATCGTCAGTTATCCCTCCCTTCTGAGGCTCCTTCGAGAAATTCATAACCATATATTTTTTATTTAGCTGGGGGGTTAGCCCATCGTAAAACCCTCAACCTGAAGGGCCAGAATTTTTGATCAGGGTTTACTCCCTTATACGACTTGCTTTCACCACAGCTTGCATAGCGCCATCTACCCTTCGTTTGATTTTAGAGTGTCCTCCAAGGAGGGTTGCAACCAAGCTCAAGAGTCCCTCCTACCCTATCTGATAGACCCTTATGATTGGGTCCATCAGACCCCCTTGCTCTTTCTGCTCGGTGACACATGTTGCTGAAGGGGTTGATTTCCTCAACCTTAGCATGGGTTACTCACCTTAACAGGACCCACTGCTATTAGGCAAGAGTCAGGAGTGGAGAGATTTGTAGATTTTCATCTTCATGCTGAAAATCGTACTAGGTATCATGTACCTTTACATCACACTCCCATATGGGTCCTGTTTTGAACAGTACTTTGGATGTAAATGTGCATTTTATTCTCTGTGCAACCTACATCTGACATATTCTTCACGCACTTATTTAATGAGTTGCTGAAGGTGTTTACATTTGAGTCTTCATGTAAAGTGATAATTAAAATTGTCCATTCTACATGAAATTAAAATGGCTTAACAAAATTTTTGTAGAACTCCCCAATATCATGCCACATATCATGGAAATCTGTTGGTGGTCAGTGCATTCTTCATGTGTACCATTGGTTGGATGAATGGAGCCTCTTTAACAGACACTCCACAGGGTTGTGAGCATGAAAAGACTATCTGCCTTCATTGGTTTGTTGATGGCATTACAGTGAAACGTCCCTTGAACATTATCTTTTTGTTCTTAAACCAACAGATGCATGCAACATACAATTGTATAGTTTTTGTAAATCTTCTAGCATGTTACGGTGCTATAGAACCATCCTCGGGGAGGTAATGCACCAAGTTCTATAAAAACCAGTTACAGTATACAAATTCCATTCATAATGATTGTATATAGCCTGCCTTAGATACTTTCTATATGCTGGTTAATAGTCTATATGATTAGTAATGCATCAGAATGGTTGGTATGCATTACATTATCATCTGCCAATCTAGTATAGAACAGGTGGATATAATGCTTTGGTAAAATCTGCCATCTTAATTTAATTGTAGTAAATTCATCTATGTATGCAGACCTTCATCAGGCTCGATTCTATCCTATATGAATGGTCTTTTAGTACGCATGTGAGTCAACTCTCTTCTTTTCTAACTTTAGTTGCACTGAAAGATCTGTACTGTTAGTAATATATTAAAATATAGTCTATATTACTTTATCTTTGCAGCTTGTATTCAATTTTTACATAGTTAAAACTGCTTTCTTGATAAGTTGTGGGCATTTTGTGAGTATCTGCATGTACAAACATCTGTCATACGTTGGGTCCAATGTGGGCCGTCTCCTTGTAATGACTAGTCTTGTGGTGTGTATGAGAGTTGGTTTAATAATAAGATATAAGAATCCTTTGAACCTCTACTGTATAACTTTCAAATTTGGCTCATTCACTCTGAGTCTTGCACAATTCTGCTGTTGGTCATATTTAATACATTAATTTTTAATACATCTAATACATATTATAAATCTAAAAATTCAAACAAAAACAGGGTGTTAATCTTTCAATGCATGGGAGTTAAAACCCCAGTCTGTCAGTGTGTGAGCATTATTTAAGGACAATGAAATTTTACGTGTGCGTTGCAGTTGACGCTGCATGTCATACGATGTGCGTGGCAAGTGAGAGTACTCAGCACTCCTCATTGAAGGGTTAAGAATAAATTTTATTTACCCATGTATGTTTCGAAACAATGCACCAATCCACCTGTTCATTTGCATCTTAATTTGTGAACCTTATATTTAATGCATTTGTATTGGTATTCACATTTCTTGGTGAAGTTAATGAGAGTAGTGCTACGGTGTTCAGAATAGATAGTGCATAGTATGCTTTGGCAAGTGCATCGTATGAGCAGTCACTTTCTGTGTGCCAACAGAACTTTCTGTTATGGGCTCTGTATAGGTTACCAATTCTTTGTGAGGCTGACGTAAAATACACGTGTTGATTAATATTTTGATAGCCGTTCTCGGAATTTGAGCTGTAATAGGCGAGTGTGTGTGTTGGATCACTTTCTCAGTGGCAAGTAATTCATCAGTTACTTGATAATAAAATGAATTCAGTGCTACTAGTTTTTGTTTTTTCTTCAGTGTTCAGGATCAGGAATTACCAGGAAATGATTGCAGTAAATATTTGTAATTCAAGTTTTTTTTCTAATTGTATGCATTGAAACGTGAGTTTAGTGCAGGGTTGTGGCGATTGATTTATTAATGGTTGCGCCTAAAAGCTATGGATCATCAGTAAGGAATTTGCTTCATGTCACATTTCTGGGACCTAGAATTCCGAGGTGGCTCCTAGATTTTTGGAAAGTCTGTGCACCTCTGGTTTAGTGCAGTGTAGTGTCGTGGTTATGCCTGTCACTAACTCAGAGATGTAGTTTCTTTCGTTGTCTTTCCTTGCATCACACTTAAGTTCACAGAAGTCGATACTTCTTAGATGGCTTCAAAAATTGTGAAAAGCAGCTGTTAGTTTCATTATGTTTGTCCGTCTGACTGTCGGCATGGAACTACTACTCCCACTGAACGGATTTTCATGACATTTGGTATTTGAATATTTTTTGAAAATCGAGAAATTTCAAGTTCTATTAAAATCTAACAAGAATTACGGGTACTTTTCGTGAAGACCCATCTGCATTTATGAATTTATGATTATATCTCGCCCAACTCTTCTTAGAATGAGAAATGTTCCATGCAAAAGTTTTAGAGACAATCAACACACGAATTTTCTATTCAATAGCTTTTTCATGATAATTGTGTCGTTTATGAGATAATGTGGAAAAATACAGTAGAACCAGGCAGGTCATAGATGACGATGCGTATGCTGGATATTTAAGGTTACAGACACACTTATAATATTTAAGCCTAATGCTTATCGAGTCATAAGTGGTTAATTCTGTCCCACGTCATAAATTGTTTTACGCCAACGCTTACCAAAACAGAGAAACTTCGCAACGATTTATGCACAATATGTTTAGCCAAACTGTGCGTCTAAAGATGGCCATGAGAAAACGAACATTGCTGTATTTCAGCGTTTATATGTAATGCGTAAAAACAGTACGAATTGTTTAGAATATAATTTCTCTCAAACACTAGTATGTGCAATTTGCATTTTTGTCGGTGACATAAATTTGCCATAAAACACTGTTGAGCAATGCGCAATATTTTTTGTATAGTGAACAGCAACATGTAACTCAACAACAACATACATAGAATATGTTGTTATTTCCAGTGCAAAATGGTTACGCGAACGCACCTCAATGGTATGATTTACGTTCATTAACTATCTTGTTAAATATTATGTGAGAGGTAGTGTGACAGATTGGTCTGCGTAGACTGTGGAGGAGGAGGCAGCAGGCCTGTCTGATATGTTGATTACAACTTCACATAGTGTAACATTATAAAAGAATTGAATCTTCATCAGACTTTACTATGTTGGAGGGAGCAGGGACCTTTTAGATTTGCTGAGTTTTACATTATTAGAGGCAAAGACTTGCGGAGTTATGGAAAATGGAGGCAAGATTGCTTTAAGCAGAGGTACAGCTGCTGGTTAGAAATATATAAGTGTAAGGAAACATTTTGAAGGCTGTGTTTGGTAAAATCACCACGATGAGGGTTAAGGTTACATGTGCAAAGAGTTCCATGCATTTATCGACTCCACCTCACAAGGCTGCCGTCTGTTGATGGAGGATATCTCAACATTTGATGAATACTTCTTCTGCATATACAAAAGACCGAATTGCCAAATGCTGAGATTGTTTACTGAAAATCACTTTATGGTTCAGTAATTTTATTATTTACAGGAAACCGCGGTGTCACACCTCTTAACTTTTGTACACTACACTTCAGGGACGCTTTGCAATCACAGTGCCATTGAATGTGCAGGCTGAGAACGCGGAACAATTTTGCAAACACCTCGTCGTTTGCAGTAGAATACCAAACTCGGCAGAATAACAATATGCGCTAACCTGTGTCGGCAATGAATAGGTAAAGTGAAGCAAATTTCACCCTAGAACAGGTCATGAAGACCCAGGCGGGGAGTGGAGATATAATGTGCACGTGCAAGTACATTATGAAATTAATCGGCTAAGGTGGACCCCATAATGCCTGCTCACAATGACATCCACTGCCGTTTATTGTGCGCGTTCGCAAAATTGCGAAAAGTGGTTATTAGCTTCGTCATGTCTGTCTGTCTGCATGGAAAAACTCAGCTCTCACTGACCCAGTTTTCATTAAATGTGATATTTGAGTATTTTTCGAAACTCTGTTGAGAAAATGCAAGCTTCGTTAAAATCCGACAAGAATAGCGGTGCTTTATATATATATATATATATATATATATATATATATATATATAGGCCAATGTACATTTGTGATCATATCTCGCCCAGTTCTTCTTAGAATGAGAAATGTTTCAGGCAAAAGTTGTAGAGAAAATCAAAAGCACTTTTACGTTCAATAACATTTTTTCCGCAAATCGTGCCGTTTATGG
>Ga0209755_10007115_pt1 | contig 12196 bp, 8 predicted proteins | sample TergutCo191P1_FD_187301 | JGI IMG/M metagenome (GOLD analysis project Ga0209755, IMG submission 187301) | Cornitermes sp. P1 segment gut microbial communities from Petit-Saut dam, French Guiana - Co191P1 (SPAdes) (version 2) | ecosystem: Host-associated > Arthropoda: Insects > Digestive system >... | reverse complement strand
ACTTTTTTTTGATACATGGCAAAACACGGATGAGGTAACTTGGCATGAGTTCACGAAAGAAAATGTTATGAAATTTTTTGCAAAATGAGTACCGAAATGCAGCATTTCTTACCCACGTTTATGCCTGCCCCCGTAACCAAAGAAATTTTTCAGTGCCTGCGCGACATTGCGTATGATGAGCAGTACTTACGATACCGTAATTATACAGATGGCATTATTGCCGATTGTACACTCGTTGAAGAAAACATGCATATTGGGCTAGTTAATGGAATGGTAAAATTCGCGGATCGGTTGTACACATTAAAAGTGCATGTCGATTATGTAGTTGATATGCTCCCCCTAAAGTAGACAGTGGAAATAAAAAAACCACTGACTATGGAAGGGGGCGCATATTATTATCAAGACAGCCTCTCCATACTCTATGCCCAACTAACGGACGACGCCGATACCGAGGCCATCTTGGCATTGGACGACCAGCGGCGGTAAGCCTTGCCCGGGATGAAGCACCCCTATTTACGGGCTATATACAGCATATTGAACTGACCACGCCTTCAACGGAGAAGCCCAAACAGCCGTAGCAATCCAATACCAAGAAACCGATTGGCAATTCCTGCGCCGCCTTGCCTCTCATAAGGAGGCCCTTGTTTTTACCCGCATGGACGCCCCCGAACTTGCCGTTATTATCGGAACGCCCGATAGTGAGCCGACGGCATTAAGCGGCGACTTGTTAGAAAAAACATTTGCGTCAAACATATTTGCACATCGTGTACGTAGCGTCGAAAATCACCCGCTGTGTAGCCGTGTTACTTTTAATGATGAAACTTATTGCATCGCCGGCCGTACCATCCATGCCCACGAGGGCATTTTATTGCAAACCTACACGCTACGCCCCCCCGAAACCCTTACCACCGCAAAAGCATACAACGCAGCACTTGCAGGTGCATCACTACCGGGTACGGTATACGACTTTAACCCCGACCATGGATTAAACTACCTGCGCATCAAGCTGGACGCGGATGAATCCGGTGCAGAAGATAACGATGAATGGTTTGAAGTGGCAACCCCCTATTCCGGGGAGGGCAACGCAGGTAGTTTTGGCGTATACATCATGCCTTCACCAAGTGCGCGTGTTGCGCTATACTTCCCCCAGGCCGACGAATCCTTGGCCTATGTGGCGGCGGTTTTCCAATCTGAAGACATCCCCCAAGGCATCCTTGAATCCCAAGAAAACAAACAATGGGCAACCGGCGGGCACACGCTGATGATGAACGACGAGCGGTTAAAATTATCGTATAAAGAGTCTGCTGCCCTGTCTTTAGAAACCAATGATGTATTCTCCATCTACAGCGAAGCCGCCATTCTTATTAAAGGCGATGCGCTGGAATTAAATAAGATGGCAAATGTCGCGGTTACAGGCAAGGAAATTGAATTAAAGACTAACTCCAGCAGTATTTTATTGGGGCGCAACATTGACATTAGCGCAACTGCCCCCATTCGTTTATAGGAGGCAAAAATGGGCGTAGCGTATGTAGTACACGGCGCAGAATGTGCTTGTAGTATGAGCCAAAACAATCAAACTGCCACCATCAGCGCAAGCAACGCAAACCGAGCCGTAAATGGTAACGGAATTTGCAACATGATGGACATACAAATTGGCGGGTTTGGCAATTGCACAACCCTAACAGCCATGGCATCGGGCGTCACTACCCCTTGCCCACCTAAAGTGCCCATCACGCCATGGTTAAACTGTGCAACCGGCTTCATGAAAGACGACCTACCCGTAGTCACGGAAGATTCCATGGCAATCTGCCCTGTGGGCGGCGGCGTCATTACTTTTAACAACAGTGGGCAAGGCAATACCCGGGCCCAAAGCGGTGCGCGCTCCAAACCTGCCCAGTTAGGTAGCGATATTTTGTTCAATGTCGTGAAGAGTGAAGCTCCTATCGCATCATCGGGGGTTAGACAGCGGTCGGGGGGTAATGAATTTAACCCGACGCAAGTGCAGGGTGCGCTGGCTACTATGAATGATGTGCGTCCGGTTGTGAGCAGTGTAGGGATTGCAAATGTTATTCGTGATGAACAAAATTCGGATAATGAAAAGCCAGCGTTTAACTCGCCTTATTGGGTGGCGAGGGATCGCGTAGTACATGACAGAATAGAGGTTGTCGGGTCGTCGGGTGCGGCTTTGCACGCCACACCCGGCGGGGAGCATCGTACAACGCTTCGACCGGGGACAATTCTCAACGTCGAAAGGGCAAGAATTGTAAACGGTGATATTTGGTTTGGAATTGGAAATAGTGGTTGGGTGCGCAATAGTGATAGTGTAAAAGAACTTGGCAGTACCGAAGAACGCGGGACTAGAATGATTGTATTGCCACAAAATGAAGATGCTGTTGTTAGCATTTTTGGATATTGGGATCCCGCACGACCTGCTGGTCAACACAACCGAAGAACGATTTTGAGAGACAGGCATTTTGAACAAATCATCGAAAGACATGGATTTGATGCCCTTGCTGGAACAAGATTGGTTGGCGAAGCCGCACGGGGGTTAATAGAAGGTAGCGTGGTATTTTTAACAGGGGGTGAAGTGTCAGATTTAGGGCAAGGATGGGTTCAAATTTTACAATGGGGTAATACAGGACATGTATTAGTTTTAAGTTATGCTCAAATGATTAGACGAGAACTTGCCCAAGAAATTATTGATCGCTATCATCGAAGATCATCTTCTGGCAAACATATTTCATTGCGCGAATGGGCTACCAACATGACTTTTCGCAATCGCAGGTCAGTATATGCAAATCTTGTTGACACAGCCGACGGACTAGAGGCAACGAGATCAGATTATTCAAATAATTATCCATATGGTAGCTCAGTTTCTATTGGTGGAACTGTAATGTTAAATGAAAATTTACTGAGAGCAATCCTCCACATAAACGATAGATTTGGCACTTTTGCTATAAATTCACTTACTGGAGGGCGGCATCATGCACACAGTAATCATTATCGGGGTAGGGCCGTAGATTTACAAGGCAACGCTGATAGAACAATTCGCTATACTAATGATCCTGCCAATACAAATAATAATGTACACTTTATTCCAGTTATGCAGTATCTTCAAAATGTACATGGATTTACAACGCAAAGCATCACGGGATACACTGGCCATCGAGCCGCATTTCATTTGGATATATTAGATTAAATGCACTAGCATGAAATAACACTTTTAGGAATGAGTCGGCTCATTAATTTTTATAATTTTTTAACCGCCGATAGCGGATGCCTTAAGCCGGTGCATAACCGACACGAAAAATAACAATATATGTAGGATTGCATACCGTGAAACCTTAATTAATTATTTTAGGTGAAAGCTTTGTTTTACACCGAAAATCTATTTATACCGATTACATTGTATTTTTGCAGGAAGACATTTAATTAAAAATCAGCTAGTAACATTTTTAAAGGAGGCTTTGCAATGATTAACGTGTTGTTATCAAAAAAAGTATTGCCTATATTGCTTTTATTATTTCTTGCAAGCTGTAACAGCATAACAATAGACAATGAAAGTTCTACCCAGATACAATTTCCATATGAGGTTGAATTTGCATACGTTTATCGTAATATGGACGATTTAGATTTTGCAATAACAGATGATTCATTTGAAGTGGAGTATTTTATAGAAGAAGATTATAGTCATCCATTTGCAAACATTTTATCAATGTTTTTAACAGACTTAGCACCACGACCGGATTTTGAGCCTTTTATCGAGCAACCGGATTGGCGGCCTCGACTTTATCCATATAGCTCACATGCCATTTTAGTCTATTTAAATGATAATAGTACACAGGGTATGCTTGTTTCAAAGTTATCTGCTGATATTGATAAATATGCGCCTGAAGCCGTACATCTCAATCCTGCTTCTGTTTTTGTTCAAAGATTGTTTGTTTTATATAATAACGAAATAACCGTTATAGTACCTGAATGGAATTGGCCGGATATTGGCGTTACAGCGGAAGGTCGTTTTATCTTTATGCCTCGTGCTAATGGCGGGGGTGATACCGTAAGAGCATATACTTTAGTAGAATTTATTGACGGTACACTAACGCCCTTTAAATCTCTTTGGGTTCATGAACGCTGGATTAGAGGGGAAGGCGTTTATTTTCCATTCATTTATGCACGTAAATTTGGGTTTAATTATCATAGCGGTAATTTTTGGGAGAGAAATAGAGAGCAAGATTTCTTGCTTACTTATGAAGAATTTGACGCATTAATGATTAAATATAGGCTACACGATTTATATAAAAACATATGGGATCTTCCGGATGAAACGGATGCAATTTTGTTGCTGACAGCAAACTAACCGTTGTAAAATAACGAATGATTCTACAATATGCCATTGGAGGTTTAAGTGTGATTAATAAAATAATGTACATTATCTTGTTATTACTGTTTCTATTGATAACCGGTTGTGCTGTTGATGATAGTAGGGATTTAAAATACGTTAGTGCAGTAAATAAAGTGCCTTTATTGGTGGATGATTTGGATGAAATAGAAATAGCATTGCCGCCGGTTGCATTACCACCTGAACAAATTCAAGCTCCCCCCTTGTTGGTGGATGATTATGATGAAGTAGAAACATCGTTGCCACCGGCTGTATTACCACCTACACAAATTCAATCCCCCCCACCCTCATTGCACCATCTAATACCAGCTTTCGAAACATGTCCGATTATTATTGCCGAAGCATTTCTTCGCCAATATACCAGTATATTTTTTGGTATAAGTGGTCGTGGTCTTGGATTTGCTGAGCCTGAAGAAGTTTTTATGATGGCTTACCGGCAAGATATTTATGATTATTACGGTAGACGGAGCGACTGGCAGGTGTATTTCACCGATCTAAACGGATATATCATTGATGATGTGCCGTTTATACAAAATTTGTATGGGGCATTTTCCGGCGATTTAGAAAAAGCGGCTCCTGTAGCTGCACTTGTATTTCATATTTTCACTATCGAAGGCAGTGATGAACCTTTATTAATAATTATAAATTTTAGGGCATTTCAATTTACAGGGGGTGCTTATGCACTATTTGAAATCATTTCAGACGGCACAACATTTTCACAAATCGGGTCTATGATTCCATGGGCATCGGGGGGTGGGTCTGTACCCCGTGCAACGCCATTTATAAACGAATCGGGCGAAATAATTGTTTATAGATTTGAAATTCTGTCAAGCCTTGTGTCCCGAATGGGTGAGGCAGATATTTTTGAATGTATTTCTATTATTGAGCTTGATTTTATTTTGACAGAAATGGGGTACTGGACAGTAGAGTACATTTCCGCACAAGACTTTGCAGAGATTTTACGTAATTATGAAAAAAATCAGCAAATGCAAACAAATCATCGAGACTTGCTAACAGAATTGTATCATATGAATTTTGTCCCCATGGTAAGAATGTATGAGCTTGAGTATTATCTTACTGAAAAAATAACAGCGTATTTACGCAATGTAGTTCCATTACTTGGGCGGCAGTTAGATAACAATTAACGAAGGTGTGCGATGAGAACTTTGATGATGCTTTTTACCATGTTTATTGTTTTCATTTTAACAATGAGTAGTTGTGGGCGTTCTTATGGTGAGATGGATGCTGTTGCACCGGTAGTGTCCAACAACGAAGAGCAAAGCACAAATTATGCACCGACATCTGTTGAAAGCACTATCTCGGTAAAAGTGGCAGATATCAATTCAGAAAGTGATATAATTTTGAGCATTACTAATAATACGGCCTATCCCTTTATTTTGCTTGACGAAATCTCCCTTGGCGCACGAACGCTTTCAGATGATTGGGATTGGCATAAAATTTATACAGCCTATTACGCACTATATATCAGCCCCGGCGGGATAGACACCCTTCAAATACAGGATGTTCCTTTTGGGCGGTTTATTGTTCAACACGTATGGCGTGTGCCGTTACATGCAACGGAGGGTGAGTTTCCCGCGCAACGTGTGGTATTTGACGCACCGATTCAGTTTGGCGTTTATCGGCTAACCATGAACGCCGCTGTCGGTATAGATGAATACAATATCACGCAGTTGTTTGAAATTGACGTACAATTTCAAGTAACTGACCCCGAAATTCCTCTATATTCAACAGGTATTTTTATGTTTCCTATTTCAGGTTCAAGATCGATTTCGTTTGGTATAATAAATCTTTATGATTATGGCCTTATATTCTTCGACCGGTTATTTCGATTGCAATATTACGATTATGGGATGTGGCAGGATGTTCCGCCATTAAATGAACGAGCCTATTTTAACAATGAGGCGTTAAGCTTATATCCACGGCAATCCGGTTATATTTGGATGAATGCGTGCGAGCTGTATAACGAACTGGAGGCAGGTATCTACCGTGCCATTAAAGTATTCTACCATGATGTGGGGTATGGTAATTTGGTGCGGCATGAAATTTATGCCTCGTTTACGGTATGCCTGCCGCCGTGGACGACACGCAGAGAAGTCGTGAGATTCCTTGAAAATGGAATTGTTGCAACGCCCATTTTTGATAGCAACGATTCACCGGCCGCGCAATGGCATCATATGCATATACAAATGTGGATTAGTCCGGAGACACGCGTATTAAATTCAGATGGCATGGATATACATTATACGGACATTCCATTGGGAGCTATCGTAGACATTACTTATGGTGAATGGCTTTTAGGTTGGGGGAATATTTCTGAAGTCCATGAAATACAGATTTTGGATTAAATGCTAATTTTAAATTATACTTACACAAATATTGCTTAGATGAGGAAAATTGATAAGGAGCAACCTACCGTGACCCTAGACCAATTAGAACAGGTAAATCGCACCATCTTGCTGGATGTGATCGACCCTGACAGTGACAACCTGTACAGCATTTTAGCAAACACCCATGGCGAGGGATATGAAACTAATAATCCGATTACCGATGCGCCCATTCAGCGTATTTTTAACAAGTTATTAGTCAAAAACTTCGAAGACTTTTTAAATAAATTCAAGCCCGGTGTATACGCCCGGTTTGCCGAGCCAACCCAAGAAAACATAAAGATTGAATTTGAAGTTGAAAAACCCAAAGAAAAAGCCGGCAAAATATTTTTAAGTAAGGAAAGCGGATTTTTAAAGGAGCTTATAGAATTAATTGAATTGCGGCAAAAAGGCAGTTCACACAACACCAGCTTTTATAGACATGCAACGGACATGGGCCATCTAATCATGGGGCACCCCCCACTGGACGAATTTTATCAAATGCGCCGAAATGTGCGTGTTTTATTTAATAAATTTTATCCGGTATTTTCCCAACATCATGAAGACGAAGCCGTATTAAAAAAAGAATTAGACCATGAGTTAGCCAAATTGACCACTTGGTTAAAAAGTCCGTTGGACTATCTACATCTTATTATCACCGATATTGAAACCCAACAAAAGGGCAGTCAACTAGAAAAGTTGCACATCCCACTAAACGAAAAATCATCATTGCATATTCTAAAAAGTCCTATCGTGCATATGTCCGTTCCGGCCCTAGGTGATGATGCCGAGCGGGCGTTTCTTCACTATGTAACCGAGTATTATCAACATGAATGTATTCCAACAGAGATAATAGAACGCGCCTTTCATCCTGTTAATTCTCAAACGCTATTAGACGAACTGCGCCAACAATACGCTAAAAGCATTAAACAATACATCCGTATTACAACACCCATCGTAGAAAAAATACTAGGCGTGTACGCTTTTTTTAAGCACCACACCAAAGCGGATATGAAACCCGAGTTGCTGGTTTGCAACTCCCACATCAATGACATTGCAGAAACCCACTACCTAGAGAAATTAAAAACCCAATTAACCACCATCAATACCACCAGCCCATACACAAATGCTATTTGGTTTGCCATTATTCCAAATGTTGATAACCCCAACAAACAAACCAGTCCGGTACACGTTAAGCCAAGGGAACATTACAAGCCCGTGTCTTGTGATGCGTTAAATACGTTACTCACCACCTTAAAAGAAAAAAATATCCTCACATTCTTTTCCTTTATGCCCAGCAGCCGCAACACCTTCACCTTTTTGAATCGTAGCGAATCCACCGCCGATGAGTGCCTCCGCCATTATGAAGATTTTTGTGAAGATATAGACAAGAACAACCGGTCTATGGCCATTCCATGTTTTCCAAATATAACCGTTTTGCCTGTAGACAAATCATCCATTAATGTCAAGAACCATACCATCAACCTAGAAGGCATATATATCGGCAGTGCATTCCTGGCCGCAGGATTATTTGCAACCTATCAATGCCCCCGCTACATGAAAGAACGCCTGTTGGACAATCCCGCGTATCTCGAAGAAATGTTTACCCTCGACCAACCGGGCAGCGGAATTGACTTTTGCGACCATAAAATCGCCCAATACCTAACCACCGACTTCGCAAAAGAAATAACCGGTTATTCCCCGTCCACCGAAGACATATTAAAGGAAAATGCCTTCGGCCTTGTGCTGGACAGTAAGCATAATTTCATCAGCATTTATCACGCAAATACCTTAGAAAAAAAACCAATCAAAGCCACCCATCTAGGTTTTTACATCAAACGGTTATGTCTTGCCGAAAAAGTTAATACCCTTGACTTCATAGAAAAACAGCGAAAAGCAGAAGCGGACAATAAGCAATTGCAAAATAAAATCATTTTATATCCGCAAGAGGATTACGAAGTGCTGTTCCCCGAAGATAATGGCGATGAACAGTAAGCTTATACCATCCGATTCCACGTAAAATGGCTGCCCTGAAACTTTAAACGGGAAAGTTAAATCAAAATAGGAAATAAAGGAATGGGAAAAAAGCCTGTCCAAGCGGATGGGCTTTTGTTATGGAGAGGAAAAACGTTTAACTAGCGTCTGATAAGGTGACAGCGTAGCCTAAACTTTTAGAGGGTGGGAATGTACACCGCTTAGTGTAAATGGAATAATCAACCAAGTATTAGGTGATAATAAACAACACGGCATTTACAAACTGCACCGCCAACAATGGGAAATGTACAAAACCAAAACCCACAGCGTCGACAACCGAATCGCAAGCCTTCACCAACCCCACATCCGCCCCATTGTCCGTGGCAAGGCGGGCAAAAAGTATGAGTTTGGACAAAAAGTTACCACCAGCGTAGTGAACGGCTACACCTTTATCGAACGGCAAAGCTACGACAACTTCAACGAAGGAACAACGCTATAGGAAAGCGTAGAGCGCTACAAAACCCGGTTTGGCCACTACCCAAAGGCCGTACTGGCCGACCAAATCTACCGTACCTGCGAAAATTTACGCTACTGCAAAGGCCTGGGCATCCGGCTGTCCGGCCTACCATTCGTCCGCCCGCGAAAATAAGACACAAAAGCACTAAAAGCCCTAGCTCGCCAAGACAGCGCAGAACGAAACATGATTGAAGGCCGCAACGGCATGGACCGCATCATAGCCTATCTGCCTGAAACTGCCCAAACCCAAGTCGCCATGCAAATCCTCTGCATGAATATTGATACTAAACTTCGTTTTTATTTGTATTTTATATTCATTCATAAAGTCTCTGCTCGGCATTCAAAATCACAAAATTCTTGCTTCCCACGTCCCTGGCTGATTGGTTTTTTAGCAGGACCTAGATAGATAATAACGATGTTTACTTGCATAACAAAAAGCCCACAAAAATTGTGGACTCATTCATATTGTCGAAATAGGAAGTAGGTCATTGCAATAAAAAAAGTCCACGATTTACGCGGGCTTTTTTCTACAAAAAATATTGTTATTTTATACTCAATTCACCCAAGAAATCCCTTCTTGATGACAAAATCCACTTCATTTTCCCGTTCGCGCCACCAGTACACGTCAAAGCCGTCCTCTTTACTTCGCGCAATAAATCTGCACCTACTGCACTTTCGACCAAGCCCACTATCCCAGCAACACAAACCCAAACCCATCCAGCACCACGCGCCCGTTATCAAAGGTAGCTTCGTGGGCGTGCAGTAGTTGGGTAAAATCATCTACATATAGTATTTCTTCGCGGTGGTTGAAGTTAATGAGTACCAGCACGCGGTCGGTATCGTCGTAGCGCTCGAAGGCAAAGATAGGACGGTTAAGGTCGATATAGCGGATACGGCCGAATTCCGGGTTGGGAATATACTGCGCCCGTGCGTGGAAAAGGCCGGTGAAGAAGGGGATTAGATTAATACCGGACATGATACCGTAGCGGCGGGGGTATTCATCGCCTTGGTATATCATGGGCACGCCGTCGATAAAGGCCATTAGCGCCCACAGGGCCTGGGCCTGTGCCACGCCGTATACCGCCTGGGGGCGGGCGGCGTCAAAAGTCCAGCTAATCGTGTCATGGTTGCCTAAAAAGCGCATCCGTACTTGGCCGTATACATTGGTTTGGCGGGCGGCCCATAACCAGTGCTGGAGCATTTGTACATACCGGGTTTCGCCGATTTGGCTGGTTAGCAGTAAATGGTTTAATGTGTACATGGTGCGGTACAGGGGCATGTCATAATAAATGTCGGTATAAGGGGCAAAGGTGGGAATGGGGTGAAAATTCTCCGGGATGTTCATGGGGGTTACGCCTTCGTTGATAAATGCCTGCCGTACAATGCGGGATATATTGACCCCCGCCCGCAGTCCGCTGGACGACGCGCGGAAAGGATATTGCGCGTGCCAGTTGGGCATACCCCCCATAGAGCAGTCGATGCGCGCCCCCTCAATGCCGATTTCACGCACATGGGACTGTACCACGCCCATAAAATAGGCAGCAAATTCCGGGTTATTATAATCGAAGCTGACGCAACGCCATTCAATTTGCAAACTGCCGTCGCGCTGGCGGGATGTCCAGCCGGGGTTGTTTACGGCCAAGGGTTCGTGGGGTTGCGGGCCCTTGGGTACATAATCAAAGAGGACGCGCATTCCCCGATTACGGGCTTGTTGGGTGAAGTAGATAATCCCCTCCAACCCGCCATAACGCGGGTCGAAAATTTCATGGTCAATGGTATCGTACACCAGCCCGCCGGGGTGCAGAAAAATAGGCAACAGCCATATATTGCGGATGCCCATTTCGTAGTAAACATCCAAGCGTTCGGCAAATTGTTGCAACGTGCGGCGATGGGTAAAGCCCGTATCCATCGTGCCGCTGGGGTGGGCAGAAATAATCGGGCCGTCATGAATACCATCCGTCGGCGCGAAGAAGCCCAGCCGATGATAGTATTCCCGCACGGCCAAATAGCGGCAGCCATCCCCCGGCAGTTGAATGAACAAGTCTCCTACATACACCACATCCCCCGCCGAAAACCACGCCAGCGTAGCCGCCAAATGTACAACTGCCGCGCCGTTATCGTCCTCGAAAACCCCGGTTGTCCACTTTTCTTCGTAGTTGATAAAGAGTACATTCACGGCGGTATTTCCGTCGTATAACAAGGTGGGGGGCGATGCATAATCCATGGTCAAAGGCCTAAAATAACGCCCCGCCACACTGTGAAAGCCCGGCGGTGTTGAACCGGGAAATTCAAAGCGTGCAGGGCCGTCGAAGGCCAAACCACGGGTTAGAAAGGCTACGCCGTTTATTTCGCGGCGGGCTTCACTTAGGGTGCGGATGCCCACCCGCAGGCGCAGGCCATCGGGCTCGAATTCATAATAATAGGTGATAAATACACCGTGATAATACTTTTCAACGATTAATCCGTCCGGCGTTTCTTCAATGCGGGTTACTACATAACCGGGTAAGGCCATGCGCCGCACCGTCAGCCGCGGCAATTCCCACGTTAATAACGCCCCAATATCAAAAAAGCCCACTTGCGAAAATAAAAACGCTCCCTCATACCCCACATCCACTACAATGCCATCAAAATACTGTACCTGGTAGGCATTGCCCATGCGGGTAATTTGGCCGGTTTCGGGGTGGAATAACGCGGTTAGGCCGTTGCGCTCAATTTCAACAGGCGCACCATGGGCATTGTACGCCGGGGGGAATACCGGAGGCGGCGTGGGCGTGGGGGCAGGTACTGGCGTGGGTGCAGGCGTCGGCGCAGGCGTGGGCGAAGCCGCAGGTACTTCGTCGGGCGCAGGGTCAGCGTCTGCCCCATTGCGCGAACAAGCCGTTACCAATAACAACGCCAGCGCCACCCAAAGGATTCTCCAAGA
>Ga0209755_10007114_pt1 | contig 12197 bp, 12 predicted proteins | sample TergutCo191P1_FD_187301 | JGI IMG/M metagenome (GOLD analysis project Ga0209755, IMG submission 187301) | Cornitermes sp. P1 segment gut microbial communities from Petit-Saut dam, French Guiana - Co191P1 (SPAdes) (version 2) | ecosystem: Host-associated > Arthropoda: Insects > Digestive system... | reverse complement strand
CATGGTACATAAAATATGCAGTATCATTTACATTCTTCTCTGTTTACCATATTTATCCCCTTCTAAAATGCGCAGTCTTGTGTGTAGCTAAATTTATTCAGTCCCTCATGATGGATACTGTTTCTGCAATATTTGGAACAAAAATCAGTTATTAAGTAGCATTGCTTTTGATATACATATTTGAAAAGAAAGTAAATGTAACAGTATCGTATGCTGATTGCAGTTAGTGTTGAAGCTAAGCGAAACTGTGTGTTTTGTTTTCACCTATCTGTTTCAGGGGGTAGTGATGATGGGTTGAATTGTGCAGTAATGTTGGAGGTTCTGGAAGTTCTGTCTCGGTCTGAGACTTCTCTCAAACACAATATTATATTCCTATTCAATGGAGCTGAAGAAAGTCCATTACAGGTAGGCATTCATTCCTGAGAGAGAAAACTTTTGGTCACAACATTGGTTTGCTAATTATATGGACACGTGCAACATCAGGTATCAGCCACCGACTGGTAGTAACTGTTTCTGAGAGGTTCACCAGAGCGGAGCATTTCCCAGACCCTGTCACCTGAGAACAGAAATGGAGCCAGTTTTCAAAACATTATGCCTGGGTTGCACAATAGAAATGGAAGAAGCCCAAAATAAGAGTGTCTGAAAGTCATATTCCATCATCAAAACCCTATAGAGTTAAATGCTAAGGTTTTGGAGATTTGTACTGCCTTTGTCATCAGGAGTGGTGATTGAAGTGATTCCTTAAAATTAGTTTTTTTTTTTGAACAGGTGAGAGGCTGTAAGATTTTGAAGACGGACGAATACACCATGCAGTTATTTTGTTCCTTATCTGGCAATTTTTGCCTGTGTTGTTTCATTAGGCCTAACAGTAAAAGGGTTAGTTTATTACAGTGCACCGAAGAGATGCAAAATATGAATCTCAAAAAGGGATGTTTGGGATGCGAAATTCTCACACCAGTGAATATTTGAACCACAACCAACTGAGAATGAACATCATTTTATTTTAATAAGTAGGTACCAGCATTTATGTGTTGGTGTTAGAGGCAGTAAGTTCCTCTTAATCACTGGTGCATATGTACCAAACCATGTAACATCACATCATAGAAGACTGATCTTTCCATTTGTGTTGCTTCTCTTGTAGGCTTCCCATGGTTTTATCACACAACACAAATGGGCACGTGAAGTTAAGGCCTTCATAAATTTGGAGGCTTGTGGCGCTGGTGGCAGGGAAGTGTTATTCCAGACTGGTCCTAATAACCCATGGCTTACACAGGTTAGAACAGGGGCCTCAAACACGTGGCCCATCCATCCATTTTATGTGGTACTCGCACTGTTCTTTTTCAGTTACAGAGTGTGGTCTGGCTCAGCGCAGAGGAATATTTTACCCAAAGAAATTTAAATGTTTTCTGTCATGTGCCAAAAAATGCCAGAAAGATTTGCCATCCATTCTGTAGGGATCCTGTAGATGATATATAAGTGCTGGGTCACACATGGAAAAGCACAGCATATCTCAAACTTGCCACTGTGTGGGTAGTAATGGCTGCTGTAGGTTGGCCATTCATAGTTTTTCATCTACAGAGAATTACACAGCAGTGTGGGCTGTGTTTGTATGTTTTTGAATGTTAAATAATCATGTGATGTCAGTAGCCAAAGCAAGAAAAGCAAGCAGCTGTGTCAAATCATGTCCCTTCTCTGAGCCATTCTCCAGTTGTTGGCATTAAATTTACATTAAATTTTGTTACTGAGTAGTTCTTGCAGTTTTTTTTCTTCCGCTGCAGAGAAGAAATAAAAGCTGTGTGGTACTTCTTGTCATCTTTTGGAAACTCATCCACATGAAGCATTTTGAACATACATGATGTGTATTTTAGGACAGATGGGAAAACGTAGTGAACCGTTGTTGGTGGGACAATTGCTAACACTAATTTTGTAGAGTGTACAAGTAGACAAGTACTGATAACCACCGAGAAAATGTAATGTGGAATGTGGTCTGTTAATTCTGAGTCTGGTGTTAGGCTTTTGTTTACATGCTAATGATTAATGAGATTTTGATGTGTGTTGGACCGTGCATCATTGTGATAACTGAAGAATAAGAACCAACTAGATGCTACTTATTATTTTATTGTACTTCTTATAGGCTCAACATGTTTTGGGCACTACTATGCCCATCATCAGGAGCTCATGACTATAATATTGATTACCACACTGGTCGTCTCATTCTGTAAAGATGAAAGAGGTAGTGTTAATGTAAAATTATGGTTCTTAGTGGTATGTGTTTGGTGTGAAGTTCTTTGTCGCTCGGTTGTACTTGATAACGCATTTATATTAATTTTAATAGTTGTGACCCTTTGTGTGTGGTAATCGTAGATTTGTAGGAACTGAGAATTTCTTGACCAGCTTAATAACTGTTGACTTTTCGTGGAAGGTTAGGTACCATTGAGTTGATTAATAGATTTGCCATAGGCATTCCAGTTATTACAATGAAATTATTTGTGCTTTGTATTGGAGCTCAAATACAAATAAAGCTTAAAAAACAGAAAAGAGCATTTTGTCCAAGTTTGAGCAGTGAAAGAAGCACAAGGCCTGAGTGATCATTTGCATGTTGGCAGTTGCATTTGTATTTTGTAGACATACACATTGTGAAGTGTGGTTTAACTGTTACTCTACATTCATTTATCTGTTAAAAAGTCATTTCTTGAGTATACTAGATGTAGATATTTGCATACTTATTGCTGCAGAACATTAAGTCTTTGTCTAAGCACTTGTCTGTTATTTTATATTCAAAGATGTATGGAGATTCAGTGCCACATCCACATGGTCAAGTTGTGGCAGAAGATATTTTCCAGAATGGTTTAATCCCATCAGATACAGATTTCAGAATATTCAGAGACTTTGGAAATGTTCCAGGTGAGAACAAAGACAATGTAATAACTGAAACTGAATTAACCCTTTGGCTCCAACTGTTTGATGTACACAAAACACATGGCACGATGATCAAAACGCTAAACATCATATATCAGCTGTTATTCATGCCTCTTATGCATTCCCCATGTAAATTCCTGTTGCATGCTGATCATTATGTGTATTTATTTAGAGAGTCAAAGGTTAAATATCAGGCACATCTGTGTAGAATTATAAATCTAACCTTTGTGATGCTAATCATATCAGTTTACTGGCAGAGTATGCAAATTCTTCAACTGTACCATGTGGGTGTGACCTGGGATACTTCGATCAGTAATTGCATGGGTTTTGGGCTGGATGTAAGAGTACAAAAGAGCCTGGTCAGTGTTCACTGAGGATTTGTATGTGTGGGGTAAAGTTGACTGGAGTACAAAGCTGACAAGTCATCTGTATGTAGTTCTCTGTCAAGTTCTAGGGTTAAAAATGTGTAAGCTTAACCATAGTTCTTATAGATACTCATGGCATGGTATTCAGGGCAACTCTGCCCGATCAGATACGTTCCCTACGGGCTGAATTAGGTACTTGTCTGTTTGCAGGCCTAGATTTCGCACATGCAATGAATGGCTATGTGTATCACACCAGTTATGATGATCTTGATGCAATTCCTGCTGGGACGTTACAGCATACAGGAGACAACCTGCTGGCACTTACTAAGCACCTAGCTTCATCTGACATTTTAAGCAACTCACAAGAACATGCAGCAGGAAGAACTGTGTATTTTGATGTTCTTGGCCTCTACATGATCAGATATTCAGAAACTACAGGCATTATAGTAAATGCATTTACAGTTGTGTTATCTGTATATACAGTTACAAAGAATATGGTGACTATCAAATCAGGTAATGTAGTTATTTATTGTTATGTGATGTGTAGAACTGTGATTTACATTGGCAGGAGGTAATGCTGTTTTGAAATTGTGGGAAGTCCTAATGGGGATTTACTTGATGTTTGCAGTGCACCTGGTATTATTAAAACAATTCAGTATCAAAGAGGTTGAAATGGGATGGAAATTTAGTTTAGTTGGAGAGAACAGGAGATGCATGCGGAGTGTTAGAAGAAGCATGTCTTGGCAAACAGTTGCTTGGAAGAATGGGGAGCAAATAAATGAATATCTTAAAATGGATCGCACTGAAATAGGCGTAATGAAGGGAAGTGAATGGGACTGACACAGGACCGTGCCTGGTGGTAGGCTTTAGTGTTGAATTTGGTGAACTGGAACCACATGTGCAGAGTGGGTTGCTGTGGGTTTCTGTGCACTGAGGGGTTAATAATACTTTTGTTGGTTTGTTTTTCACTGAAGTTGCTTGATTTCATTATGATGGATGCATGTAACAATTTGGTTTCCAAGCATATTGAGCAAAAGGAATAAGAAGAATTTATGCCCTCTATATTCAGTACTCCGAGAAAAAAAAACTGAGTATTAAAATATGACATTATACTTCAAACATTTAAATAAACATATAGTGACGATTATACTAACTTAATTTTAATTTGATTGAGTATGAGGCAAATAAACACTAGGTTTCAGCTGCAGCTGTTGGGATGAGTGAATAAAAGGGGAGGATGATCATAAATGGTGGTTAAGACACAATTCTGAAGGGTGTAGTCGCATGCTATTTCTAGTACTTTCCCATTATTGACCTGAACAAACTTACGAAAACCATTCCAGAGCTGAGGATATCTGGTATATATATGAAATTGAGATCTTGGTTTAGCACCAAATATGTGTTCACTGAATTGTACTTATCGTTTTTGTAGAATTTCATAATAGAGCCTTCACTGTTCTTAGCACTGTCTGTTTTATAGTTCCAGGACTGAGTCATGTTGGATACTTGAAATTATTACTGTTGGGATGTGGAATACCAGCAGTGGGATGGTTACTGGCATTTGTATGTGTATTGCTAGTGGCAGTGGTCCTTGATGCATTCAACAGTTCAATGAGTTGGTTCAGAACACCAGGTCTCATATTCATCCTGTACTACTGCCCTGTGCTCATTGTCTGTATGGTGTTTCCATTGCTGTTTCAAAACTTCATCAGTAAACAGGCAAGTAAAACTCCTTGAAAAGTTTGTAGTTCTTAAGCTGGTCAAGAAATTTCCCACATATTATGGAACGAGAAGACTCAGTACCATGGTCAAAAAAGCCAACCACTTGCCCCTGTTCTCATCCACATTAATCCAGACCATGCCCCCCCCCCAATCTTGTTTCTTTAATATACATCTTATTATTAGCCTCACATCTATACTTAGGTCTTCCAAGTCTTCTCTTCAGGCTCCCCTCTAAAACTTTGTATACATTCATCTTGTCCTCCATGTATATGCACTTCCCTGAGTATCTTTTGCAGTCATATAAGACAGCAAATGAATAATGGTTTGTTCCTTGGATAGACAGCTCTAAGAATATTACGTGAGCTTGTTTTCACTTGAGCATTTTGATCCTTAAAGGACAAGGTATATTGTGCTGCCATTTTTAGTTCTAGTTATCAGGACATATTCTTATGACATTACATTATTCAATACTGTATGTTTATGCCAGTTAGATAACCCTTCAATAACATTGTATGTCACTGTCCTTCAATCCTTCACTGCATGCTTCTTAGCAGTTACTTTGTGTTGTCACTAGAAAAAGTGTACAGTAATGGCAGTAAAGACTAATTGGTGCTGATTATTGTAGCTCTTGCAGGGTGAAAATTGGTACTGCAGTGCATGAATCTGGTTGTTAGTGCAGTGATAAAGAGTGTTTGTTACTGTTGTTTGATGGTTAAATCTCTTTATTCAGAATTCATAATTTGCAGATGCAGTAATATGTTTTATGGTTATGCAGATCACCCATTACTATTCAAAATATGCTGCCCAAGAAATAAAGAGTATGTTGTGGTGTTGTGTATGTTGCTGAAGTCATTTCATGTACAAAAATCTATAAACATGTAAGATATTCCAGGTTCATATCCTAGTTAGTGATTGGCTGAATGTTACTGAGATTTTCCATGGCCTTCTCCAGAATAGCTTAAAATAAACAATGATTGCTTGTCGTATGAAATTTGTCATTCATTCTCATCTACACATACTTTGTTGAAGTGTGCTACATAATCTTAGCAGGTCACACATTTTAACATGAAATAAATATACAAACACCATTCAAGAACCTGCTGTGGTTTTCCTACTTGGTTTTGTATTTTAAATATGAAGTGATTATTTATAAGGCAGTGCAGATTGTGTTATTCACTTCAGCTTCTTTAACTTCTGGTCTTTCTGCACTTTTTGTCGTATCACATGTTGTCAAGAATTAGTTAATTTGCTAAATTAATCATGTCTTGGACCTGTGTTTAACTTACTCAATAAAATGAATGGCTGTTGGTCACATGACTGGGTACAGTTCAGCAGGCAGGGACTTTTTCTTCACTGCCACATAAATTTTCTATGGGGGCCAACCCAGCCCCCTGCCTGTTGGGTACCTGGGTTTATCTCTGTCTTGGTAAACTGCTTTGATGTTCAGCCAAACACCGACCTTCATTTGTAGCTGAAGCTAACTTCCATGCCTGTACTTTATTTATCAAATTTCGTAATTTTTTTAATTGGATTTTTGTGAACTGTATAAAGTTAAGTTTTGCATCAGTGAGTATACTGGGATTAATATTGAATACACTATAGGATCAAAACTTTCTGAGTTTATTTAAAATAGTAACTTTTCCACAAAATTTCCAATCCATGCTAAACTGGGGTAAAACGGGAGGTGGTTAAAAATGAACCGAGCATTGCCTCCTCTTGTGTTGAAGCTCAGGCACAGGAAAAGTCCTACATTTGCTAGGGGATTTGATTTTTTTGGTTACTGTTTGTGTAATTATATTGCTGTTAGTTTATAATTAACTAATGATAAAACCATGCTGTGTTTTATAGTCTCGTTTGGTTCCTGCTCTACAAGGATGGCTGTATGTGAATGGTGTCCAGTGTTTGTGGACTATACTGTTGCTGGCAGGGATAATTAGTGGAATCCGATCAGCCTTTATATTTATGCTCATTCTGCTGTGTCCTACACTTGCAAGTTGTGTACTTAGTTTGTCTCACTGGAGAAATAATTGTAAGTTCTTGCTTTGTTAATAAATCCTGAATTGTCATTGGATTTAGCAGTGGATGGCATACAGGCCTCATTAAATTGTGTGTGGATCTGGGAGCCTCAAAGCATTATGAAGCAGGACTTCAGTATAAGAAAGATAAGATTTATTTCGCTTTTAGTTAGTGGTTTTAATATACACACTGTTTTCCCAGAAATTCAACACCGTAACAATATTGTTCTGTGTGAGTAGTTACTTCTGAGGGCTGTTCGCAGTAGAGTGCTGGATGAAATACAAACAGCTGTTATCTTCTGTACATGGACTGAAGTCAACTAGATGCTTTTGAATAAGATATTCTCATTAATCCATAATAGAAAAGCATGATCATGTGTTTATGGTGGATTGCCTCGTATTGATTTCACATGACTACTTGTGCTGATAACAACAATTAGTGCTTGAAAGAGTTGCTGGTTTATATTTCAGCACTGAAGTTCCCCTGATGCATGTGACTTGTTATGGCAATTATCCCATTGTTATTATTTTTAATGCTGACAGTTCTGGCTATAATTGTGTATGGTTCTCTGTTGCAGTACGTATGTGGTTGACTGTGTATGTGGCCAGCACGCTGCCATCAGTTGTCTTTGTCCTGTACAGTACAGTTTTGGCATTTGGCCTCTTTATACCCATAACTGGACGAATAGGACCCGATAAAAATCCTGAACTCATAATTGGAATTTTTTCAGCTCTTCTTTGTTTACTGTTGATAAGTTATATGGTTAGTATGTCTTGCCAATAACATAACAAATAATTCTGAGGCCATGATTAAAATTTCTGACTGCTCCTTACTAAAGAGCCCTATTTACTAACCAGTATATGTATGTTCATTTTCCCCTCAGACACGATCCTTTGCCGAGTTAATTCTTTGTTGGTAATCCTTATAGATATTTATGCTATATAGAGAGAGACAGGCATCATTAGTTGCTAATAATGAGGTTGGTTTATAACAAATTGCTGAAAAAACGAAAAAGGTATGTCCGTGTCTTGTTACCAGAATGTGTGACAAGATGCAGTGTAAAGGTAGCTAATAAGTCCTTTGAAAATACGGGGATCTAGATTATAATGTCACAAAAGGGACTGAATATTGTGTTGTAACTGAGAAGTGTAATGTTAAGGCTAATAATGAGGAATTAATTGGTAACACAGAATATGTGATGCTATAGGCAAGGTGTTGCATAAGCCAGTGTTGTTATAACTGGGTTTTGTTTTATTGTTTTATCTCAAAGTTAAAATATTTTGGAACAACATGCATACATCACAATAGCATGCACAAGGGAATTCACAGCAGTTTTAGTTTAGGGGAATGCTTGCCACCATTCAACTCAGAATCTTGTGTCTTCCCATCTGCTGTCAAAAAAGTTAAAATTAAAATGTACAGAACTGTAATTTTGCCTGTTTTAGTTTGGATGTTGAATATGGTTTCTTAACACTAAGGGAATAATGCAAGTTTAGGGTGTTTGAAATCAGGATACACTGGAACCTAAGAGATTTGAAGTAACAGAAGGACAGTGTACATCAGTATTTCCCAACCACACTTCCATGGAGGAACCCCTGAAATAATTTTTCATATGCTGAGGAAAAGGTTCGCAGGCCAGAAAAAAGTTGAGAGCAGGGATCATAATTCAGTTACTGCTAAATTATTGTCAAGAAAATTTATTTTGAAGAACTTACATTGAATGAAAAGGTTTAATCATTTCTATTGTCTTCCAAGGGATATTTGTAATTTTTATGGTACTTCACAATTTCAAAATTTTTGTGTATTGTTTCCATGATTTTTTGTGTAAACCTTAATGATGTCCTGTAGAACCCTGGTGTTACATGGAACCATAGTGGGGAAACACTGGTCTAGATGCTTTGAAAAGAAAAAACACTTGCCTGTACCAGGAATCGAATCATGATTCCTCCGTGAAAAAGTAGGGCGGGAATATAGTTTGAAACCATCAAATGGGAATGAGGATTTGCATCAAACTGGGAGCTGAAAATGGTGTTAAATAGTATTAAATGTTTCCACATCAAGACATCTAATTGTCAAGAGTACAGTGTTCCCACTTTGTGGCATTTGTAGGTATCCTTCATTTTGGTAGTTTACTTTCATTAATCCATTTTAGACACCATTGATCATATTGGTGAAGAAACCATGGAGAGTTGTGGCAGGTGCATCTGGACTGCACTTGCTGACTGTCTTGGCAGTAATCCTCACACCATTGGGGTTTCCATACAGTGCCAACTCTTCTGCTCCATCACCACAGAGGATCCATATTTTGGTAAGCTTGGTTTGTACTCTGATCTTTTGTATGCCATTCTGAAGACTGTGTACACAAAAAGTGTCACTTCACATCTCTATATTGACATTTAATAGTGTAACATTTTTATTATGCATATTTTGCACAGTGTGCATTGATAGGGGTGATTATGTGTGTCCATTTGTCCATCCGCATGTTTCAAGCTGCGAATTGCGGTATGTAAAAAAAAAGGTAAAGGTACAGTGATCCCGTTACAGGCCCAGTGTGGCCTAGAGGGTGGGTAGAGGTATTTTGAAATTCTTGAAACTCTTCCATGACCGCGGCACTAGAAGGGGGTGAGTGATCAACAGCATGCCCCGGCCACACTTTACCCCCAGGAAAGACCCAGTACCCATTGTACAGGTGGCTAGGTAGGCCCCAGGGCTGGTCTGGACGGGTGGAAAATCTCATCCCCACCAGGATTCAATCCTGGATTGTCCAGCCGGTAGTCGGTCGCTGTACCAACTGAGCTACCCGGCCCACATTGCGGTATGTATTTTGAAGAAATACAAAATGAACACTATGTCATTTCCTACAGTCGGCATCAACATCATGGTGGAAACACAGTCTTGTGAGGTGGGAGCAACAAACTGTAGTAACAAAAGTAAGCAATAGTAAGCGTAGTAACAGATGTTCAAGGTTTAAGAAATGTACGTACTCAAACCCAGTTTTATGATATGGAGGTGACAGTACTGTGTGTATATTGCATGTATTTAGTTATGATGATTATGTCACGGAAAATACAAATGAGCAATGGTTTGATCCCTTCTACTGTTCATTCAGTAAGTCAGAGTCCTTTACTCTTTGAGTATTTGTATCAGCATCTCCCTCTGTTACTGCACTGAGTGTCAACAGTGGGAAGAGTTGCAGTATGGCTTCCTCTATGAAAGGTTCTGGGTTCAAATCTTTTATCTCAAAACCAGCTTTCCTGTTTTCTTTAATGAGTTTACTCCATCTTATACATAACTAACCATTGAATCAGTATTAATACTTAACAGATTGCAACACATTTTCTGCTAATGTGAATGTAGATTCTGCTTATGGTTATTTGTCCTTGTCTTGTATATTTGCAGAAGTGTGTAACTGCCAGTAGGTGACATGCTTTCCAAGTATGCCTTGAGTTTTGTTGTGAGAAACTTTGCTTAAAATGACCAGCAGGGACTGAACTGCATTTTTACACTGGGCAGGAATTAATTTCAGTGGAAGTGTTCCATTTGCAAAACGAAGAGCTACTCTTATAATATTCACAGGGCAATTCTGTAACATAGCCATGTAATGTTTTTACTGTTTAGAGGACTCTAATGGAAGAGGAAGTTTGGGAGATGCAGACTTCAGTCAGTTGGAGTGTCACATTAAAATGAACCCTACAACAGGATGTGAGAGTGTGGATTGTATTCGTCTTTCGCAGGGTATAATACCATGGTGGGCTGCTGTGAACACGTAATGAACCCTTGGACTTGGAGTGTCTTGAGCAGCCTCTCAAGATGAACTCTGCTCCATGGGTTAATTAGTTGTCGTCTCTTGTCCAGCACACCGAGCGAATTTTCCACGATCTGTTGGGGCGTGTTCAGTCTCAAGGTTCGGGTTACTGGCTCATGAACTTGGATCGCAACAGTCCTGGTAGTGTCCAATCACTGATTCCTGAAGTTGCCAGTGCTCAGCCAGTAGGATCTGCATGTGAGAAGGAGCTCATTGGTGGTCTTCCGGTTTTCTCACCTCGTATTCTCCCAATATGGTAAGTTCCAAATGTCCAAAAGCTCTGTCAAAACTGTAATGTCCTACTTTTAAGCCCTGTCAGTCTGGTTTATCTCTAATAATGTATCAAGAAACACATGTTAGATGTACAGTCTAATAACAGTATTTGGATTTAATTTTCATGGTGTAATTTACCGTTATATTTTACTGTTGAAAGTTATAATATTGCAGTTACACATAATGGGTGGATGTTACTGTATGAAAACGTTTATTTTAAGTAAGTCTGTAGATTCTAGAACACCACGGGAACTACAAAATGAAACTTAATACAGAAAAGCTCAGCCAGTTATGTCTACATATAAGCTTGACGCTGCATATTGTAAACTAACCAAAAATAACCTAAACTTTTACTTAATAATTTTATACACTGCTGTTTTTATAAATCCCTTTACAAAACATAGATGTACCAATTCCATGTAAGTATATTAGGTACACAAATGTAATAGGGAAGGACCTTCCTCATTTTCAGACCACCTGTGATGTTTTGAACTTAAGATTTTGCCTGAAGAAGCCTAAGACCAAAACTAGTTTTGATTATGTAAATAAATAAATAATTTATAGTGCCATAACAGTTATGTTGATGGTACTGTTCTTCTTTTTATTATTGTATACAACACAACTGGATGTCCCCTCAGAATTTGAATTTGGTATGTTGTTATTGCAGTGAACATACACATTGGATTCCAGCTCCACCACCTGTGTTTCACCATCCCACTAATTTGGAGCTTACATCTGAGCAGAATGTCTCACAGAGAACAACAAGACTGAGCTTCCGAATAAGAGGCAAGTTGTGTCTTTAGTATCTAAAGTTCTAGACAGCAGCAGTAATTGTCTTGTGGCCTAAGTGCAAAAATATGCTCCTGCATAATATACTTCCTCAGGTGTCAGTCACTCCATCTTCCGTGTGGAGAATTTTAATAATAACAATAATAAAAATAAAATAAGTTAAAATACAAGAGATTGTGTATAGAGATGCAACGAATGTGGAACCTGAAATGTACAATTGTACCAGTAATAATTGGAGCCACTGGAATAGTAACGAGAAGCTTAAAGAAAAATTTTGAAACTATACCAGGAAAACATTCGATAGATTC
>Ga0209755_10007113_pt1 | contig 12198 bp, 7 predicted proteins | sample TergutCo191P1_FD_187301 | JGI IMG/M metagenome (GOLD analysis project Ga0209755, IMG submission 187301) | Cornitermes sp. P1 segment gut microbial communities from Petit-Saut dam, French Guiana - Co191P1 (SPAdes) (version 2) | ecosystem: Host-associated > Arthropoda: Insects > Digestive system >... | reverse complement strand
AATAGATTTGGGTGGTATGGGGATAATTGCGGTGTTTTTGACCTTTCCGATAGCGTGGGCGGCATCTAGTATTTGCATGAGTGTGTATTATTTTAAGAGTGGTTTAAAAAAGAAGGAGAGTGATGATGAGGCGTGTTTAAGGAGTGAATTAACAGACAAGGCGCTTGTAGAGGTGTCACTATTGCCAAGGCAAATTGGATTGGAGTCAGTGTTAGAAAATAGAAGTGGGGAGATGGATCAAGAGAGTGGGGAAATGAGGCAAGAGCTAGGACAAGAGCAAGAGGCTGGGGAGAATGACGGGGGAGAGAGTGTTGGGGTTGAGTAATTTTATAATGATTAATGTTTAATGATAAACACATTTATTGCGGAAGGGGTAAATTGCAGTAAAATACACAAAACTACTTCAAAACCAACATAAAATGATACCTTTTAGAATAATTTATATCCGCATTGATAAATTTTTAATAGACTATAACAAAAAAGCCATATTGTTAAGTGATTTCAATATGGCTTTTGGCGATTATTGTTAGGCTTAGTTATAAATAGTGTCATCTTTAAAGAGTGGGTGGATTATATCCATAATCTCGGTTAGGCTGTTATTAGAGCATAGGTACAAAATATAAGCTAATTCTTTTTTGGTTATGCCTTTGCTTGCAAGTTCAAACATTTTTTGGTATTGCTCACTACTTCCACAGGTAAAAAGATTGTATTTGTTGCAAATGTAATAAAGGTCGCTGCTTCGTATTTTCTTAATATAAAACATTTTTCTTAAACTCCTTGTTATATTGCCAAATCAAACAAACTAGTTTGAAAGGTTGTTGGTTGTGGTAGATTAAACCTATCATAAACAAACGCTATAATCTCGTCATAGGACTTTAACTCACTGACTCTAAATGGATTGCTTGTTCCGCTGTAGCCATCTCTTGTGTCAAATGTGCTTATGCTCCACAGGTAATTTTCGGGTTGCCAAACTCCATTATCGCAAAATCTGCCACAAATCCTTGCTATCATTTTGTCGCCATGCTTGCCATAGCTAAACTCATAATCCTTGCGATGCTCCACCGCACTAACAAAATTGTTGTATTCTTGTTTTGTAAATTGCTTTTCAAAATTTAGTTTCATAATTTGTTCACGCTCCTTTTTAATAATGGCATTCTAATAGATTTAAGTCATCATCAATAATGAATTGCCTGCCGCAAATACAGGTTAATAGACCTCTTTCAAAGTCAACTCATCATGTCCCAATTTGCACACCCACTAGGCAATCCCTCAATGTCTTGAACGAACAACTCCTCATCAATCCCATCCAACTCAAAACCTTGGTTTTTTAACTCCGCTACTACTTCATCCCAATCCAAAAAGTCATCAAAATCTGCTATGCCAAAATTAAATTAAACCCATCCTTATCAAACAATCGGCAACGCCGAGTGTCTTCACAAATTTGCTTGGTTTGACTGAATAATTAACTAAAAATAAACAAAAATGATTAAAACACACAAAGCTATCACAAATGCTAAAAATAAAATCCATATTTGAAAGTTGGGTGAAACTTTATAGAAAAAGCTAAAAACAGCATAAATTTGTTTGGTAAATTTTAGTAATTATGATAGGTTATATCTTAAAAATTCGGTATGAATTTTTTGGGGAGAACTTATGAAAAGTATAAAAAATGCATTTCTTAGAATGACAAGCTTTGAGGCGTTGATGAAGGCTCATCATATGAGTAGGTTAGGGAGGAGGCATTATTCATCAGTTATGGATTTTGAGAGGGATTTGAATGGGAATTTGGCGGATTTGAGGCGAAGTTTATTGGATGGGAGTTATTGTGTGGGGGAGTATCGGGTGTTTGAGGTGTTTGAACCTAAGAAACGGACGATAATGGCAGTTGAGTATAAGGACAGGGTGGTTATGCATGCGCTTTGTGATGAGGTGTTGTTTCCGTTTTTTGAGAGGAGGTTGGATAGTGGGAATGTTGCTTGCAGGGAGGGGAAGGGAACTCACTATGGGCTTAAAAAGACGGCGGAGCATTTGAGAAGTGCATATAATAAGGCTGGGTTAGATTTTTATATTCTAAAATGCGATATTGCTAAGTATTTTTATAGTATTAGACATGAGGTGTTGAAGAATAATTTATATCGTTTTATTAAGGACAGGGATATTAGATGGGTGTGTGATAGGATTATTGATAGCACAAAAGGGGAGGTAGGGATACCGATTGGCAATTTGTCTAGTCAGTTTTTTGCGGTGTTTTATTTGGATGGTTTTGATAGGTTTGTTAGGGAGGAATTGGGGGTGAAGTTGTATAATAGGTATATGGATGATTTTGTGTTGATTCATCATGATAAAGAATATTTGCTAGAGTGTTTAGGCAAAATTAAGGAGTATTTGCATGTTAATTTAGGACTGACATTAAATAGCAAAACACAAATTTTCCCTGCGAAGCATGGAGTAGATTATTTGGGTTTCCATACATATATTGGGGGGAGTGGGAGGATTTTTAGGAAGCTGAGGCATAGGTCAAAAGCTGGAGTGAAGCGAAAGATTAGGGCATTTGGGAACAAGTTTAAGGCAGGGAGGATTGATAAGAAAAGGATTGAACAAAGCATGGCAAGCTGGCTAGGGCATACAAAGTTTGGGGATTGTTGGGTTTTAAGGAAGAAGATAATGAGGAGATTGAACGGGGTGTTAAGGAAAGGATAAAATAAAAAAGGCTGCTCAATTAGTCAGATTGGGCTGCCTTTTTTTGTTTGGTGTTCGTTTTATTTTTTCTATGTTACTCACGAAAAATCGTCGGTTTTATTGGGCGATTGTAGTAGTATCCATAATTTTGTTAGCAAGGGATTTTTTAGAATCTAGAGTGCTGTGGACATAGCGGTTTAGTGTAAAAGCTGGGTTTTGGTGTCCTAATGCATCGCTCACTGTTTTTATGTCGGTTCCTAATTCTATTGCTCTAGTGGCAAATGTGTGTCTTAGTGTGTGAAAACTTCCATAAGTTATATCGCATTTTTTTAAGATTTGCTTGAATGAATATTGATATGAATGAGTCGGGATGCGTTTTCCGTCTAGGCGAGCTACTATATATTTAGATAGGCTTGTATTTTTTAAGTCAATTAGTAATTCTAATAATCCGTTAGGTAGTGCTACAGTCCTATAGCTTGATCTAGATTTAGGTGTACCGTCTATGAATGAATAGGTGGTGCTGTTATTTGCCTTGCCATAATATGCACTTGAGTGGATTTTCATTAAACCTTTTTCAAAATCAATGTCACTCCATTGTAGTGCTAGCACTTCACCTAGTCTTAATCCAGTATATAATGCAATCAATATGCCTATATCCTGTCGTCTTCCTCTTGTTTGGCAATAATTTACAATTCTACTTTGTGCTTCCTTATCAAAAATCGCATCCATATCATGCACTTTGTCCATTTCAATAAATGCCTTGCTCATCTTTTTTTTCGCTCTTTCAATTATGCCGCTAAAGTCTTTATTTTTTATTGTGGGATTTCTATTGGATGATATTTGTTTTTGTAATGCTTCAAATATCAATTTTAATAGCCTCTCAACTAGCTTAATGCTTCCGCTACTTAAACCGAGTCCCGTTTTTTTATTTCCATTCTCGCTCAAACTCTCAAAAAACTCCTTAATCACTCCTTCATTTAGTTTTGCCACTTCGTAGCTTCCTAATACCCGATCAATGTGCTTTCGCACCATGCTCTCATAAGTAATAAATGTCCTATACTTGACATTTTCTTTAGTGGTAGTCAGCCACTCTGTTAAATAATTTTTGAATATCATTGGTATTCCCTCCGATTTTAATTATAAGTATTGAAATCATCATTGTCAATAAAACCTCCTTCGTGAATTTTTCGTGTAAAGATTTCACACAACCATCACAATTGCATGATATAAGAAAAACCCCTTTAAGTCAAGGGGTTTTTCCTGTAAATTAGTGTAAAACTTTGTATTTTATTACTAGTAAAATACAAAAAAAGGTGTCAAAGCGACTAAAAATATTGTATTTAGTGTCATTAGATTAGCATAGTGTGATACAGTGTGTCAAGTATTTTCACCATGTTTTCACAAAAATATCACAATTTAACACAAATATTTATAATTTTTTTGTAGTTAAATCAAATTTTTTGTTACATGTGTGTAGTATGTGAAAAATACATTTATTAGATTATTAAGCCCTTATATGAAATTCTAATAATTATATGCTTAATACCTAGAAAAATATGTAAAAATAGTGTGTTTTGTATTTTACTAGTAATAAAACACAAAAAAATCCCCAAAAACTAGTCACTTTTGGGCTGTTAGAGAGGACACGAAAATAAAGTGTTTGGTGTTCGTTTCCAGAGTGGGACTTTAAAAGATTTTAGGCGTATGGCTTCTCCAAAAAATCCTGCGCCTAAAGGTGTCCCAACTTTATTAATTACGAATTAATGCGGTTTTATTTGATGGGAATATTACATTTATTCAGAGTGGAATGAATAGTGAAATTAAGAATCTCATCATTAAAAATATACATAAAACAAAACGGAGGACTGAAATTAATGAGATACCTGATACTAGCATTGATAGCCCTAGGCGGTTTGGTAGTCGGCTTAATAACTATTAAGCTAATATCTTTATTATTTAGGGGCACTAACAAAGAGCGCATAAATGATGAGGAGCATGATGAAGATGAGGATTATGAAGAAGAGGACAAACCTAAAAAACATAAGCCTATCAAACATGAGCCAAAGCAAACTGACGATGCAAACAATAAGGAGCTGTTAATTAGAATCATCACAGAGGATGAAGATGGCAATCCTGTCAAAGAGTCAGTTATCAAAGCAGATACTGATGAGATGTTTGCAAACAGCGATAGTGCGATAATTGAAATAAATCAAGATAATGGCAAAAAAGATGAAGTTGTTAATCACACTGTTAGCACTGCCCATAGCACTACATACAATAGTCATGCCCCAATAGACATCCCCATCAACATAATAGTAAACACGCAAGGACTAGGCGAACAGGTCTATACAGCAGCCGCCCAAAGTGGAGTGCCTATTAATGTGCCTGTTGGTGTGCCTAACAAGAGTGTGATTAATACACGACATGCAGCCTTAAATTTATTCACATTATCACGCTATGATATTTTTGACCACATAAATGACATGAGTGAATATACTACACGCTTTTCTATTGAACCAAAAATAAAAGAAAAGTCAGAAGAAATGCTTCCAGATTATTTGATGTGTGGGGATAGGACATTTGCACTTATGTATGATAAAAATGACATCGTGCTATCTTTTATCTTGCGTTTATCGCCAGAGTCAGCAAAACGCAATCAAAACTATCATCCTATTTCAGTTGCTCCTTATCCTAGTGGCGACGACTGGTATGCAGTCATCATAGGGCGTTCTTTTACGGGCAAAAAAGAAGTATATAGACTGATTGAAGAAAGCTATGACTATACAGTGTCTTTATTCTATAGCAAAGAAGCGGAATCAGAAGAAGATTTGGCGGCTCAGTTGGAGCAAGCTAGACTAGAGCAGGCACAGATTGAAAGAGAGGCGGGTGAAAAAGAGAAAGAGCTTGAGCAAAAACTGCTTGATGCTGAAAAAGAGTATAAACAAGCATTAGAGCAATACAAAACCACAGTTTATACAGGGTTTAGCATCACAAGAAAAGAGATTGGTGAAGACACTAGGGCACTTGGTATTGCTAATCTAGAAGTAATAGAGCGCTATAAAAGCCCACAATTGCCAGCTTCATTAAAATATAATGATGAAACTTATGCAATGCTTTATGCGTCAGATGAAGGGGTAATAATGGTCACACAATTATCTGATGAGTATGCAGAAGAACTGGGCAAAAGACATCCTGAGATTAGACATGCTAAATTCCCTAAAGGACCAAATTGGTATGTTGTGCCTGTGGATGGGGCGTTTGAGAACAAAGATAGTGTTTATAGGGTGCTAGATTATGCAAGGGCTTTTGTAGAAGAAAAGAGGCTTATGCCGAAAAAACCAAGAGTAGCAAGAAAACCAACAGGCAATAAGCCAGGTCGCCCTAAAAAAGTGGTAGTTGATGTGGATCCGTCAAATGAAGAGATTGTGCTAGAAAAAGTTGCGGCTACTACTAGTGATGATTTGACAATAAAGACTACTGATGTTAAAAAGCCTAAAAAAGACAAAAAGAAGATTGAATCTAAAAATGCAGAGGTTGTAGAGAGTTTGGATAATGAGGAGTATTTAATGGAGAATAGTCAGATTAGTCGTAGCTATGTTAAAGAGGAAGTAAAGATTACATCAGTATCTACTGGTAGTGAGAGCGATGCAGTATATGCAATTGCAGTTGATAAACATGACCCGATTGATTATTCTAAACTTAGCGCTAAAGAAATCAAATTATTGATGAAAGAGCAAAAGAAAAAAGAGAAACAAGAAAGAAGGCAAGGCAGTTGGGATTAGGGGATTTTTAATGGAAAATTACATACTTACCATAAATTAAAAAGGAGAAGACATTAATTTATGAATAAACAAAAATTAAAAAAATGGGGTGCGTTTGGGCTTACATTCTTGCTTGTGTTAATGATAGCCTTTGCACCTATTATGCAAACGGGGTTTGTATTGAGTGCGGTGGATGAAAGCGATATGACCCAATTAAACGCCCCAAACACAATTACAATCTTTTTTGATGTGCAACTAGGCGATCCGCTAGACCCGTATCAAATACAAATTGATGAGGGGCAAGAGATTGGCTCACTGCCTATTCCCACTCGTTTTATGTTCAATTTTATGGGCTGGTTTACTTTACCTAATGGCCCTCACCTTGGCGGCGAAGAAGTCACTGAACACACAGTCTTTAATCAAGATACAATCCTTTATGCATACTGGCAGTTTAGGACTAGTTTTAATGTAACCTTTGATGCACAAGGCGGACTTGTTAATGGTGTAGAGCGTTATGTAATGGAAGTGTCACCCGATCAAAACGGCAACTTGCCTGTTCCTACAAAAGCTGACCACATATTTGTGGCATGGTATACCGAGCCAAATGCACAAGGCGATAGGATAGGGGATGGAATATACACCGATTTATTTGATGATTTTACGCTTTATGCTGCGTGGGATGCAATTATCCCTGCTGAGTATTTTTTAGTAACAATTTATCGTGGAGACACTGGTTATCATATTGCAGGACATATGGTTGATGTAAACATTAGTGTGCCAGACGGATATGGATTTGATGGCTGGGAGGTGTTGGATGGGATTGATGAGGATGATTTAGAAAGCGTAGGGGACAATGCGTGGGAGTTTGAAATGCCAAATAATCCAGTTAATATTGTGCCTAGATTTATTCAATTAGAATTTGTCATCAATACTTGTGCTTGGTCAAACTATAGTGGATTAAGGAGAATGGGGCAAAGAATTAATTTAAGCTATGTGAGTAGGGCAAGTGAGGGTTTAGTTTTTGCTAGGTTTGAAGCGGATAATGGATTAAATATTCAGTATGACAACGGACAATTCTTCTTCATTATGCCTGCTAGAGATGTTTATATTAATGCGGTGTTTTATGATGATGAGCCTAACTTAAATTTATTTTTATTAATAATAACTGGCGGAACAGGCACAGGGTATCATGCGGCAGGAGCGCAAGTAATTTTTGAAATACTGCCTCCATTAGGACACACCCACGATACATTTACTCTTATTGGAATTTGCAATACTGACCCTCAACCATATGGAACAAGCGATTATTTATTCCACTTCTATATGCCGTCAAGCGACTTAGAAATTATAGTAGAGTTTGAACTAGCTAATTTCGGGTTAGTAATCACTACTACTAATATTGTTCACTATGGAGGAAACAGACCTACCTTTGGCGATTTAGTCAGACTATACAGAGCTACTACGGATTATCCTTTGCCAAGACAGGCTTTAAGGTTTGTTGCAATAGGCACTCCTAATTTAGTTTTGTCTTTATCTAATTGCGGCGAGTATTTTTATTTTCTTATGCCTGCCCATGATGTTGTACTAACCGCTGTGTTCTCTAATGTGTTTTTAAGAGTTTATTTTGATTTAGGATTTGCGGGCGCTCCTAGCCCATCATCTCAAATGATAAGAGAGGGGTCTACAATCACTGTTATCCCACAACCAGCAAGAGATGCCTATGACTTTTTAGGCTGGTTTTATGGCGACACCCTATGGGATTTTGCTAATCATACAGTGCTAGGTGCTATGACACTTACGGCAAGATGGCAAGAAACCTCTTATGACAATCCGCCTGAATACTTTTTTGCAAGTGTAATTGGCGGCACGGGAACAGGTTATCACAGAGTGGGCGATGATGTATTGATAAACAAAACAATACCTTATGGATATAGATATGTAGATTTTGAATATCAAGGCATCACAGCGTTTTTTATAAACAACGGCATTATATATCGCTTTGTAATGCCAAACAACGATGTCACTATCACATTTATTTTTGAAAGAATCACGATTGATATTGGCAACGATATAAACTTAGGAGCAGGAGTAATAATTGATACGGATAGGAGCGGTAATCCTCCGTATAGAGTAGGCGACCGTATTTATATTACATACGACCCAAACTACCCTCCGACCGATTATATCTTCGCCCGCTTTGAAACCGATGATGTCCAAATAAATCGTGATGCAGACGGCAACTATTATTTCTATGTTCCTAATCGCAATATCACAATAAATGCTGTCTTTGTTCCTAGCTACACAAATGAATGGTGCGACGACGAGGATGACTATATCCAAGTTCCTACAAACCTAATATTCATAAGAGTAAATGGAGCAACAGGAACAGGCTATCATGTTGTGGGAGCTGAAGTAGTCATAGTCCTAATCATCCCAAGAGGGCATGAGTTTGAAAGGTTTGCCTTATCAAATCTACCCCCTGCTGCAATACAACAACATGCTGATTATGACAACGCATTTTATTTTGTCATGCTAAACCAACACTACATATTCATCACAGCCATCTATACACTGCTTGACTTTGACCTAAATATCCCTAGCGATATAAACTATACAAATTATACAAGAGACAACGATGATGATCGCAACGACGACGATGCCACTCGCTATGGCGACCGCATAATTCTCCCTAACACAAACCTTGGCGGCGACACAGTCCTCCGCTATGAAACAGACTGCGACCTTGTTATTCATCGTTGCCCAGAAAATGGCTATTTTTATTTCTTCATGCCCGATCGCCCTCTTACCCTTCGCCCTGTTCTTGCAACGCATTGGTTTAGAGTAAATCTTTTAGTCTATGGCAACACATTTTTATCGCATTTAAGAATACTGCAAAACTCATTCATAACAGGAATGCCAGATAATCCAACAAGAGCAGGATACACATTTATAGGTTGGGAGTGGTATAACGACGGCGAGTGGGAGCTTTGGGATTTTGAAAGCCAAAGATTGACAAATGCGATAGTAGGAATAGACGGATATTTGACACTTAGAGCAAGATGGGAAGGCGGCGGCGGTAATGGCGGACCAGGACCAATCAGGCTGGATTTATCGGGCTGGATTTGGTGGATGATTGGCGGTCTAGGTGCAGGTATGTTGTTTATGATAATTTTCTTAATAGCAACAAAAAACAGGGGCAATAGAGGCAGAGATGACGGCGATGAGGAGTATGCTTAAAAGATGATGTTAAGATCCTTGCAGGATGACAAAAAGTTGGTTTTATAAAGAGGAAGAAGAGATCCTTGCAGGATGACATAAATTTAAGTTTAAGCGGAGTAGTCAGTGCGTTTAGTTTACTGATTCAAATTTATGTCATTCTGTAAGAATCTCAACATTATAAAATCACTCAAACCAACCAGCACTCAAATCATCCCACTTAGGATTGACACTCTCAATCAAATCATTCTTCCTCCGCCTAACCCAATTCTTAATCTCTTTTTCTCGCTCTAAAACACTATATACATCAGTGCTATGCTCAAAATACACTAGCTTTATACAATTATACTTGCTTGCAAACCCACTCACCAAATGCTTTTTATGCTCATATACTCGTCTTTTTAGGTCATTAGTCATGCCAGTATATAATGCAGTGTTTGATGTGCAACAAATTAGATAAACATAATAATTGTGTTCTTTCATGTGTGCAATATATCATAGAGGATTGTATAAAGTCAAGCAGAATAAGGAAGAGATCCTTACAGGATGACAAAAAGTTGGTTTTATAAAGATAAAGATGAGATCCTTACAGGATGACAAAAATTCAAGTTTAAGCGGAGTAGTCAGTGCGTTTAATAAACAAATTTTAAATTTATGTCATTCTGTAAGAATCTCAACAATAATAAAAAATAATACCAGCCCTTGTGCTGTATTATATAAATACAAAAAAAACGCATAAAAAAAGGAGAAGAAAATTATGCAAAACAAAAAAAGATCCTTACAGGATGACAAAAAGAAGAGGATAATATCAAAAAAACTATTATCCATCACAATGGCAATCGCCTTTGCTGTTTTAGCAATCGGCGGGTCATTTACAGCAGGAATGTTTCTAGGCAGAAACAACACCCCCATAGGTGCAGATGCCTCTTTTACTGGACATCAAATGGTGGTTGGCGATTTCATCCAAGGCTTTGGAAGAGATCCTGACACTGGTGCTCCGCTTACTCTTAGAGTAATAGACATCAACGACAACGGCATCCTTGTCCGCACAGACCGTGCCCTAGCAGAAGAGCGTGCCTTTGATGCACCACGCACAGGCAGACCACAAGTGCTAAATTCACAAATTCAGCAAGTTGGAACCCTCACAGCTGCATATGATGCTCGCAACACTTGGGGCAGCAACTTTTGGGGACACCCTCAAAGAGATGCAGAGGGCATGGGCTCTGACATCCGCAATTTCTTAAACACTACATTCTATAATCAGTTCACCCCCGCTGAAAGAAACGCAATCCTGACAGTTTCTCAAAGGCAGCTTCTTTGGGCTGGCGATGTAGTTAATTCTTATGACAGCACTAACACAGGCACTAGAGTAAACGTATTAAACCACCAACCAATGCTAACAGGCTTGGGCACAGTGCGTGGTGAGGGAGTTCATGGTTGGAATGTAGGCGTTTCAAACGTACTTAATCTAGGGGCAGGTGGAACTTGGCTAGGAAATGCAGAGGGAACTCATGTTGGATATGATGACGCATGGTATTTTATGATGAATGATCGCATATTTTTGCCATCAATCAGTCAAGTATACACAATTTTTGACCATGGCTTATTAAATTATAACGGCGATTGCTATCGTATTGTCTTAAATAGTGCTAATACAGAAAGAATTTCGTTGACACGCACCCCTCACACTGGCATCTCTGTCGGAGGGCGCAGTGTTCGCGTTATCACCGCCTTTACTGGCATCTTCGACGGGAACCTTGCGATGAGTGCGCGTGCCATCACCCCCACCTTCTACATCTGTCCATCTACAATCTTCACATCTAGAGTGGCATCAACTGCAGAAGAGGGCATGCAAACTGGGTTTCATGTGTTTGGGGGATTTAATGACGGCGTAACTGTGAGGTTTGACATAGGAAATAGAGCCCGCGAAGCGGGCGGCGTGACCCCTAATAATTTGGTGATCGCTCAAGGAAACAATTTGGGAGCATTACCGACAGGGGATAGCTTTGCAATGCCTAATTTTGAGTTTTTGGGATGGTTCACTGCACCTCAAGGTACAGCAGGCGCACAACAGGCTCAAAGCAACTGGACAATTTTAGATGACGGGGATATTACGCTTTATGCATGGTTTAGAGGAAGCTTTGTAGTAGAGTTTGATTTGGCAGGCGGATTTTATGATGGGGTAAGTCAAACTAATGGTCGCCCTAACAATTGGATAGTTGAAACTGGTGAGTATATGGATGGATTGCCGACTCCACACAAGCCTATGCATGAGTTTTTGGGGTGGTTTACGGGAGTTGCAGGGACTGGGGTGCTGGTTGATGATGAATTTAGTGTAGATTTTGATGGTGATGTAGTGCTTTTTGCACACTGGGCATTGGATAGCTGGATTAGTATCAGTTTTAATCTTAATTTTGCAGGGGCTACAAATCATCCTTTGTCGCAAAATATTGATTTGATGAGTTTGGCTCCGCAGACTATTTTGTTGCCGACGGTGACAAGACCTGGTCATGTGTTTGCAGGCTGGTGGACAACGGCGGCT
>Ga0209755_10007112_pt1 | contig 12199 bp, 11 predicted proteins | sample TergutCo191P1_FD_187301 | JGI IMG/M metagenome (GOLD analysis project Ga0209755, IMG submission 187301) | Cornitermes sp. P1 segment gut microbial communities from Petit-Saut dam, French Guiana - Co191P1 (SPAdes) (version 2) | ecosystem: Host-associated > Arthropoda: Insects > Digestive system... | reverse complement strand
CATGTGTCATGAATAAGCATACAGAATTGTATGTTCCTATGCTGTTGGTTATATTTTGAACTGCCTAAATGAATGGACTTGCTACATGCCATGTGCAGGGCTAGTCTTATGATATTGCATTGCTGAATTTCTCTTCATTTTCTGACTTAATTTTGCACGCAGATATTGTAGACACTCGTTGATTAGCGTTCGTGAAATGTGGTGGATATAGCGCACTACCGAACACCTCCCTGCCTTCATAAATTTCAACCAACTGTCTTTGGGAATATAAACGTGGGGATGTGACAGACTTGAAAGGAAACAAACATTTTAGCAACAGACGTTACAATAGCATAAACCATGAAGATTCAAGTCTTGTGGTTTGGTATGCTGTACTAATTGGTAAATAGTAATGATCTGTTGAAGCTGCAGTGTTTATCCAGTGACACAGCGCAACATTCCAGAACAGTAGACTTGTAATCTCTACCCTTGCGAGTATCTAACAGCAGCAACTGTATTTTGGCAGATTTAAGGTGATCAAGCCAAAGAGGGTAGGATGGACAAGGCATGTAGCATGTACTTGGGCTGCCAGGGCATAGAAGTGAGCAAAGAAATATTAATATGCTGCTTATGAAATAAGGTGTGAGGATGTGTACTGGCCTCATCTAACTCAAATAGGCTTTTGTGAATGCCATAATTAACCTGTAATTAACTGGAATTAAGTTGTATTGGTTTCATCACCAAAACTCACTGTGCATTTGCTTTTTTCCCCATGTGTGCCACTTCTCCCACCTGCCTCATCCTTTGCAATTAGATTCCCCTATAAATATTTGTTGAAGAGTACAAAAAGTAGTGACATATTTTTTTGTATTTTATTTTAGATGACGTATCATCATGGGCACTGTCATCAGAAGACCTGTTTTTGTTTAATCCTGATGGCTCATCTGGTAAAAGTGGTGTTTGTATGGCACAAAACATGAGTTCAGATCTTATCTTGGATGATTTATGTCAGGGGCAAAATGTACTTCCTAGTCACAGAGGGAATGTAGAAACTGGATGTCTTGTAGACTACACTGCCCAACAGAGTTGGATGGCCACAAGTGGAGAGTGTGCAGTGTCTGTGTCTTCTGCTGTTTCAGATCGAAAACAGGCAGAAATGAGTTCAAATGAAAATGGTGGATATTGTTGTCCTCGGTGTCGGAGAGTTTATCGATGGAAGAAATCTTTAAATTTACATTTGAAGTATGAATGTGGTACAGAACCCAAATTTCAATGTCCGTATTGTCTTTTTAAAGCAAAACGGAAATGGGGCCTAAAGCAGCACATCTGGGTTAAACACCAGCAAAATGCTGCAGCTTTCATGTGAAGGTAGAGTTTTTATAAACCAAGAAATGGTTTCAAACCTAGAATATATGAATAAATTTGTTGTTATGTAATGATACTTTGCTCACTTGCACTTTCTAATGTTAATTGACCTTACATTAACATTGTTCTCCCCACCTTTCACCTTCTGTTCAAATGAAAACTTGAAAACAGGTTTTTTTTGCAATATATTAGTACAAAGTGATGCAGTTTTAATGGATTTGGCATGGGTAATTTAACATATTTGCTGTGGTAAAATAATGGAGATTCTTTTCTAGTAATTGTTCTTGTATAATCATGACCACTGTGACAATAATTCGGTCATCAGGAGCACAAAGTGCTAAGCATCTCTGAGTGTAGACAACATTGAATGTGACACAGTGAATTTGCAGACACTTCTACATAGAGACACTGTGGAGATGAAAATCAAAAACAGTCACAGCGATCAACAAGACAAGGAATATCCGTTCAAGTGTTGCCATTACTGAGAAAGAGGAAAGGAGCCAGCCTGTTTGAAGGTGTGTATTTTGTAACATCAGATGTAAAGGCAGACACTGTGAAACAGTTATAAATACTAATACTGTTTTCATGTGACTTATCTTTGTGTTGATGCTACCATAATTCTAGCTGGCTTTGAATTAGTGACATCTCGCTGAAACCTGGCTGACTTGGAGTTTGTAGTGCAGGTCATAAATTAAATGACTGTTTTTGAAGTGGAAATTACTGTGAAGATGGAAGTTGATAACGGAAGACTTTTTTAGTTACCAGGGCATGTTTCATCATGAATTCATTCCTTGGGATTTTGTTCTCATCAAGGAGAGGTTGAAGGAATTGCTTAGCTGTCTAGAGAAGGAAATCGGCTTGGGACCTTGCAGAATATGGATGACCAAAAACTGGGTGCTCCTGCATGCCTGGATGACAGTCTAGATTTGCACACAGGTACCTCATACTTTATGTTTAAAATGCACTAAATGTAATGGTGGAGTGAGTGGCGTTCATTTTTCTTATGCAGGATGTACCAGCATGAACCTATGTTTGGCAAACACTTGAAATGAGACACTGCTTCAGTTATTGTTTGTTATGCTGGGATAGCATCTGTGTTTGGCAACATGTCATGCATTATCATCATTACTTTGGTATTTTATTTGGTGTTACATTTCTTTTAAATTGGTACATTATTGTTGAGTGGCTTACAGTGCACAAACTTATAAGGGGAATGTCAAGTATTGTTTTCGCATGGTTAGCATTCTGTATTTGTGAAGTCTTAGGTTTGAATTGCATACACTTAACTGACATTTTACATGGTTTTCCTTAGACTCTCCAGGCAGATGGCGGGGTAGTACCTTATAACAGACCACAGTTTCTTCCTTATCCTTCAAAATTTGTCACTTATAGAACTGTATGACCATTTAACTTTACCTTTCAAAGAGAGAATTGTTTAAAAGCATCTGAGCCTTTTGAAGTCAGGTGCATGGAGCAGGATAATTGACATTTATGAACATAAAAAATTATGTTGAGACACATTAAACCTTTCTTTAATAACATATTTTGTGGAATTGTTTCTTCTGTTCCAGGATATTCATGGGCTGGACACCAAGTACCTTCAAACTTTCATAATTTCGGAAGTGGATTAGTGGAGGCAGCTGGTCACAAATTTACCATATCCAGAACTTCTACACTAAACAAGAACCGTCCATCAAGTGATCATCATCAGTGCACCAAATGTGGGAAAGTGTATCGATGGAAGAAATCACTGAGTCTCCATTTGCGTGTTGAGTGTGGAAAGGAACCTCAGTTTCAGTGTCCTCTTTGCCCCTACAAAGCAAAACAAAAGGGGAATTTGAAAAGTCACATTCGAGTGTGGCACTCTACAAATTTACAAGCTCAATAATGTTCTGACTGCCACTGGGGTATGAACATAGTGTTGACATTGTGCTGTACCATTAAAAGATCTTGCATTCTGTCCACAAAGCATGTTTATGGGTTTGTATGATTTTTGGAATACATGACTGTTTCCCTAGACAGTATTAACTGATGTAATGGAATCGTGCTGTGATTTATGTGATGTAAGAATTGGATATTTAATACTGTTGCAATCAGTATCAAGCTTAAAATGGTTAACTTTCATAATGCTGCAGTGTCATATATTGCAGTCCTCGTTTGGTTTTGGTATGTGTGGTAGTAGAGTCAAGAACGATCTTACGTACTATCTCCCAACAGATGAGTGATTTGTTTGCAGTTTTGGAGGATGGGAATTATAATTTTGCTTTGGAAATGTAGAAATAAAATAACTTGAAATATTTGATATAGAGAGGGTTAAATATAATGGCTGAATTCAATTAAATATTCTGATTGTCTCTTACTCCTATCTTGTGTGGGTTTTTTTTTTTTTTTGTAACTTTGAAGTTAGCAGCTTTAAACTATTGTTAGCAACTTCAACATGTGAAATTAAGCTTGAAAATGTTATTACGCAGAATTTGAAACGCTGCGTATGACATGTATCTTCCTTTGACATATTTTGTGCAATTCTTTTTGTACTTTGTTGCATTTCTTCTCCTAATTTTGAAGCTGTAATTAATCCACCAACCGCTTACTGAAGATTGGAAGTAATAAATATGTTTGAAACAAGAAAACTAATGTGATGAAGATTAGAATCTTATTGGAAATGATGCCATATAGTATGATAGAGGTTGGCCAACATTTAAGAGGAACATACTGCCTGCATATTCGGGATGGGCAAGCCATTCTGCCCAGATGGAGACTGAATGTTTCCTTGAAACATTATTAAATATCTACACTTTACATGACATTACATTCCAGAAGATTGTGATTTTTATGGTCAGCACCATGGCAGTCCATCTTCCTCTTTAGTTCCATGAGTTTTCACAGTGAGGCAGATGCTTTCTGTTGTGAATGTGCAGGAGTGTGTGTAAAATGATGCAGTATATCAATCTAAGAGGGTTAGAAAGGAAACAGTGGAGTGTGTAATCCCAAGGTTTGCACATATGTAATAGATTTAGAATCCTTCGTCTCCCACTGGGTGGTTTTTTGTGAAATTTGATATTTTTTAAAAAATCTGTTACGAAAAGTCAAGTTTCATTAAAACCTGATAGGAATAATGGGTATTTTACATGAAGACCATTATATATTTATGATCATATATCGCCCAGTTCTTCTTGAGAAGTGTATCAAACAAAATTTGTGTAGAAAATCAAAATACACATTTTATATTCAATTAATTTTCTCCCCCAGAAATCGTGCCATTTATGAGATGATGTGGTAAAATACTGTACAAACATACAGGGAATATGACAATGTGGTGCATGCACATTGCATACTGGATACATAAGGCTACAAACACACACTCAGAATATGTAATATGTATTTTTTTCCCCCACCTCATTGTTATATGTACATTGCCTGTATTATTTTTACAGCCTTCAGTTTCAAGTGGAAGATATGTCATTCAGTCAGCTTTATGTCTTTTATATTAGCCATTCTTGATTTTTTAATTTTTTGGACAGTAATTACAGAATCTTTTAGTATCTGTTACAACACTTATGGTAAATGCGTCCTTTTATATGACATGAAGACGTGAGGGGGAGTGGAGATGTAACTCAAAACAGACTTAACCTCAGTACTGGATGGGAGTGAATGACTGGCTTTACGGTCTGGCTGCTTAGCCTCTGGAGAAAGCTACCCTGGTATCTACTGAATAGAAGGTTGGGTGGCTCCCAGAGCTGGACTGGACATTTTTGAGAAGAGAGAAATCTCCTGCTCCTGCTAGGAATTGAATTGTTCCTCAGATGTCCAATCCATTACCTAGTTACTGTCCAGACTGGGCTGTTAAAGTGTTAAGTTATATGAATGGGAAACTCCTGTAAATTGAAGGTGCATAATTAAGTCAAAGGGTCTGTGTAATAATGTGTCAGTAGCTCTTGACTGATATCATCTGCATTATTTACTGATGTTGGAAATAATATTTTTGCTACCAAACCTAACTCTGTTTGAAGCATAAAATTTACTATTTTCCTCAAGTGACCTTGAACAGTGACTGTTTAAGCAGCAACAACAAATAAAAATAAAATGCTATCCATTTAAAACATTTTGTAACGGTTATATTAGAGTATACATTAAAGATGGAGGCAGAGGTTCCTCCAAAATATTGTGTACCTACCTGTTATGGTGTTGCATCATTGAAAACTGATGTCTGCCCAGAGAACCTCAAATTTTGCAAGATATCTGTAGCCTCCTGGACGTATTGAAAAAATGACAAGAACCCTCAATCGTGGCATCCTCTGACCTCCCAAGGTTTGACACAGAGGCTTCCTGAATACAGTTCCAGTATGTTGTCAGTATACAGTCTAGCAAAGAAAATGGTGACAGCCATTGCAAATTTATTGATTTCTTGTGTCTGTGATTTTGCTGTTACAGGATTGGCTGTAATGTGCATGGAAGTGTCTCCACAGTTATCTTCATTGTACCATCATATGACCCCTCAAAATGAGAGGAGGTTTCAAAGTGTTGGAGAAATGAATAAGATGGTTGTCCAAAGAGACAAAGTGTATAAGGGGAGTTCTCCTTCAGAAAATACTTGGCAGGCCCGCCAGAATGCTCCATCTTATATCGGTTCATTCAAGTGTCCTGGCTGTGGAAATACATATCGCTGGAAGCAGTCCATGATGTCACATTATCGGAATGAGTGTGGGAAGGAACCACAGTTCCTTTGTCCAATGTGCCCATATAAATGCAAACAGAAAGGAAATTTGAAAAGCCATGTTAGAGTTTGGCATCCTGAGAAACTGAATGAAATTTTTAAATTAATGTAATATTTCTAGGAGCTGAAGGTTTTGTTGCAACTAACTGTAAACAATTGGGTCTTTCTGGGTTGAGCAAAAATACAGAAATGTGATTTTTATTGTATGTTTTGGATACCTTTTCTACCTCTATCATCAGGGATTGATGTGATGAGTGACACAGCTGGTTGTTTGTTTTTATACGTTACACCTAATTTCCGTTGGTGCCTGGTGTAGTCTGATGTGCAGATGTTTAGACTGCTGCTATGGCTGTGGTAGGAGTTAGACACTTAAGTCAGACTCTGCAGACTGTGTTGCTCACCGTATGCAGTGAAGGATGGTGCCTGTCATTGCTTTTTGCATTCCCTTTGCTTGAGTCTGGTCCTACATTTTTGGAGAGTGCTGGTAGACAGGTACTGGGAGTAACCTGGAATGAAACTCATATAATCCTTTAGCTGTTTTGAGTTGTAGCTAGATCTCAGTGGCCTGTTTTATTAAGTGGTCCACACATCTAAAACAAACAGTTAGGCCACTCATCACATCACTTACTGATGACAGAACGGAAACAGTCTCTGAAACAGTGGATACCAACTCCATTTTTGTATGGCTGACCATCCATGAAGATTTCATTGCATTGATAGCTATAAATTTTGTGACAAGAGTTTATTTATTTTTATGAACACAATTAAAATGTACAATGAAAGTGCAGTAATTACTAATGCAGTTTTTGTTGATGAATATTTATGCTTCCAAGAGGTACCTGCCTTTTTTAGTAAAGTGAGTCAGGTTTGTTATCAGAGCTGCTGCTTGTCGGGTAATGCTCTGTACAGTGTCAGTCCCATGTATGTTAATACAGGAGATATAAAGACTAACTAACCATGCCAGTACAGTGTACAATGTAACAAAAAAGCCCACCACTGGTCACAGTCCTCATCCCGTTCCATCTACCCGTATTTTCACAGATTATTTTTCTTAGGTTCATCATAATATACAGTCTTACCTTCTTCTCAGTCTAACAGTTGGGTGGCCATTTTCCAAACTTTCACACCACCTTATTTTTGACTGAAATCATTATGTATCCATTCTGTCTATGTGGTTGTCCTATCACAACCTCCTTACTTTCAGTGCCATAATCACACTGGACGATCCTTGTGAAGTATCTAAATTTGTATGAACATGCCACTTGGGTATGGACTGAAACATTATACTGTTCTGGTAGTATGATTAAGAAAAATGTAGCAGGTGATGTTTTCATTGTGATGTAACAAATTAATGACTTCTGCAATGTATGCGTTGAGCCCAGGCGAAGTATAGGTTCGTTTTATGTGATTTTATAGTTTTTGTAATGCCTTTTTTTTTTTTAAGTTTCAAATGTATATTTTGTATAAGTGACAGTTTGTGTGAAATTGTATGTGTATGAGACAGAGCTATTTTCTTTGTTTCCATCCTTTTCATTGTCAGACTTACTCCTACCAGCTGCAAATCACTTTGTGTGGAAACTGAAAAAGTCTAGAGTTTGGTGTGAAAAAATGCAAAACTATAAAACATCATTCATTTGTTATTACTGTGTGTGAAGTAGTAAGAAGGATGTCAAAGAATGTAATGAGCAAAAATGTTATGTTCAGCACATGGTCATGATGTGATGGTAAATTCTGAAAGTTGGTAGCAGAAAGCTTCTGACAGTGCATCTGGACATGAAAATTATGGTGCTTGGAAGCCTTGCCTCAGAGGATGTGAAAGGATTAATATATATTAGTCTCTTAGAAAGATAAAATCAAATCATGTGTGTGTGTGTGTGTGTGTGTGTGTGCAGTGTCTGTAAGTATTAATGTGTATGGTGAAATATACACAAAAGAGTTATTAATATTAGTTTCTATATCTTTGACTCTGTAACTTGACTTCTGTACATTGTTTTCTAGTTTTAATAGACAAAAAGTTGAGAGTTCTGGAAATTTGTTTTGATATAGTACTATGATACAGTACTGCTGTCGCATGTGCAGTCACACATCAGAACACGTGCATGACATTATTACTGTCATATATGTTCTGTGTACCAAATGCATGTATACATATGGAAGTTTAAAATCTTTTGGGATGTGTTACCATGTAGTGTGGTAAGTAGGTGGTGGTATTTTGATGAAACACACACTCTGAGGTTATAAGACTTCCCTAACAAAGATTATGTAATATTGTTTGTGCCAAACAAAATTATGATGGAGCTGTTTATTTTATTGAGTTTCTTCACTTTTCCACTGCAAAAGCATCGTCCCAACATTGCTTCATACAACCCTTTGAGGTGTGTGATAGCTTCAACCAGGCTGCTCGGTATCATAACCTCACTCTTTATAAGTTAGGTGCTCTATCTGTCTGACTTGGCACCTGGCTGTTTATAGAATAAGGAATTGAAGTTGTGTTTATTATTCTTTATGATTGATGTATGAATGTTGTCTGGTTAAAGGGAATTAATAGGCCCTCATGGCCACAGAACAAGGATGTGTTTGAGAGATGGTGCCCACAGTGGTCACTGGTGTGTGATTGTCATTGATTGAAATCCATTCATTAATAGTTTCTTGGATATTCTGACCATGTGATTTTCTTTAGATGACACCTTAAGTCCTAATTGTAATTTAAATTATATATTTGGCAGAAATATAACTGGCTAGCTCCAAATAATAAGGACTTCCTACTTAGTTGGACAGTATAGACTGGTTGAGGAGGTGTTATAGAGCTTTTGTAATGTCAGTATTTTAATAGAATAATTAATTTTGAATTAAAGTTGGTTAATTAAGTTCATTTTCCATTCATTGCAGCTGATGGACTTACCTACTATTTTAATCCTAACCTTGGTTATGCTTATTTGAACAGTGAAGGGAATCACAGCATGAATTTTACTAGTTTATAACCAGTCCAATGGACAAAATATGCTGGTTTGCATCATTTTCCTCCCTGAAGTAATTTTGATACATTTCCAATGGGAGTAGTTTTACAAATTCGAATATGTGAATAAAATATTTACATCACCCTCGATAGGGGTAGTACCAGTGTATACCTCAGTTGAATGGTCAAAAACCAAAATTTGGGGCTGGGTCAAAGGTTTTTTATGCTGTTCATAAGTCACTTAAATCTCTAGAATAATGTTGTCTGAAACTATCTGTGAAACTTGAAAGGCTTCTTTCCAGCTGTTTATAATCCCTTTAATTTGCAGTGTGATAATTATCACACTGCAAATTATAGGGACACTAAACATGCTAACATTTTATCACATCAACAAAATAAAGGCTCAGCTACTTTGATCATGGCTCAAGCATTGGAATCTCTTGAGAAAGATGTAGTAGTATCATTCAGTAGGAAGAGGCAGTCAGACATAGCAACTCAAGATCTAGTGTGCTGGAGTAACAGGCAAGAATTAAAGAAAGAACTGCAACTTGAACACAGCTCTGAGCAAAGGAGGCTTTTCATGGATTTATCTAAGGTCAGTTTGAAGGCATTGTTACTCCATAATGGAAATAAGTTTCCTTCTTTCCCACTGGCATATGCAGTTCGCATGATAGAAACATACAAGATCCTTTAGGTTCTGCTGCAAAAAGTGTGCTATGAAGAACTCTGGTGGAATATATGTGCTGACCTAAAGTTACAGCAATGCTGACTGGCCTGCAAGGCAGATACACTAAATTCTGCTGCTTTTAATGTGAATGGGGTAGCTGAGCAAGGTACTGCCACCACAGAGTAAATAAATGGCCACTCTCAGAAACAACACCAGGTCAGAAGAATGTGGTGCATCCTGCTTCAGCGGTTAAGCCAAAAAACTATTTACCTCCACTGCATATCAAGCTCCATTTGATAAAAATATTTGTGAAAGTGATGGACAAAGAAAGCAACAGGTTGCCTATTTAGGGCAAACGTTTCCCAAAATAATTGAGGCTAATATGAAAGAAGGAATTTTTGTTGGTCCACAAATTAAACAACTACTCGAAGACCAAGACTTTTGTATAAAATTAAATGCTGTAGAAAGAAGAGCCTGGAAGGCATTTGAGAACATCTGCAGAAACTTTCAAGGCAATGAAACAAGCAGATAAATACATTAAAATGTTACAGCAGCTATTTTTATCCTACAGTGCTTGGGGGTGTAACATGTCATTGAAACTTTATTTTCTCTATTTTCATTCGGATTTTTTTACTGCAAACATGAGAGCTGTCTCTGATGAACATGGTGAAAACTGCCATCAGGATATTTTCCAAATGGAAAAGAGATGCATTGGACAATGGAGTCCATATTGGATGACTACTGCTGGAGTCATATAAGGGTTACACCAGCTGGCGAATATAAGAGGCAACAGAAGATGAAGTGAGTGTTGAATGAATTTTTTTTTGTAGTCAGGATACTGTATATAAAGACTTCATTACTGGACACTGTATATCATAATTAAAAACAAATATATTACTTTTTTATTACAAATATAGTTTTTGAATTTAATCCCTTCTTCACAACTGTGATGGGAGACAGGGCAGTTTGGTTGTGATATTCGGATTCAGCGATGTCAAAACTCTTAAGAATCACTCCGAATTTTAACAGGCCTCCCCCTCGTGGCCAGTGATGTTTGTCTGCAAGCTGCCCTAGAAGTCCCACCACAAAGGTGCACCATATTGTAAAGTCTGTGGACTTTCAGATCACAAACACCCCAACTCCATTGAAACTGAAGCCGTGGATTGAAGTCCCACAGATGGTGATAGTGATGGTGTTTGAGGCTTCCCTCTTTCAGTTGTATTCCCCTTCTTTCCCCCTCTGGACCAAGGAAACCAGCCAGAATTGCTTGTCATAAGTAAAGGCTATTACCACTACCTTTCATGTGAACAGTGATTAGAAGGAAATGTAAGAGAGTAGAATCACAGGACATGCTCCTGTAAGGGGGCACCTCTACACTATGGGCCTGTTTGATGGGGATCCAATCTGCAGATTTTGTGGGATGGAGACCAAATCAGTGCAGCACATTATTTGCTGTTGCGAGGCGTTGGCTCGTTAGCGCTATAATGTCTTTAGGAGGCTGACTGTTGAACCAAAGGACATAAACACAGTCTCAATAAGGGACCTTTGCCTCTTTATACAAGGCGCAGGGCTATTGTGGCTGTGCTGAATGAAATATTAGGGCTGCACAATAAACCTAAGGCTGTGGTGCATTCGGTGCATAAGCTGACGGGCCCTAAGAAGAAGAAGAAGAAGAGAGTAGAATGGAAGATGAAGTGTAACAGCTGAAGGAGGATGTGGAAGGGGTAGTTCATGAGACGTCATTCTGTGGCCTCAGCATACTGCATTTTGTTACTATAAACATTCATGTGACAGAATAGCATGATGACCAACGGTGGATGTAAGTGCAGTAGCGTGCTTGCAGTAGCGTGCTGGAGATGTGGGAAGTGTTGTTATGTGGCACATGTTGCCATGGACTCATTACAGTTTTAAGATACAAAAATGTGCATTGTACTTCCATGGTGTCATGTCCTTAAAGACTTGAATCTTGAAATGTGCAACCATTTAGTGGAGAAATATTGAAACGAAGTTGGAATGTGAAGAGGACATTGGTTTTTTGAGGTTGCTGTCATTCTGAACCAGATATGACTAGAATCTTTAGTGGCTGCTTGAGATGACACTGTATTTTTCTGCTGTATATGGCTGTAATGAGCCTTCAGGTTCCATACAAGGGAGACAATTTTGAGTAGCAGAGCAACAGTTAGCTTGTCAAGAAATATTTGCTTTAGATATCAACTTCATTATGCAGTACTTGGATATAATGTTACATTTAGCACATTAATTAAGAAAAAGTAATGCAGTTTAGTGAAGTATGCTATTTTGCTTCTTCAGAAGTATATGCAGGTGAACAGAAACTTCTGTGGTACTCCCAGTTCTTGTTTTATGCCCCGGTTTCATTCCTGAAAAAGTGAACATAAATAAAAAAGTGGGGGTGTATAGGGTCTTGCTGGGGAAACCGGAGGGAAGGAGACCACTGGGGAAACCTAGGCATAGATGGGTGGATAATATTAGGATGGATCTCCAGGAGGTGGCATGTGGG
>Ga0209755_10007111_pt1 | contig 12200 bp, 10 predicted proteins | sample TergutCo191P1_FD_187301 | JGI IMG/M metagenome (GOLD analysis project Ga0209755, IMG submission 187301) | Cornitermes sp. P1 segment gut microbial communities from Petit-Saut dam, French Guiana - Co191P1 (SPAdes) (version 2) | ecosystem: Host-associated > Arthropoda: Insects > Digestive system... | reverse complement strand
CTCTTTCAGCTCGCCTATGTTGTCGCCGTGTTCGGCGGAAATCATCAAAACCTTTTCGAACCCGTAGGAAAGAAGGTTCCAGGAATCCGCCTCGCGCCGCCCCCCTTCGCTTTTGTTCACCGCGACAATCAGCCGCTGCCGGTATGGGCGCAGAAGGTCGATAAACTCCTCGTCTTCCAGTGTTATCTCGCCGGCTTCCAGCAGCAGGATTATCAGGTCGGCCCTCTCGATTGTGAACAGCGTTTTCTCCAAAACAAGATCGTCAATCGTGTCCGTGTTTGCCGATTTTTTGTCCGCCCCCCGGCTTCTGTCAAGCTTGAAGCCGCCGGTGTCGATAAGCTTTACCGGCCTGCCTTCGATGAAGCCGTCCATCTCGACCGGATCGCGTGTGACCCCCGGGGTTGGGTCGGTTATCGCCCTGCGCCTTCGCAAAAGCCGGTTGAAAAGCGTGGATTTCCCCACGTTTGGGCGGCCGGCAAGAACCACCGAGGGAAGGTTTGTGTATTTTTTGGCCTCGTCAAATTCCATCGTTTCGGGTGCCGCTCCTGCGGTAAAGCTTCGGGAAATGCTCCATCATCCAGGCGTTCACGATTGCCCGCACCTCGGTTCCGGACCTTCCCCGAAGAGCTTCGCGCGCCAGCTCCCTGCACGATTCCAGGCTGGTTCCCCTTATGATTTCCTTCACCTTGGGAATCGAAGTGGCGTTCATGCTGAACTCGTCCAGCCCCATGCCGAGCAGAATCGCCGTGGCCGAAATGTCGCCGGCGAGCTCCCCGCACACGGAGGTCTTGATTCCTTTTTCGTGCGCGGCGCATATTGTCCGTTCCAGAAGCCGCAAAACCGCCGGATGGTGCGGGTTGCTCAGGTAGTGCACTTTTTCGTTTCCCCTGTCCACTGCCAGGCTGTATTGGATTAGGTCGTTTGTTCCCACCGAAAAGAAGTCCGACTTTTCGGCTATGATGTCCGCGCTTATCGCCGCGGAGGGAACCTCTATCATCACCCCGACATCGATGTCGTCGGCGAAGGGCTGGTTTCGCTTCCTGCACTCGTCGCGGGCTTCGTCCAGCATGGCGTGGGCCTGTTCCACTTCCTCTATGCAGCAGATCAGGGGAAACATGATTTTCAGCTTGCCGTGTACGCTTGCCCTGAGCAGGGCGCGAAGCTGCACCTTGAAAAGCTCTGGGTTGCCGAACGAAAGGCGAATCCCCCGCCAACCCAGCAGCGGGTTTTTCTCGCCCAAGGTGTTTATTCCCGGAATGGAATTGTCCATTGCAACCTTGTCGCCGCCCACGTCCAGCGTTCTTATGGTAACGGGCATTTTGCCCATGGCTTTGAGCACGCTGCCGTACGCCTCGTATTGGGCTTCCTCGTTTGCGGCCTTGCCGGGCTGGCCCGGCATTATGTATATGAACTCCGAGCGGTACAGGCCGATTCCCTCCGCCCCGTAGGGGGAAAGCTTTTCGGCCTCTTCCGGCAGCCCGATGTTTGCAAGAAGCGCGACCCTGTGCCCGTCTTTCGTTTCGGCCGGGAGCTCGCGCATGGCGGAGAAGCGGTTGTTCCGTTTGCGAATAAGCTCGTTTTCGTTTTCCTGCCGTTCCAGGGTTTTAATGTCCGGACTGGCCACCACCTGCCCCGAGATTCCGTTTACGATAATGGTTTCGCCGTTTCGTATCTCGCCCGAGATATTTGAAAGGCCGACCACCGTGGGTATGCCAAAGGCGCGGGCCAAGATGGTGGTATGGCTGGTTTTGCCGCCTTCGTCCAAAACTATGCCTTTTACCTTTGTTTTATCCATCAGCAGCGTATCGGAAGGCATAAGGTCGTGGGCCACGATTATGGCATCCTCGTCCAGATCGGCAAGGGTGGAAGTACCGTGCTCCACGCGAAGCAGGCAGCCGATGAGCCTGTTTGACACGTCCGCAATGTCGGCGGCCCGTTCCCTAAAAGCCGGTTCCGGCGACTGCGCCAGCTTTTGGCACAAATCCCTGGACATGTCGTGGACCACCCACTCGATGTTGTGAAGGCTCACCTGCAGCTTGTCGCCGATGTCGTCGAAAAACTCGGTGTCCTCCAGCATGAAAAGATGCGCCTGGAAGATGTCGGCCTGGTCCTTGCCGACCTGCCGCAACGCGTCCTCGTAAAGCGCCCTTACCTGGGCGGTGGCTTTCTCGATCGCCGTTTGCAGGCGTTCCCACTCGGCCGGAACTTCCCCAAGGGAAATGGTATAGCGGGGAACCTCGGGCGCGACATTTTCCACGTAAACAAAGGCTCTGCCTATCGCAATGCCCTCCGATACCGGAATACCAGTAAAAACTCTCATTTGGTCTGCGACAAGAATACCCGTTTTGCGAAGATATGAAAAGGGGGGAGGGCAGGGCAACGGTGTTTTGCTCTTCCGCTTGGGAAAAACGTCACCCTGCGGCAATCGCCCGTCACCTGTAGTAGTCCACCTTCCACAGGAACAGGCCTTGGGGCGGCAGCGTGGGGCCGGCTTGGGCGCGGAGGCCGGCGGCTATCGCATCGCGCAGCAGCTCGGGGGGGGCGGCGCGTTCCTCGTAGTGCAGCAGGGTGCCGGCCACCGAGCGGACCATCTTCCACAAAAAGGCGTTGGCGCTTATCTCAAAAACCAGGGTGTCGCCCTGCGCGAAAAAGACGGCGTGGGAAATGTAGCGGCGGTTGGACTTGCTGGCATCTCCGGCGGCGGCGAATATCGAGCAGTCTTTTTCGCCAAGGAGCTGGCGGCAGTAGGCGTTCAGCAGGGCTATTCCGGGCCGGCGGCGCATGTGCAGGGCGTAGCGGGTTTCGTGGGGCAGGGCCTGCCTTCCGCAGACAAAGTGGTAGCGGTAGGTTCTGGAGCTCGCGTCGAAACGGGCGTGGAAGTCCGGGACCGCCTGCGCGGCTTCCAGTATGCGAATGTCGCGGGGCAGAAGGGCGTTTAGGGCGGGAACGAAACGGGCGGGGGCGATGCTTTGGATGTCGGTGCTGAAGTTGGCCACCTGGCCCGCGGCGTGTACTCCGGAATCGGTGCGCCCTGCGCCGGTCAGGGCCACGGGGCGTTTGTGCATACGGGCAAGGGCCGCTTCTATGCAGTCCTGCACCTGGCGCGTCTTTGTCGGGGGGGGAGTGGCCTCTGAGGGGAGCTTCTGTTTTTGCCAGCCGCAAAAGTCCGTGCCGTCGTAGGCAAGAACCAGCTTGACGGTCCGCATCAGCCGGGTTCCTGCGGTTTTCCCTCTGCGGCCTTCATCTCGGCTTTTAGCTCCTCGAGCTTGGCGTTTATGGAGTTGTACACTTTTCTGGCTTGGTCCAGAAACGCCCCGGGTCTGTCCTTCGACTTCTTGCCCATGCCGAAGAGCTTGGCGATTGTCCTGCGGGCTTCCTCCAGCGCGGTTTTTTGCTCCTCCTGGCTGTTTGCCGGGGGGCCGTAGTTCAGGCTTAGGTAGGCGCAAAGGTACAGCATGCCTTCGTAGGAGTAGTTTTTGTCAAAGTCGGGGCCGTAGTTCTTTATTGCCGACATCGTCTCCGTGCCCTTCTGCTCGCGGGCAAGGGCCTCGGTGTAAAAATACTGGGCCTTTTTCCGGAACAGAACCGCCAGCCAGTCGTAGTTTTGGTCGGGGAACTTCTTGTGCAGCTCGTCCAAGAGCCACGCCGTGCGCAGAGCCGTAATGCCGCGCTTTATCGTGGGGGAGGCTTCCTTGCCGTAGAAGTCGTAGCACCTAAGGGCAAGGTACATCGAGGCCGCGCCTTCCATAAGGCCCCTGGGTTTGGTGAAGTCGGTGTCCGGGAAAACCAGAAGGGTGTCGGTCTTGCGGCGGTTTTTGTCGGAAAAGGCAAGATCCCGTCTGCCTTTTGGGAAAAGGCCAAAGTCTTCCTCGGTGGAGGCAAACCAGCACGATGGGCACACCACGACGTGATACGCCAAGGGGTACACGTCGCCGTACTTGGCGGAGGGCTCGAAAAGCCTGTGCAGCTCCTCGGTGAGCGCGCCGGCTATCAGCCTGCCGCCGCCGGAAAACAGCTCCTCCTTGCGAAACGACTCGTTGCACACAGGGCATCCATACTCCTTTTTCGAGATGAATGACAGTTTCAGTTCGCGCTCTTCTTTACCCATGCTCACTCTCCTTTGGACCGCAGTGCTCCAAAACCACCATGGCGACCGCGTTGTCCTTCTCGTGGGTGATGGACAGGTGCATGCGGTTTGCTCCGCTCTTTTCAAGGGCGGCTTGGGCGGTTCCGTATACCCGCAGCTCCGGCTTCCCTTTGAGGTTGTTTACTACCATGATATCCTTTAATACGATTCCTGCAAGCCCCGTGCCAATGGCCTTGCCGAACGCCTCTTTTGCGGCGAAGCGGGCCGCCAGCGAAAGGGTGGCCCCGTATCCCTTGGCAAGGGCGGCGGCCAGCTCCTCCGGATGAAAGTATCGCTCCAAAAGGCCGGAAACCGAACCCCAGCGTTCCATGCGCCTCGCCTGCACCATGTCCACCCCTATCCCGATAATCAAGGCAGCCCGCCCCCTTCCGGAGCAGCTCCGTAGCCGGCGGGATAGCCGTTTTCCCCCCCATACTCCTCGTAATGAAGCTCGATTGTCAGGCTTTCCGGCTCCTGCCTTATCAAAAGAAAGCCGGCGGGCAGATCCACCGCGACCGGCAAAACGTGGCTCCCCGCCTCGGTTATGCCGGAAGCGTCCACGGAAAGAAAGCCGGGGGCCGGAGTGAAGGCGTCTATCTGCGCCCAGCTTCCCTCAAGCCGAACGCTTCCTGGCCTGCCGTTCCACTCGGCGACAAAGCCTGGCGGCAGTCCGGTAACGGTGATTGGAATGTTCTCGATTGTGCGCACGGGAACGGCGGGGCGCACGCTCCCCTGAAACTCCGCGCTTCCGTGCCTCAGCGAAAGAAGCGGGTTGGGGTTTACCACGCTTACGGTTACTGTAAAGTCGCCGCTTCTGCCCTCCAGGTTGACGGGGCTTGTGGCAATCTGCGAAAGGTCGCCCAGGATGCTGAGCGGGCCGGAAACGTAGATTTCCGCCGGCGACATGGAGTGCGAAACAAGGTCGAAGCCGGAAGCCACGCTGCCCTGCACGGGGGCCACGAGCGGAAGCACCATGCTTATTCTGCGGTCCAGCCTTACGGATATTTCAAGCGGGCGAACCGATATCTCAAGCGGCTCCACCTCCAGGGCCGCGCCGAGCCTGCGTATCTGTATTGGCGAGCTGTAGGTGCCTTCTGATTCGTGCCTGGAAAGATCGACAAACGCCTGTATGTCGCTTTCGGCGATGGACCTTACGCTGTCGTCGTCGCCCCGGAGGGTTACGCGGACGTTTCCGGGGACGGGGCTTGCCGGGATCAGCGCGTGGCTTGTTTCCACGGCGAGGGGAACGGTGATGGTGCGCGTGGAAAGGGTGCTCACCCTGTAAAACACCACCAGTATAAGGGCAAGGGCCACGGAAAGCACCTTGGCGGGCCAGTTATCGACAAGCTTGTAAAGAAGCTGCCTATCGTTCAACCAGAACATCCTTCCTCCCGTCCGCCGAAACGGACTTGAACGCCATGGACTCGCGCTCCGCCGACCTCCGGCTGTCTTTGTCCAGAAGCTCCCTGAGCTTGCGGGACACCTCGACAAGCGAGAGGTCGTAATAGAGCCTGGAATCGAACGCGATGGAGATTGCGCCGGTTTCCTCGGAGACGATCAGCACGACCGCGTCGGACTGCTCGGACATGCCAAGGCCGGCCCTGTGTCTTGCCCCGAAGCTTTTCTGTATGTCCTGCTGTTCGGAAAGCGGCAGGAAGCACCCGGCGGCGACTATCCTGCCGTTCTGTATGACCATGGCCCCGTCGTGCAGGGGCCCGTCGAACTCGAAAAGCGCGACTATCAGGCTGGAGGAAATCTCGGCGTTTATCCGGGTGCCGGTCTCCACTATGTTCTTGATGTTGATTCTGCGGGAAAAAACGGCGAGCATCCCCCTGCGTTGGCGCGAAAGTATTTCCACGGCGGTAAGAACGGCCTCAAGCTGCCCCATGTTTGGCTTGGCGTTCGGCCGGAAGAACTCGGTCTGCCCAAGATGCATGATTATCTTGCGAAGCTCGGGCTGGAAAACGATTACCACGCCGATAAACAGCCCCGGAGCAAGGTTGTTCAGCACCCACTGCAGCGTGGTAAGCCTAAAAAGGTAGGCGATGCCGTAAACCAGCGCCAGAAACCCCGCCCCTTTGATAAGCTGTATGGCCTGGGTCTTGGCAAGAAGCTCGTAGCCCTTGTAAAGCAGGAAGGCCAACAGCGCCACATCCAGCACCGGACGGAGAAAATCGTAAATGGCTAAAAACTGCTGCAACCAGGCCATTCTTGCCTCTGGATACCTCCCTTATATTATGCGGTGTTTGTGCATATTTCTCAAGGGCGGAGCACATCAAAAAGCGATGCCGAGCGATTTGTTGACAATGTGCTCTAATTGTGCTAAAGTGTTCGCGAAGGAGATGGATTGAAATGGTAAAAAACGCCACGATCAACCTTCGTGTCAATACCGAGGTCAAAGAACAGGCCGGAAGAATCCTTGACGCAATGGGCCTGACATTCAGCGATGCCTTTAACCTGATGCTGCACCAAGTAAGAATCCAGCGGTGTCTGCCTTTTGAGATAGTCGCATACAGCCACACGCCCAAGCCCGAAACGCTTGCTTTTATAGATCGCGTCTAAAGCGGCGAGGAAGAGCTTGTCGGCCCCTTTTCCTCCAAAGAGGAACTGTGGAAATCCCTGGGTATATGAAGTACACGCCGTACTACACGAACAAAATCAAAAGGCAGTTAAAGCTTCTTCGCAAACGCGGTTACAACATGCCCTTTTTAAAGAGGTCGTTGACATGCTTCTGGACGGCATGCCGCTTTTCCCGCAAAATATTGCGACCATCCGCTTCGTGGAGACAAGCGAGGCTACCGTGATTGCCATATACAGGGCGACTGGGTGCTGATATACAAAATAGACAAAGACGTTTTGACGCTTGTCCCCGATATGTATCCTATGTCGTATTCATTGGTGCATAAGAGCACAGTGACATAGTGTTGTCCTGTCGTAATAAAAGGGCTGCCCGGCTTTTTTGCCAGACAGCCCTTTCAGGATGCCGCTGATTAACTTGACGTTAACCAGCGTTCCCCCTGTGGTTTTGGAAAAAACGCGGCAAAGCTTATGGTGAAAAATACCGCCATGGTATGTTGGTGTTGGCCGTTCCAGAGATAGGTCTTGATGGTGCATTGAAGCGCTCATGTAGAGGCGGTCCAAAAATAGTGAGTTGTGCAGAGAAGTTTCCTGCAATAATCTGATCCGTAGGGAGGGCCATAGTAACCGCCCCCGACGTTATCATTACAGTTGTGGTTGTTCTGGTAGCCCCAGTCTGTTGCAACACTACTTGCGCCAAACGACCGTTAAATTGTGCGGGTATCCCAGTAACGGTTATACGGGGCCCTGTTGTCGGGGGTGCCGCCCCTCCAGATAGTGTTACTTGCACTGGCCCAGGGACAATTCCGGCCCTATTGATGGAAATATTTACGGTTCCGGCGGTTACATTGGTGAGTGTCAATGTCCGCGTTAACCCGCTACCCGACAACGTTCCTCTCGTTGCCGAGCCGGTTCCTGGGGTAATCGTAATTTGTGCTGCAGTCAGCGCTCCCGGATCGCCGAGAAAGCCAAAGGTGATGGACGGTGTTATGGTGCCAGCCTCGGCTCTTACCGTCCAGGCAATATTGCCTACTGGTGGCGGCGTTGGCGGCTGTGCACCTGGATGAGCTTCCAGGGTTACAGTTTGCGGCCCGCTGGCAAACCCAGCCCTGCTGATTGAAATCGATACGGTGCCACTGGTTACATTGGAAACTGACAAGGATCGTACCGTTCCGGTCCCCGTCAAATTCCCTCTTGTTGCCGAACCGGTTATAGGAGTAATTGTAATATCCGATGCTGCCAACCCTGTAGGGACAGCGCTGAAACTAAAGCTGAGGGAGTTTGTGCCTGCCTGAATGGATCCTGCAGGAAATACGCTCCAAGTAATAGGCGCCGCAATAAGCGTCATGATCTGGGGTTCCCCGTCAATTCCATCCCTGTTAATGGAAACAGACACGGTTCCGGTGCTCACTCCGGTAACCGACAATGTTCGTGCCGTTCCGCTGCCCGTCAACAATCCTCTCGTTGCCGAGCCTGTCATGGAATTAATTGCAATGTCTGATGCGCCCAATGCTCCAGGATCGGCACTGAAACTAAAGTTGATAGTCGTTGTGGTCGGACTGCCGGCAGGGGTTGCCACCCAAGTAATATCGGGCACATCCTCGACAATAACCACATCGGCCAAATTCCACACTACTTCATTTCCAGGAACATTCACAATTTCGATGTCCGTAAAAATGATATCCGAGTTCGCACCATCGCCATCGGTCGTAAGACGTGCCGCAGCCCAGCGGGGATTGCCGGTCCATGGCCCGGGCCCCGCCTGCATGGTAAAGTTTCTTGAGATGGTGAAAGGCGCATCCAAGGCTAAGGAAACCAGATTACCCCAATCATGGCCAGGCTGAATGCCTTGTATCATAAAATGTCCCGCAGCGGCTTCGCCGCCTCGTCCCGTTACCCTAAGGGTGTATGTACCGTCGGCGCTCAGATAGCCGGCGGCAATCAAAGCCGGGAACTGAATGTCCATTGCGTGCCAGTCCGCCGAGCGGTTGCCCATGCGGAAATCCACGAATTCACCGTCATATGTTGTCCCCAGTGTGAATGTTGCAGATCCCGATACCGCGATGCCTGTAAAGCCTTCCAGGGAAACCTCCGTCAAAACGTCAGGTTGCCGTGGTGGAGGTGGTGGTGGCACATGCGCTATGAGTGCCACTGTCCGTGGTTCGCTGTCAATCCCATCCCTGCCGATGGTAATCCTTATGGTTCCGGCAGTCACGTTAAAAAGCGACAATGTTCGCGTAAGCCCAGAGCCGGACAGTGTTCCTCTGTCTGCAGAACCGCTTTCAGGGGTTATGGTTATGTCCGATTCGACCAGTCCCGTGGGAGTGCCGGCAAAGGTGAAATCAATCCCGATGGTGGTTGGATAACCGACAGGACTTGCCGTCCAGGTACCCTGTCTGTTGAATACCTCCGTGTCCCCCCAGGAAAAGTTCAGGGTAAGAGTGTTGCCGGCTTGGGAAAAAGTTCCTGTGATTATGATCGGGTCATCATAATCAGGGAATGTGATGGAGAACTCATTGCCGGAGACGCTAATGGTTCCCTCATTGAGTACCGTTCCCTCTTCCATCACCACGACTGTTCCATCGGTGTTTAGCACAAGCACTTGGTACCTCGTGTTGTTTACCCATGCCCCAACGATGTTGGCTGGAATCTGCTCATCTGTTGGGGGTGTGGGCCCGGTCTCAGAGTCAGGCGGCCTTTGGTCTGAATCGGGCGGCTGTTGGTCAGGATCGGTTGGAGGTGTTTCGTCTTGGCTCCATTGGGCGTATAGTCGGAGGTCGTTGTACAGTGTACGGGGATTGCCAGCCGCCGCAGTTCTGGCACCGCCGGCGTCGAAATACCGTGTACCATTACCGCGTGTCGTCCAGTATCCGGTAAACGTCCAACCGGGACGAGCACTTGGGGTTGCTACGCTTGCCGGAAACTGGCCGCCGTTGGTGTGGATGAAATAGTTGACTGTGGCGTTGTCCATAGCCGTGTGGTTGCGGATAAATGAGATCGTCCACTGTGTCTGCTCCACTGGATCAGTTACCTGATCGCACCCCGTCATCGAAAACCCGACCACCGCCACCACTGCGATAATCCCGAAAAGCTTGAACCTGTTTTTCATGTCGAAAAACCTCCTTCACTTGGTATTTGCTAGGCTCAAATATGCCCAGCTTTGCACGGCAAATGTTCCTAATTTGCCCATTATTTTTTGATAATGGTGCATATTAGCCCGGTTGTCAAGTATTGAAAGGGCAAAATTGCCCTTTTTTTCGGCTAAATTTGCGTATGGATTTCTGGACGAGGCTCAAAGGCGAAATAAAGGCCAAAAAGACAACCCAGGAATGGATTGCGGGACAAGTGGGCGTTCCCTTCGGCACATTCAGAAAGTGGATGACCAGAAAGACCTATCCAAACGTAAAAATAGGGCAGGAGATCGCCAAACTGCTTGAGACGTCGGTTGAATATCTGATTACGGGCATCGAGCCGGAAGGTTTGGACGACAACGAACGGGAACTTATGAGCACGTACAGAAAGCTCAGCCCTGCGGACAAGGAAAACGTCATGATGGCGGTGAACGCATGGGCCGGCAAGAAAAGGCACAATTTGCTAAGAAAATCGGCGGATGCCGGCACCGGGCAAATTCAGCATTGCTGAAAAAAACGTGCCTCCGCCTTGACAAAACTTTAAACAACATGCGATACTCGACAGCGGAAGCATCGGCTTGTCTGGCGTTTCCCAATCGGTCGCAGTTAGGTTGAAATAACGCATATTAGGGGGTAAAATGCTAAATCCAAAAAAAACACACCTTTTTCGAGCGCCAATCCCCCCTACACGCCACTCGGCATAGGGCCAGTGCGAATCCTCGCCGTCTCGAAACACCGGAACATTAAAATTTAGGGGCCACTCGTTTTCGCCTGTTATGAACCCATAGCAAACGAAGAAGAAACGCCATAACGCCAAAAACACAGGCAAAACGCTGCAGGATAAGGAGATTAAATGTCCCAGATACAGTGGATTTGGAATTATATGAAGGGAAGGCGTGCGGCCTTCGTTGCCGGGCTTGTGGTCTCGGCGGTCAGCGCGACGATGTGGATCATCAATCCCATGTTTGCCCAAAGGCTTATCGACGACGTGGTAGTGCCGCAAAACACCGAGCCTCTCATCCGGCTTTTGGTGATTATGTTTGCCGTCCAGATTACCAGGCTTTCCCTGCGCTACCTGATGGTGGTGCTGATGGAAAGGGCCAGCACGGGGGTCATGACCGACATCCGCCGCGACATGTACGAAATGGTTCAGGGGCAGGACTACCGCTTTCTGGGCCGCTTCGCCACGGGAAACCTTATGACCCGCATGACCCAGGACCTTGACAGGCTGCGGCACACGGTGGCCTGGGTGTCCTTCCAGTTTGTAGATGCGGTGGTGCTCTTCGTTTCGGTTTTTACCTTTTACATGATTATCAACTGGCAGCTTGCCCTTTGCCTTGTGTCGGTTACCCCTTTCATCCTGTTCATCAGCCACAAGTTTAGGATGCGCCTGCAGCCGAGGTTCCTGCTGCTGCGGCAAAAGCTCACCCAGCTTGGAACGGCGGTGACGGAAAACATCGGCGGCAACCGTGTGGTAAAGGCGTTTGCCCGCGAGGAATATGAAAAAGAACATTTTGAAAAATTCAACGCCGAGTTCCGCGACACAAGCTACGGCAACGCCCTTATTATCGCAAAGTACCAACCCATGCTGGACACCGTAAGCCAGCTCCTCATGATCGTTACCCTGCTTGTGGGCGGCTACTTCCTTATTCGGGGCTGGCTGACCAGCGGACAGTACATGGCCTTTTCCTCCCTTACCTGGGCGCTTGCCGGCCCGCTGCGGATGCTTGGGCCTTTGCTTGCCGACATTGAACGCTACACCTCCGCCGGGGAAATGATCCGCGAGGTGGTGGAGGCCCCCCCCGGCATCGGCGACGCGGCGGACGCGGTGGAGCTTGCCGAAAGGCCCGCCGGGAAAATCGAGTTTAAAGACGTAAGCCTTTCCATAGACGGGAACCGGATTCTTGAAGACATAAGCTTCGTGGCCGAGGCCGGTTCCACCATCGGCATTCTTGGCAGCACGGGCGCGGGCAAAACCTCGCTTGTGAATCTTCTTGCGCGTTTTTACGAACCCGACGGCGGCGAGGTGCTGCTTGACGGCACAGACATCCGCCGCTACACGCTTTCCTCGCTAAGGCGCAACCTTGGGATTGCCATGCAGGAAGTCTTTCTGTTTTCCGATTCGGTGCAGGGAAACATCTCCTACGGAAACCCCGACATGGACGACGAGAACATCCGCAAACGCGCGACACAGGCCGATGCCGACGGCTTTATCAACGGCATGAGCGAAAACTACGAGACCCTTGTCGGCGAGCGCGGCGTGGGGCTTTCCGGTGGGCAGAGGCAGCGGATTGCCCTTGCCCGCGCGCTGGCGGTCAAGCCTGCGGTTCTGGTGCTGGACGACACGACCTCGGCGGTTGACGGCG
>Ga0209755_10007110_pt1 | contig 12200 bp, 10 predicted proteins | sample TergutCo191P1_FD_187301 | JGI IMG/M metagenome (GOLD analysis project Ga0209755, IMG submission 187301) | Cornitermes sp. P1 segment gut microbial communities from Petit-Saut dam, French Guiana - Co191P1 (SPAdes) (version 2) | ecosystem: Host-associated > Arthropoda: Insects > Digestive system... | reverse complement strand
TCATGAGGGACATTTGGCGGAAGCAACGGTCGGGGGAATAGTGGCAACGAAACATCGCCGAGGAAAAAAACGGGTGAAAAAGTTGGTACCCAAGCGAGTGATTGCGGACAAGGGTTACGATGATGATGGCTTGCGAGCGAGATTTGCGGACGCAGGGTTGATTTAATTGTTCCCTATCGTAGAAAGCGTGTGCATCGCCCCTTTGAGGATGGACGAAAGTTGCGACGATATCGACGACGATACAAAGTAGAGCGAACGAATGCGTGGCTGAAAAAGTTCCGAAGAGTGGCGGTGAGATGGGACAAAAATCTAGCCGCATACAAAGGATTTGTAAAAATCGCCTGTATCTGTGTTACATTAAAAAGGTTTTGAACGGCTATCTAGACAAATGATCGGGGTCAAGCTGCATGTACAGTTGTTGTACCTGTGGAGCTAGTTTTTTATCTCCTGGTGCGAACACAGTTGCTGAGACTGATGCACTACCACTCATTGGTGTCCACATGATTTCTTCTATGGTCTTGATAACATGGGATGTGCTATCGTCCAAGAAGCCTTTCTTGTAGCCTTGTTCCTGCCTTGTTTCTCGCCTACCTGCTTGATATGTGAATGACGCTGTGCCGTTGCAATAGAACTGGTAGGCAGGAACGCAATAGCGTTCTTCACGCACTACCTCGATCTTGTCGAACACGTCCAAGGGGATGTAGGGAGCCTTGCATAAAGATGAAACAAGGTGGCGATGGAGCATAGCAGGAAACGCAGACAAGGGAATTCCACTGTTAATGTTTTCCTTGGCGGCAATTTCGGCATTCTTGACGAGTCCTTCCAACACGCACTCGTTGCGGCAGTGTGGACAGGTAACATGACCTCGAGAATTTTTAGGAATCTTCAGCGGAGCACCGCAACCATTGCAACGGAAGTCTCTCGCCATGACAGTCGCTGAACCTACGGGAACCAGCACGGAAGAAGGTGAATCGGTAGATGCCCAGCGTGGTTCGGCAGAGGACGATGTTCCTGTTCCCGATGGTGGGACATCAGCCGCTGGAACCGTAACATCGGCTTGGCAAGCGGGACATTTCAGTGTTCGTCCAGCAAGTTTTTCTTTGGCTTGCAAAGCACGGTTACATGAAGGGCATGATAAAGAAATTCGGCATAAAATTTTCAAAAAAGGTAAAACATTCGCCGAGCACGGCAACAAGAAGACGCTCTAGACGGGAGCGATACGCTTTACGAAAGACGGAGGTAATCCCACGTGTCAAAGTGGTGCATTGCTAGCCAATTGGACAATGCTGATTTTGTCCGCAGATATACACGCAACGCTCCCCTATCGGGGTAACGCAACTTTGTATATCACCAACATTTTTTTACCCGGTTCCCCGGTTGACACGTAAAAAATTGCCGTCCGCCGTAGCGGATTTCGTAAACTTGTTGTCGTACTCTTCTGATTCAGCGTTGCCTGAGCGGAATCATATATTTTGGAAAAAGTATAGCATACTTTTGGGATGCATACAAGAGGGTGTGTAGAATCGTTCGGCAAGGAGAAACAAGGGCAGTGGAACCAGTCTAGCAAAAGCACTTCATAAGAGTTGCCTCTTGTTTTGACGGTACATTTCGTTTACAATACGTTCACGCTCAACGTGATTCCGTCATGCTGATTCTAAAGGATGTACACAAATCTTTCGGCGATGTCCAGGTTCTGAATGGGGTAAATCTTCGTTTAGAAAAGGGAGTTGTCTGTACGCTCAAAGGGGGCAACGGTTCGGGTAAAAGCACCCTGATCAACATTATTTCCGGTTTTCTTGCTCCGACCAAAGGCACTGTCGAGTTCAAGGGGAAGAAAATCTCAAAATTTGCGCCTTTTCGAGTCAATCGCTTGGGCATTGGACGGACATTTCAGGATTTACGTTTGGCGACACAGATGACCGTTTATGAAAATATCCTGCTGGCATTGGAATCCAAAATGTTCGGTTATCCGACGAGAGAGCAGGAAAAACGTGCAAGTGAAATCCTAGAAAAAGTCTCTTTACAGGAAAAACGTAACGAATTAGCCTGCGAAATCTCCTACGGACAACAAAAATTGCTGACCATCGGCTGTTGCATCGCCAATAACGCCGATTTATTGTTGATCGACGAACCGGTCGCGGGAATCGACAAGGACAATTTGTCAAAGATTACCGATCTGATAAGGCAGTTAAAGCAAGAGAGTAAAACTATTTTGCAAATCGAACACAATAACGATTATGTCACTGCCACGAGCGACCAGATTTTTCAAATGGAGGAGGGCGTACTTGCATGTTAAAGGTAGAGCGTATTACGACCGGTTATGGCAAAAAACAAGTCCTGACCGATGTTTCATTTGAAGTAACCAGAGAAGAAATCGTTTTATTGACAGGCGGCAACGGTTCCGGCAAGAGTACGGTATTGAAAACGATTTACGGTTTGCTAAAACCCTGGCAGCCGGAAGGGAAGATATTTTTTGAGGGCAATACCATTACCGCCTTGCCTGTTTCAGAAATGATACAGCGTGGGATCGCCTATATGCCTCAAAAAAAGAATGTGTTCGAGGATTTTACAGTGGAGGAAAATCTACTGACTTCGGCAACAGTTTATCCGAAGGCGAGTGCAAAGGAGCGTGTACAAAGGGTCTATGAAACGCTTCCTGTGCTCAAAACGATGCGGAAACGGACACCATTTAATATGAGCGGCGGCGAGCGGCAGTTTTTGGCTTTCGGAAACGTTTTAGTCCATTCGCCGAAACTTTTTTTGCTCGATGAACCCTTTGCCGGTGTGGATGAAGAAAATTCGGTACTTTTTCGGGAGAGCATTGCAGATTTGAACAGAAAAGGTGCAACGTTTGTCATTGTCGAACACAAACGTCAACTGATCGACGGGGTGGTCAATAAGGAAGTTGAGTTGGAATTGGGAAGCGTAAAAACAAACCATTGAGTGCTACTGCCTCTTTATTTCCCGGCTTTGCTGGATTTCAAATCCCCTGCTATACCGAAACATCATAAATATCAATATCCCGCCGTAAATGATTTGTCGCATGTTAGCGGCGACGGCATTCGGCATTCCGACAAAACGCAAAAATTCGGGCAAAAACACGAGAAACGCCGCCGCAAGAACGCTTCCCCACAAATTACGCATTCCACCAATTATCACAATCGAAAGAATGAAAATCGATTCATCAACCATAAAACTCGACGGGTCAATGTAACTGATATAGTGTGCGTAAAGTGCGCCGGGAATGGCGGCAAGCATTGCACCGACTGTAAAAGCAATGACTTTTGATAAATATACATTCTTTCCCAATGATTGTGTGAAAAGCTCATCTTCGCTCAATGACCGTAAAGTACGTCCGAAGGCGGAGCCGGTAACTATTTTCAGGAAGAAAAATGTCAAGACAGTAAAAGTGAGCGTTAATGACAAAAACGCCCCTTTGCTTTCGATTGCAACACCAAACAGGGAAATGCCTGAAATACCCGGTATGCCGAGCGGACCTTTGGTAAGTGACATCCAATTGTTCAACAACGAAAAGACTATGACCTGAATGCCTAACGTGCAGACGACAAAATAAGCGTCAATCGTGCGTAAGGCGATGGTGGACACAATCAACGCCAATAACCCGCAGAGCAGCATGGCGACAGGCAGGGCAAGCAAAAACGGAACTTGATAATTGACCGCTAGCAAAGCGGCAGTATATGCTCCGACACCGTAAAATCCGGCGTGAGCAAGCGAAATCATTCCGCCGAAGCCCGCTGAGAGATTCAAACTCTGTGCAAGCATCGTATAAATGCCGACCAATATCAATAAGTGTAACGAGTATTCCATTGTCCCAACAAATGCTAAATCTCTATTTTTTTCAATCGCTTTCCGCTAAATCCGAGTGGGCGGGCGATCAGGAACAAAATCAAAATAATATACGCAACGGCATCCATCCATTGACTGCCGATGTAGTACGCCGCCAGTTGTTGTGCGGTTGCCAAGAGCAACACCCCGCCAACCAAGCCCCAGTTACTGCCGATGCCGCCGATAATCATTGCCACCACACCGTATAGCAACCAATTGAATCCCATAGTGGGATGCATGTGCGTATCGAAAGCGATGAGAATACCGGCAACGGCAACCAATGTCGAACCGAGCGCGAATGCCCACAGAAGCACTCTGTCGGAATGAATTCCGACGACATTGCTCAATTCGGGATTGCTTGCCACCGCCCGTATATTCCGTCCGATCCGGCTGTATTTCATCAAAATCACGCAAGCCGTGAACAGTGTTACGCAAACTGCTATCGTGATAATCTGAATATCGGTAATATACGCTCCGAAAAAATGGTGTCCAACTTTGATTTCGCTGGTTCGCACACTTTTGGTGTCATCCCCCCAGAGCATCGAGATCGTATTTTGCAGAACAATATAGAGTCCCAATGAAGCGATCATCAATGCCATTGGCGTGGCGTTACGTCGCCGCAAAGACTTGTACAAAGCGAGTTCGGACAGCATCCCAACACCCGTAGCACAAAGGATTGCCAACGGAATAGCCAGCCAAACAGGACATTGAAGTTGAATCGAGAAAAAAAATGTGAAATAGGCAGCACAGGTTAGCGTGGCGGCGTGGGCAATGTGGAAAAAACGGGCGGAATGATAGATGATGGAAAAACCAAACGCTATGACAAACAATAGGCTCGACAGCCAAACAATTTGCGTCAATATTTGTAAAGCAATATACATGTGTGGCTAATCCTTGTATGGCAATTTGTCTAAAACCACCTTGAAGTCAATTATACCTTTTTCGTCTAAAAATCGGAGGTATTCTAGGTAAGAATGTTTTAGATGCGGATGCTTGGTTGTTTTCTGTATTATGTGATCTACATACCTGGTATCATGATAAAAACCAAGTACAAGCTCTGAACGCAATTTAATGAGCGTATCATCATCAAGATGTGGGTGATGGATGACGGGCATCTCTGTTGTGAATCGACTTAAGTCATAGTCGCCGGTAAGAAAACCTTCTCTGTGATAATCGTTCCAAGTCTGTGTCCCGGGAAAAGGCGTGATGAATGTGACGCGAATCTCGTCTATTTTGTTTTCAAGAAGAAAGTCCTTGTACTGACGTATTGTCTCAATTGTATCATCAGGAAATCCAATTATCAAAAAAGCCTTGATAAGCATACCAATGTCGTTTGCCACCTGTAAAATATGTCTGCAATGTTCTTCCTCGACATAGTAATTGCCTTTAACATTTGTTGCGGAAACACCCACTCTCTCGAATCCAATACTTAATTTAAAACATTTAGCGGCTTTTAATTTGTGGAGCATTTCAACCGTTAGTCGATCTAGCCTGAACAACCCCCACCAGTGAACAGGTAAATTCCGCCGAATAAACTCGTCACAAATCGCGTGCACCTTGTCTTCGTTCACATTAAATGTTAAATCTGGAAAATAAATCAGGTTTGTTCCAAATTTTATGTGCAACGTCTCAATTTCGTTAAGGACTTCAACAGGCGAACGCCAGATGACTTTTTCGCCCCACATGTTTTTTGACGAACAGAAACTGCACGCATAGGGACAACCACGTGAATATGCCACTTGAGCGACGGCAACTTGTTTAGAGGGTGCGGGATAGGCAATCTGATATTGAATTGCATGGCTTAAAATATCCCGATGCCGTACTGGAAGAGGAATCTTGTCAATGTTTTCGATACGTTCCCGCGTTTTTGTTTGCATGGGAACTGCCTTGTTGCCTTTGTACCAAATACCTTTCACACTGGTAGTATCTTGCTTACAGATAAGAGCAGTAATCAACTCTTGAAATGTGATTTCGCCCTCTCCGGTGATAACAAAATCAACCTGTTCGTTTTCGATGACTATTTCCGGCATTGCGGACGGATGATACCCACCGAAAATAATGGGCATATCCTTATATTTTGTCTTTATTAGTGCGGCAAGTTCAAGGCAGTATGCATACTGGTAAGAATATACACTGAATCCGACCGCGATAACTTCGTGATTTTCTATTGCCTGAAAGATCGCATTCTCCTCAATTTTCCCATAAAAAAGGAGGGACTCAACATTGATTTGCTTTAATGTTGCCTGCAAATACTCCAAAACCAGTGGCTCCAGGCTACAAGACCGCATGAAGCCGCCAGGTTGATCGAGAGTTCCCAGCGGCTGAATTAGTAAAACAGTGGACATTATTACTTTTACACGCTAAGGAACTGTCCAAAAATAACTTATCTGCTTCCTCGAAAGCCGGCGCTATTGTATCGATTTATCGGCAACAGGTCAAGGTTAGTTTTGGACAATTCGATAGGTTATTTGATGGACAGTTCCTAAAGTTAGTTTAATTAGACTTATTCCATAACCCGCGAAAGTTTTCCTATTTTGCCGCAAAAACGCCGTTTTTGGTAAAATGGGAAGGATTTTTGAGGATTTTTCCGGGTTATGGAACAGGTCTATTGGTCATCCTTCGCATCCGCACAAACAATCAGACGGATACAAGAACTTTGCTTTTTATCGCTCCCAGTATCTTCCATAGGTGTTGATTTATAAAAACTCATAGCATTTTGCTTTTGATCGCTGTCAGTATCTTTCGTAGATGTTAATCCAAGAAATTTCAACGGTCTCACATAATAGTCTTGAGACACTTTAGACAATTCCTCTTTATTTCTCCCAACATAGTTCAGTTCAACTGTTAAAATGTCGTTTGATACGTCAATGCCTTTATAGTTAATTTTCATTTTGGCTGAATTGTCCCCAGCCCATTCGGGAGCTACCCTTCCTGCTTGACAAATTGTATCGCATAGACTTAGCAAATATCCCATAGCATTTGAATTTTCGTCAATCTTTGCTGTCTGATTGAATTTTTGCGCCTTTTCAGGAGCAACCCCGCATTCTTTGAAGAACTTTCCCACTTCCCAATCGCTGATGTGATGCGGCAAAATCGCACGGCATACCTCCAATCTATCGCTCTTTTTCCATCCCCATTCCTTATATTGTTTCCCCGTTCGAAGGCAATGGTTTACAAACAGACTTGACCATATACCATGATTGACATGATCAAATGCGACTGCCAACACGATATCTTCGCTTTTGATTGAAGAATCTTCAGGAGACTCGATAGTAAACACATTCTCTCTGGCTATTGCGCGTATTTCTTCAAGCAGATCAGCAACTTGCATTAGACCTCCTAGTCCAGGTATCCACCGCAACACACCCGATTTCCGAGTGGGATTCATATAATTGAGTACATACTTTTCAATAATGCTCTCTCCTTTTTCCAAAATATATGCAATATCGTGCCACATGGCAACAAGGAACCATTTTTGAAGGATTTTTGCGCATTCGTATTCTCGTACCCCTAACAAATCTAACTTTCTCGGGACAGCCCGATTATTTACTGACATTAATATTAAGCCTAAAACAAAGCAATAGAAGGAGTGAATAAAATGATCTCTGTATTGCGGCAGGAGGAAGAAATCCTTCTCCCGTTCCAAGCCTCTGAACAATTGTCGAATAAAGAGAGGGTATTCTTTGCTTTTACCATTGACTTCCTGTCCTGCTAATGTATCGTTCAGGTGTTCAAGCTTGGGCCCCATTCCACGAATCAATTCTTCCATGCCACGATGCTCAGGCCAGAGAATATCAATAATCCCACCGACAGTGCATGCCACTTCATACGCATGGCGTTGATACCCTCGCCAATAGTTACCAATTTGACCGTTTGCCATCTCAAAATGTACAGCTACCTTTTGGATAACCTTACGAACAACATTGTTGAGTTCGTCATTAGAAGACGATGTGTTTAATTGTTTAATGATGGCTCTCAGTGCGGGGTACTTAACCTCCGATCCACTCTCTTTGCAAAAATATTCATTTTTATAAACTTTACCTTGCACAGCATACGTTTTCTCTGCGTTTGAAATTAATTCGATGATAAGTCGTAATTTCCAGCGAATTTTTTCAATGAATTCTTTAAATTTTTTCTTGAATCCCTCTTTGTCCATGCCCACTACGTCACCTGTTAATTCAAAGTCCATTGCTCCCAATGAATCCGTCTCAATAAGGTCTGACACGTACACAATTCTTTCGAAATGTGCTTCCGTATAAGGTGCCCTTTTCTCCCAAAGCATTCGTTTTGGATTCTCCAGCATAGATGTAATATCTTTGTATTCATAACAGTTCTTGCCATTGCAAAGAGGGACTTTCGATGCATCAACAGGGTTTGGTAGCTGTAGTGCTCCTTTTTTCCCGTCTTTTTCCCGTATCAGACCGTTAAACCATGCTTCATCTCTTTCAGTAACTTTCCCTTGTAACACATCCTCCGGTATGGGAATAAACCTTACGAATTGACTGCCTACACTAGAAGCATCGTCGCTAAAAACATCATCGCCAAAAATATCATTTTCTTTTTTGCTAACAACAATTGCTTTTGTTCCACTTCCGTCTTCTAGTTGAAATCGCCACATCAGTTCTGTCAGAAGATGTCTAACTTTATCCGGCTGGAGAAACAGCAATCTTTTTTCTTCGTTCGCATCATAGTGTTGCATCCACTCGTTTACTACATCTTTCCTATCAGTAAAGGCATTGCCACAAAAAGGAATGCGAATCCGCCTGCAAAACTTCAAAGAATTAATCTGGACAAACCCTCTGCCAATATTCCATCCAGGAGGCAAATCATTATTGCCCACGAGAAACTCAAGCATCTTTGTAATGCAACCACTGAGCTTGTGTACATAATCAAGTTCCTTTGTGTCCATGTCTCCATTGAACATCTTGACAAGTTCCTTCCACGAGGAATCATATGCCCCTTCGATTGTCTCAGGCGATTCTGTGTGTGTGCCGTCATAATTCATAAAAATTTCTCGCAGTTATTTGTTCAAGAAAACGAATTGGTTGTTGGTTACTGTTTTCAACACAATTTCTTTACTCGCATCTCCCGATGGAAGAATGGTTGTCTTTCCTGTTACGCCTTCAAAATCTTTTAGTCTGGAAAGAGCCACTTGTAATGCCTCTTGGTTTTGAGGATTCTCCTGAAGTAATGTTAACACAATTTTCATTGCATCGTATCCAAGCGATACACAAACTTCCGGTTCTTTTTGATTTGTTTTCTGATATTTTGCAGCGAAATTGCTATCAAGTGGAGTAGATGTGTAAACTAAACCATTGGCTGCATTTTTCGCCACATTCAACAAATCCACTCCCTCAGCCCCATAATTACTCAGAAACACAATATCCAAATGCAATTCCTTTGCCTGTTTCATAATCATGCCAACTGTTTTCGGGACACCGGAAACAAAAATAACGGGTGCCTTGGATGTTTTTAATCGAAGCAGATGAGAGGTAAAATCCGTGCTGTTTTTTTCAAACTTCTCGTTGAAAGTAACCTGTCCGCCGGACTCGGTGAAGTCTGCGACAAAAGATTCCATGTAGGATATTCCTGTATCGTCATTCATGTAGAGGACTCCAGCCTCCTTTACGCCCAAAGTGTGTAAAGCATAGTCTGAAATCACTTTCGTCTGATCTGGGGCGAGTAGCGACATTCGGAATATGTATTTACCCGCATTGGACAGTTTGGGGCTTGAGGCGGCTGGGGAAAACAGTATAATCTTGTTTTTCTCAGCGATGGGCACCATCGAGAGCATATCGGAACTGGCTACCGGACCGATTACGATTGGAGGGTCGTACAACTGTGCCAGTTTTTCAAAAGCGGATACACTGCCCTTGGTTGTAGAAAAATTGTCCTCGACTACCAATTTGATTTTTAAGGAAGACGAAATCGGCGATTTCAAATATTCATCATAAGCTATGTTAATCCCTTCCAGAATATCCCGTCCATGAACAGCGGAATTTCCAGTTAATGGAAGGACGACTCCGATACTGATTTGACTCGATTCATAGTCTTTGAGTGAAAAGTACACGATCACCGTTAATAGAGTCCCAAAGACGATCACGCCTGTGGCAATACTTGTCTTACTCTTCATGGTTATCTCCTCTTTGTTTATGTCTTACGCATGACGATGATATCGTACTTTTTTTGTGCAAATCTACAATACACAGCGGAACAATTTCCGAAATTTTTGCATCCACTCCCGCGAAGGTTCGTCGAGCAAAAACAGTTTCGGCGAATGGACTAAAACATTGCCGAACACCAATAACTGCCGCTCACCGCCGCCCATGTGTTGAAACCAACGATTCACGCCAAATCACGCGTTTCTGGACAGAGATTCTATCCGATTCGGGGGCTTTTGCAAGGTGTGAAGCCGATTTGTTATTTTCCTCAATCGGCGTTACACTCCTGCGTGTCAGAACTGTCGAAGTACAGCAGTCGAGCTGGCGAACCCGACTTCGTTTCGTCTCACTCCTGCCTCTCTTCAATACTCCAATTCCCGCCATGTTTCCACTCTCCAACGAATCTTTGTGTTTGACAGTAGCATCATTTCAATTTAAGCGTTCGCATCTTGCAATCCAGCCCTCGTAACTCCGAATCTGCGCGGCGAGAAACGATTCGGGGGTATTGTGGGTGAAACGCATGCGGTCTTCACCAAACTCGAACTTACCTCCAAACGGAGTCAAGTAAATCGATTCGAGTTGCGAATCAGTGTGCATCGACGGCAATACGCCGTCAAGATCGGTCGCCTGCATACTCGTTGCATCCAAGAGACGACCGTAAACATGGTGGCAATCGTGGGAAGCCTGCTCAAAAGGCAGTCCTTTGAGGATCGGCAATTCTGCTGTAAAACTGTCGATCAACGTCAACTGTTTCGATGCGGACACGAATCGCTATTTTGAAGAAAATTTTTCCCCTAAAAATGACTTGAAGAGAGCATCAACCTGAATTCGGTAGGCGTGTTTGAGCCGCACCGCCGTTATGAGCCGTTCCTTGATGTACCGGTGAATGGTACGCGTGGAGACATGGAGCAACGCTGCCGCTTCCCTAACGGTCAGTCGATTGGGTAATTTCTTGTCGGACATGGTCGGAATTCCTTTCTGGTGTGCCGATATTAACTCTGAACCCAATTTCCGTCAACCCGCCCTCCAAGAAAAAAACCGGTCGGGTTAGAATTAGGATTTACGAAACGACAATGGACTTTTGGTATTTCCCGGAACGCACGGCTCGTTCTGCTTCGGTTTGTCGATCCCAGCCGAACGTCACACCGCACTTTCGGCACAGCGTAATATCCGCTCGTTTCGAGACTGCTTGCAAATCGGGCATCACTTCGCAAAGAACGTAGGCAAGCCGGGAAACGGTACTTGCCAACTTCGGGCTTGCGGTGTCAATCAACTCTTCTAACAATTCTGTAATGTCGGTAATCAATACTGCCGAAACGGGATTGATCGTGACCGGTTGTCCGGTATTCCCCGCAATGGCATTTTCCGCTTCCGCCAGTGCATGTTCGATCCGCCGCAACTCGTCCCGTTCGGAATGATCCGGTGCCGGGAGTGTTGCCATGACCGGCTTGACCGATTCGGCAACCGGTATCACCGGAATCGGCGGTGCGGGAACAACCAGTTTGACTTTTTTCGGCTTTGCCGTCGGTTTGGCTTTTTTCGGTTTAGACTGCGGCGGCAGTGTTTTCGCCGCTACCGGCTTGGACTTCTTACGCTTTACCGTTGGCATTGCTGCCGGTTTCGTTTTGTATTTCGCTTTCGGCGGTGTCGTCGATTTTGCCGCATGACGTTTCGTTACGGTTTGGTTTTTCGTTTGCTTTTTCATTGCAAATTCCCATTGGTTAGGTTTGCTACTTCTTGCCCCGCTTGCCGGTAAAAACAAGCGGTCTCCAATACTTTCGGCTTTCGAACACGCACACTCTACCGGACCCACGACACCAGTCAACGGGGGGCGGAGTCAGGGTAAAAACCCCAAAGTCCGCAACTTTATTGTTGCCCGTCACCCGGCAATAACCAACTTTTAAGTTCAAAAATCAACTGCATCAAAACTACGCCGAAACCTCTCCCAAACTCCCCCGCAACTGAAGCGTAGGTGCGGCGCAACTGCTCCCACCCCCCGCACCACTACGCAACGAAAGCGGCTCCAGATGGGCATAAAAGAGCGCATGAAGTTAAATGCCCCCGCTCTAGAAGTACCCCCCCGGCAAGAGAGGTTGGGGTGGGATCGCACCGAGACGGCATCGAGATGGGGGCACGTCGTTTCGCACCCAGTAATCACGGATTACACTATTTACCGACATTTATGGCAATATT
>Ga0209755_10007109_pt1 | contig 12201 bp, 7 predicted proteins | sample TergutCo191P1_FD_187301 | JGI IMG/M metagenome (GOLD analysis project Ga0209755, IMG submission 187301) | Cornitermes sp. P1 segment gut microbial communities from Petit-Saut dam, French Guiana - Co191P1 (SPAdes) (version 2) | ecosystem: Host-associated > Arthropoda: Insects > Digestive system >... | reverse complement strand
CCTTTCGTCAATTTTCATGACGGAATATTCATTTTCTTTCTTCTCACAGTCCGAGAAGTCAGTTTCACTTACTGGTGTTTACCCTTGTCTGAAAAGCTCAACATTGTTATTCGAAAACTCAAAATTTAAGAAAGCGTTTGTGTGTGTGTCTTTATTTTGGTAACACAAGTATTCAGTTTCTGCATTTCGCACTCTCTACGTGTGAGAAATGTCTTTTGAACGAATTCTCGCGTACCGAGGTACATATTCAGTTGCTGCTTTAAGAAAATACAAACATGTTTCTTGGCTTACAGTGAAAATAGAACTTCTGTAAATTTTCGAAATTGAATATTCAGTTCCTTCTTTTTAGAGTCTGGGAAGTCTGTTTCACTTGTTGACGTTTATCCTTTACCGGCTACATCAGTCTGTAGAGCATTACACACTTAATCTCAGGGTCATGGGTTCATGCCACACGTTGAGCACCATTGTTATACGCTCTTATCCTTCATCGCGTTAGCGAGAGGGACAGCTCAGTTACGGCGAGCTGAAATATTTCCTAGAATGGAAATATTTGTTGGGAGTATTTCAGCGCCTGCATTCGCTTTAACAAAGCGACCTCAATTAAATACGGTTCACTGATTTTTGGGTTCGTATATTATTGGCAAATGCGCAATGTATTTGATTTACTGCATTATGTTGACATTTATAGTAGAACACGAAGATTGAAAAGATCACTTCAGTCTTATACTTAAGTTTTAATTCAGACGCGCTAATTTGAAATTCGCTGTTTTCATATACATCTATTAAACATAATAACATATCCTCCAATGCATGCATATATTAACATTCCTGATGGGCCAAAAGTTTGTTTGGGGAGACCTACATCTTTTGAAAACGATCTAATAAGGCTTCCTCCTGTCTCCGACCAACCAAACAGAGTGCTTTGAATCCGAGCTCGCGTCCTCGGCCTGCCTTAAAAGAAATCATCCCACCAAATGCTGTAATATTCTCATTGAATGAAACGTGAATTTTGCCATTCCTAGAAGGAGAATTAAACTTTGTAAAGCTCAAAACGGGATGTGGAACAGTCATATTTGAGATCAGCGACCCCAAGCTTGCCATAAAAGAATATTTTGTAACGCTTTACTACGTAACTTTCCCTTGATGAAGTGGAATTTCACAATCAACCACCGCAGGATGTTCGTCCGCTTTGAAACGTCATGTCGTCACTCGTCTTCCAAAACAAATTCTCTCCCCAAATTTCTAAAGCCAGCAGTTGTAAAAATCTACCCCGATTTGTACGCCAAAGTAAATATTTAAATCTCGTAATCGACATATTCAGAGTTCGAACACGAACTGTCGGTTACAAGCTCTAACATGCCCATTCCAAAACTCAAAATGTAAGGCAGCGTCTTATGTGTATCGTTGTGTCAGTACCCCACTAACTAAATTATTTGTACCTACTGTGCTTGCTGATCTTATTTTCTTCATTTCTTCATTTTCTCAATAAATTTCGTTCACACTTTCCCTATGTGAGAAATATCTACTGAACGACTTCGCACATTCCGGGGTAAATATTCAATCTCTGCATTTCTGTCCCCTACTACAACTGAAATTTATATTCCACAAAGCCCGAATTACCAAAGGGTGATTCATTCAAACATGCTTATTCTCAAGCTCAACTTTCTGTAAGTAAATTCGGACTTATATCTTCGTTTTGAGTGAAGATACAACATAACGTCAATTTTCATAAATAAATATTCAGTTTCTGTCCCTGTAAGAACTTAGAAGCCTGTTGCACTTATTGGTGTTTACCCATTACTAAAAAGATCAAACATGTTCGTTCGAAAAGAGTGAATAACAATTTTCCTTTCATTCAAGGTCGTACTGTAGCCGTTTTGGTCATCTGCTTGACTGCGAATAGATGTGCGTTTGCACGCGGCACATACCAAACACCTTTCAGTATTGCGTCATGCCAGGCGCAGTTGTGTAACATTTATCGTACTTTGACCACATGCTTGCATTTGCGCATTTTTCTTGCCAAGCACGATCGTTTCAAGAATGGAAAATTTTGTGTATTGAATGTTGTTTCATTAGCATCAGTCCCTTCCTTCAGTATTCAAAGCACGCCATTACTCCAAGTAACTTACAAGCTTTCAGGTTTAGTTCACAATAAACGAGATATGTCTCAATTTTGAAGCCCAGTCGGTTAATAATATATAAAAAAGTAACATTAAAGAAATATTACTTAGAAACATGGTATGAACTGTGGTGTGTACATTAGCTAACAAGATCAAAAATTACGTGGTCGATGGTATGGTAACTGATTTAGTATACTACGACTAATAACGACATAAAGTTCTGGTTCTCTTTGTTGTTTGTTTGACATGGCGTGGAAGTATAACAGATTTTGAAGTGTGGCAACCGATCTGTGAATCAGTCGTGTGTGACTGACAGTCCGCTATTGGTCATTTTGCTTTACATTTGTAATTGAGGTTGTTATCACTTATCTTAACTCAAACTGATTGTTACAGGGAATTACTTGATTTGCAAATAAACTAGGTGTGTTTGACGGTAAATATTCATTCACATTTGAAAAGAGCACAATAGATTTACAAATATAATAATTGCGATTTCTAGTCAAACTAGTAACATCTGTCAATGTACGTTTGTTTGTTTTTGGCGCGACAGCCCCCCCCCCCCCCCCCCCGTGGGCCAGGGACTCCTCATTACGAGGTTTCTAGATCACACACAACGACGCGCCACAGTCGGTAGGACCCCTCTGAACGAGTGATCAGCTCCTCGCAGAGACCTCTACCTAACAACATACACAAAACTCACAACAGACAAACGCCCATGCCCCCGGTGGGATTCGAAACCACGATCTCAGCAGACGAGCGGCCGCAGACACTAAGCCTGAGACCGCGGGGCCACCTGGACCGATGTCAATGTAAGTAGGCGTACATAATGTACTCTAGTCGTGTTTTCGGGTAATTAATTCTTTCATTACTGGAACTACATAAGTTGCCGTGCATCACTTCGTCTTTTACTGGATAGCCGAGAAAATATTAAGTTTAACGAGATTATGAAATTTGAGGCTGCGCGCCAAGGACATTTCAAAGATTTATTGCGTTTTTCAATTTCTCGTAAGGAATATTTAGTTTCTTACTTATGTACAAGTGTTTTAAACATTATTGAGCATTCGTCCACAGTGCTCAGGACGAAAATGCATATCGCATATGTATGCCCAGCATGACTGAACGGCGTACACAACATACAATTCAAATGCGTTATTGCTTGACGTGAATTTCTGCGTGACACTAAAAGATTAGAAATATATTCATCTTCTTACTGCATTTCTGTTTATATTCTCTTTAACCATGCATTCTTTTGTCTGGCTAGCCACTCAATCATTCAAACATTATGGAATTTCTGTCCATTGTGGTGATATAGTGGATAAATATTATTAGTGCTGATATCTTTTGCGAGTTTTAAGACGACGTTCTGCCGTCTGTGATGTTGAACTTATTCCCCTCACGTAGTAAAGGAAACAAGCATAGAGCCGTCGGCTAAGTGGGTTCCTTGAGCCTCTGCGGTTTGGATCACGTAAACACTGCTACTGACTAGATACGGGCCTTTGTGGGACGTTCATTTGGGAGTTCAGCCGAACATAATGTGAGAGATTGCTTCAGATGTAAATATGTCCTTACCGAATTCGGAATTGACATCCTAAAAAAAATGTAGCATTTCGTTCATCATATTCCACTTATGTTAGGAAAGTAATACGCGTATATTTTCAGCGTGCTCTTTTTGTGTGTGGCTGTGTCCAGAGTCTAAAAGTTTGAAGTTTTTAAGTAGAAGGGTTTTTTGAAAGATCTTGTATGGACGAACGCAATCATAAACCACTAAACCGTACTTTCTAGTTACCAACAGTGAAATATAAAACGTGGCAGGGGTACGAACCATTGAGTTGGTAACAACATTAGCCCCACTTTATGTAGCATTGTGATACGGTCTATGACATTTGAGCCTCGAAAAGTATGCAAATCTTGTTAAAGTAATTTTCCTTAGAATTAAGAAAATTTTCTGTGCAAAGATCTGACTGATTTTTAATCTGGTCGCGACGTCTAATAAGCTATAGGAGCCTGGAATGCGATATGATATATACTTATGTTATAACGTACCTATAAATTTTATCTAAACTAGTCTGCTGTTGCCCGGAAATCCGGGCAGATTAGGCACTCGCTTTCGGTAGTCAATGTGGACACCTCGCGCAGAAATAATCTTGCAGCGTGATGCGGTAATGAGTACCCATTTTCCTAGATTTCGAGTCTGTATGGGGCGAAATCACGACGTGGAACTCTGCTGTTCTTACGGTTTGTGGCCTCGCCTTGCTACCGTACTGCTAAAAGCCAACCTGGTTCACCACGTGGGAAGAGCAAAGGGAAGCGCAGTGGAACGTACGCCAGGTGCCTATCGCTAATTCGTTCTAATTCCCCTCCTTGCTGGAGCAAAATAATGTCTCTTTCGGTTGCCGTATTATCATCAAGTAAAATGGTGGCTACCTCGTAACACGTTGGGCGATTATGTGTTGCAAATCGACTCCCGCGGTTCCGTGAATCGCCAAGCGGACGTGAGAACTTCTTGATTTCTTATTAACTCGCTAGTCCGCACAAACATTTCGACGAATGAGTTCACTTGACATAAGACAGACTGGATCGTTGCAACGATACCGCCCTCTCCAAGCCATCCACAATACAGCATCGTGTTTTGACATTTGGTTCCAACCGAAAACATACAATTGTGCAAAGCTTGGTGTTCTTGATTCAATGGATAGCAATGTACCGTTGCAAAGACGTATTGTTCCTTGAACACGAAACGTATACGCCTTCTCGAGCGTTTGCTAGTTGCTCGTCAATCTGGGCAATTTCCGCAAACGATGCAATGATGCTCATGTTCAGGAGGTTTCTTCCAAACACTGGCACCCATCTACCAAATACACGATGGCACACTCAAAACACCGTAAAACTTATATTAATATTCTTGATAATTTCAAATCTCTCAAGGGATCTTTATGATGTGTACAGTTTAGCTATTTTCTGTTATTTTTGTTGTATTTATTTCGTTTAGTCAGACGAAAAGTACAGTGACGAAATCTGGAATGTTTGGTTTCACTTCTAAGTTTCTCTCGATTTAATTTTGCGATGTACAATCACTTTCTCGAAGCCTCATTTATTTTGTTTCCAGTATCCTACTTTGGTGACAGTGTCCTTTTATAAACCATAATGCATCTGCTCTCCCGTGATGATAAGAACTTGGTGAAAATACTATTTAATCTCTAGTAAGACCTAGCGACTGCGCACAATATAAAATTTCTTTCTCTAAAGCACTCGTATTTCGTTATTTTCACCGACCAGTTTATTACGTTATAAATGTCAATAATATAGTATCGGTTGCTTTCGAAATAAACTTGTACATATTTTTATATTTGTGAAACAAATTTTTTGTAAAGATTAATGTTTTAAAGGCGTCTTCCAAGGAACATTTTATGATCCAGGACTGAGTCACTTGATTTTCATTCTTCGTTTGTGCGTTTATTGTTTATTTATTTATTTATCCATTCAATGTGAATACATCCTGGATACCATAAGTTACAAGACATGTAACGGAGCAAGCAACCTGCAATTCGAAGCAGGGGAAGGAAATAATTCTCCTGTCACACGTCCAGAATTAAACACAAAGCATCATATTTATATGTATGTACCGTGTATCTTGTATATAGTTTTTATTTCAACCAACAATGTACAATATATTTTTTATTTAATAATATTTAAATTTTAAACTTGTAATATATATATATATATATATATATATAAATTATAATATAAACTTTCTTAAAATAAGAAATATTGTGCATTGTTGGCTGGAATAAAAGCCCAGCATCCTATGCAAGTGGCGTCGGAATGGAGGTCTTTCCTCTGGACAAAATAAGACAGGACATGACGCGAATATTCCTTTCCAATATCGAGGGTAAAAATTCGAGGAACCTAACCTCTACTCCCCATACGCCTTATTTTCCTGGGCAGGAAGAAATCGTTCTTTTTGAAAATATTAGGGTTATCAACGAAGAAGGATAAGGGGCAAGTTAACTTACGTCTCACACGATGGAAATTAATGAAAATTCTTTCAGTTTTTCCTAGATTATGAAGTATACCCCTATGTCTATTGCATTAATTTAAATATTTTTATTTTAATAGAAACTTTTTCTACTTATGTGATTTTCGTTTTGTTACACGTCATTTCATTCTATTGTTTATTAACTATGGACAGTTTATTCAAGGAACTGTTTATATTACGATTTTCACGCTTTCGCCGCGGTGTGTTTGAAATCTTCTGGTTATACGTCCTTTTTACCCATATTTTTCTAATTCGGGGAAAACTGAAGGGTCAAAGAGGGCTCTGGAAAAAGATAAGCATATTAGAGATGGCTAACATTTAAGACAGAATGTGTGAAATTTTTGACTGGTTTTGTCTATCTTAGTAACAACCTCGTGTACATGCAGTAATGAAATTTATTTCCACATAGAATGGGAAATATTTTAACGTCGTAGTGAATATTGACTCTTCCCAGAGTTAATTAGGTGTGTATTAGGCTTCTAGTGAATGAAAGCTATCCTAGTGCTACATAATCACTACGTCATAAAGACTGAAGGAGAACGGAAGTACAGCTCCACCTAATACAAACATCAGCACCATGTGTAGGGGAGTGGGAGTCACTTTAAAACACACAGACCACATTACTAGCCAAAATAAAAAAATACACTTTCGATAAGAGGTTCGGTGTATCCAAGATTCGATTTTGACGTTGTGGAGAAGTAATTTTTTCTGCCGCCAGTTATTTCATTCAGATCCTCATGTCATCCAGCCCGCAGCTAGTTACTTCACTGGCTTAGCCACCAGCTTCCAGTAAATTCCTACCAAATTTGCAACACAGAATTATAAGAAGTTTTTAAACTAGTTTTTCAAGGTATTTAATAAGTCGTATATTTCCGTCTCCAACTGCGATTGCATAAGAACTGGAAGTGTTCATATACACCCCGTCACAGGTTGCAAACCCTCCGACATTAATGTTGTTAGTATTGCCAAATGTTGGAGTGCCTAAAGTACTGAAGACCTGTTACATAGGACAAATTCGTAGATGAAGGACAGGCGTGTAAAAAAGCAGCACCAGCATTTTAAGAATGAATTGTACATTCCACAGGTTTGTTTCCCGTGTTAAGGCAATACTTGTGGACAGACCCTGAGGGTTTCAGGAGGATGAGGCTCCCGGATTTCAAGATAATCGGCACATGAAAATGTCAAGGTCATCCCTACGCACCGACCGCCTTTACACCCCAGAAGATACCCCTGGTACTCCTTTCCTTTAGGGAATGAGTCGACCTCAGGGCCATAGTGCGGCCGGAAGAATTATGTCCAAAAAGTTTCAATGATACCACCGGTAATCGAAGCCGCGACCTACCGGGTTGTAAAGCAGTGCCTGAACCAAATGCGCCGCCGTGTTGGTGACTATTCTGTTTTGTGACACTGAATTAATGTGGCGACATTACTCAATTTCAATCGGCCAGCAAGTCCCAAACGTGTCTCTGAAGCTAAGTGCATTTCAGAATATAAATATTCGATAACAGTATGGGGTAAGTGTAATATTCTGTCTATACAGTCAGTCATAATAGTTAGACGTCTATGGATTCAGAATTTATTGCTCTGCTATAATTTGTTATATTTTTATGACTAACATAACTTCCTGTAATATAGATAACTAGTGAACAAGAAAGACATCCTCGAACAACGCATTTTATTTTGTCTTTTTCAGCTTAATTAGTGTCACAGGGCAACGTCCTTCTTCAGAAGCTTCAGTTAATTAGGAAATTCACCGTGCTCAAAAAAAACCACGCCACTAATCCAGATCAAACCAGTCCACATTCTTCGTTTCATTTATTGAAGATCATTTTTGATATTACCCTTCAGTCTACGCCTCAGACTTTCAAGTAGTCTCTCTGTGTTTCTCTCTCATGTTTCCACACCAAAACCCTGTGAGTACATTTTCTTTCCTCCAACTGTGTCATATGTCCCGCCCATCTTAATTTCATCTCCCAAATACTGTTTAGTGAGTAGTACAGACCATACAGCTCCCCATTATGCAGTCTCTTTTAAAACATGTTACCTCCTTTCCCTTACAGCAAAATATCTTCATCGGCTCCCTATTCTGAAGCTTTCTTAGCCTATGTTATTTCCTCAATGTACGAGGAGGTGCTGATAAGGCCTTAGCCCAGCCAGGAAGGAAAAAACTACAGCGACCAAACTCGGGATTTATTCAACATACTCACCATGAGGCTCAATACACTTCTTAGCCCGTTGCTATAACTTTTGTAAGCCACAAAAAAAAAATCAGAAGGTTGTCCGTCCAACCAGGTCTCCGCAGCAGTAATGACCTCCGCGTTGGACGAAAAATGGTGACATTTCAATTGTTTTTTCAGTCCAGGGAACAGCTGGTAGTCCGACGGGGCCAGATCAGGGGAAATAGAGTAGGTGATCAAGACACTGGAAGCCCAGGTGGGTCAGTTTCTTCTGGGTTGCAAGTGTCCGGTGAGCCGGGGCATTGTCATGCAAGAACAAGACTCCCTTGGTGACTTTTCCGCGGTGTTTTTCCTTCAAAATGTCCTTCAGTTGCACCAGCAGAGATAAGTAATACTCCGCGTTGATAGTTTGGTCCTTTTGGAGATAATCAATGAGGAAGATGCCGTCTGGATCACAAAAAATCGAGGCGAGAACTTTTCCGGGGGATTTTTGAACTCGGAATTTTTTGGGGCGGGGTGAACCGCTATGCCGCCACTCCATTGATTGTTGTTTTGTCTCCGGGTCATAGTGATATAACCAGGTTTCGTCCATGGTCACCAATCGCGACAGGAAATCATTTGGATCGCGCCGAAAAAATTCCAAAATTTGCTCAGACGACTGGCACCGTTGACGTTTTTGATCCGCGTTCAGGCATTTCGGGACCCACTTCGCGGAGAGATTTCGCATGTCCAAATCTTCATGAATGATGGACCTCGCCCGCTCACGTGAGATGCCCAGTTGCTCAGTTATTGATTTAGCCAAAATCCAGTGGTCTTCCAAGATTAGCTCGTGAATTTGATCGATAATTTCCGTGGTGGTCACTGATTTGGGTCGTCCAGGATGAGGCACATCACAGGTGGAAAAATCATCACGTTTAAATTGGGCCACCCAGTTTTTGATGGTGGCATACGATGGTGCATGTTCCCCTAATGTTTCTATCAGAATGGCGTGAATTTCCTTCGGTGCCTTGCCTTGCAGGAAAAAAAAACATTATGAGAGCTCACGTCTCCATGTTGTTGAAATCGCGCGCGTCGCCCGACGTACTTCCTTTCTCCCTCTGTAACAAGAAAAGACTTGCAATTCGATACATGAACGGACCCCTCTTCCCAACGACACTATCGATTCCGTCCTACGACACCGGGAAGTGGGTCGGGCTAAGGACTTAACATCACCCCCTCGTAAGAGATCCAGCTTCACACCCTTAAAAACAATTACAAAAATTATAGTTTTGTATATTTTAATTTTATACATATATGTTTGTATAGCAAATTGGAATACTTCTTAAACGTATTGTTGCCCCTCTATATTCTCTAATAAACTTGTTCTTACTGTTTGATTCAAGTTCAATAATTTTGTCTCTTAAATGTTCTCCCTTTCTTTTTCTTGAAATGAATACCATTGAATACATTGTCCAGATAACAGCTTGAATACTATGACCACTGCAACTTAGGCTGAATTCTTTGACCTACAAATCTTGACCATTTGTTATCAAACCATGGTTTATATAGCTTCCGTTCATACTCTCTGTAACTTAGATTTTGATAATGCCTCTTTAAATCATCCCAAGTTCTGTTTGTCTTGTAAGACCTCAAAAGTAGCAAATATGTATAAGACTTTAGTCTGATACTCTTCCCTGACTTATACCTAATTTATTTTCTGCATATTTAATTTATCCACATCAAATTTCTGTGCAGCTCATTTGCTTACCCCAGGCTGTTCCTAACATCTGCGACCACCACACAGTTATCAGTATCATGTCAGCTCTCCTGAAAATTCGGTTATCAAGAACACTTGACTGTCATCTCCTATCTACGAAAAATATGGTCAGCCTCATTCTGATTCTTGCCATATGAAGAGGTCCAGGTGTATGTTTGAATGTCTCGACTCGTTAAGTTGTGCCCTTAACAACCAGCTCGTTTAACGTGAAAAAATTTGTTGCCCTTAACACCGCAATGATTCAGGTCTAATACTTTTATACAAATCCTCATTCACAGCTGTCGGTTTTAAGATACTTTCCTTCCTAAATTTTGCATTAAGATCTGACTAGCTTCATATGGTGCTTGGAAAGTAATCGAATACATAGCAATGCCATATTATTGTTGTTATAGAATGCGTAGCGTTTCTTTCATTATAAGTAAACAAATCTTCAAAAACACTAAAATATACCAGGTTACAATAGAAAAACGGAGAGAAACACTAGGCGATTATTGCTATAGGCCTATAGTAGGTTTAGAGTAATCCTAAAGTAACAATATCAATTTAGAAAACGTTATTTGAATTTCAATTGTTCATTTTGAAGAACTCAATTGTAAATACTGTTTGGATAAAATTGAACTACCATATTTAGGAATTAGGGCATTAAGGTTCCATTCATCCTAGCAAACGGCCCCTACGAACCTTGTTGGTAAGATAACCAGCCTTTATTGAAACTACATCTAACTGACTCCAAGGAGCGGATTTCTTCCTGAGAATCTAATAGCTCCTCAATTATTCAAGAAATTCCTCGCATTTTATGGAACCCGAAGGTTTATTATCGCATTCGCAAGCCCCCAACAACTGTCTCCATCCAGAGACAAATCAATCCAATCCATGCCTTTCTATTCCACTTCTTAAGATCCAATGTAGTAGTACCTTCCCATCTACACCTTCCAAATGGCTCTTTCCCTCATGACACTCCATCAAAACCCCGCAAGCATCTATCCTGCCTCCGATACGTGCCACATGCCCCACCCTATTTCATTCTTCTTGACTTGATCATCAGAATGACACTTGGTGTTCTTTATGTGGTCTTTTACAACCCTAACCCCCCCCCGATATGAGGTCCCGCTTAGGCCCAAACACCTTCCTCAGCTCCATATTGTCGAAAACTCTCAACCAGCGTTCAAGTTACCGAAACTATAAAAGCACAGTCTTAGTAATCTTAGTAATTAACCAACTTGATGAACAAATTATTGTTTTATAATATGTTTATAATATGCCTCTACATGTTTCGAGCACTATGTGCTCATCATCCGGAGGTCAAAATTGTATTATACAGCATCTAGTGTCGTCACACTGAAACAAGTGAGTGGCCTAAAATTACTAAAATACAGTACTATAAATATGAGCACATAGTAGTAAAATTTATGTAAGAATTTTTCGGGTGTGATTACTGTATATTGCTTACTATAAACATGTTATGTCATGTAGATGTTACGTTTATCCAGTTGTTAAACTTATTTAAAACGTACTGTGTCTATTTACATTATATGTTGGCTGAGTCTACCTAGTCATAAAATCGTATAAGTTGCTGATTAGTTGTTGTACACTCAGTCGAACAAAAATCCAACGGCCTGATATTTCGTACGTCCCGAACTGGAAGTCACGTGACGTACATTTATCATCATAATTCGAGTCGTTTTACTTTCCCCATATTTGCTCATTCGTGAGGTTTCTGTCTTCCATTCATTACTATCAATCACACCGCGTGTACATTAACCGAAGACAAAAATACATTTGTTTCAAATTAAAACATTAGTTAAACTTCATTAACTTTCCCAGGCGTGAGGCTAGCTAGCTGTGCTGCTAGGGATTGATTAGGCGACCGGACCGTTCCGTTCTTACTGCCAGCAGGCGTAGCTCAGGCACTTGAACTCGTGCTAGCAGTAGCCTTCGGAAACAAACTATGTTGGTTCGAGTCCCACTATCGGCATATTTCTTTATGTAGCCCAGGCACTTGAACTCGTGCTAGCAGTAGCCTTCGGAAACAAACTATGTTGGTTCGAGTCCCACTATCGGCATATTTCTTTATGTAGCCCAGACAGTTGAACTCGTGCTAGCAGTAGCCTT
>Ga0209755_10007108_pt1 | contig 12201 bp, 5 predicted proteins | sample TergutCo191P1_FD_187301 | JGI IMG/M metagenome (GOLD analysis project Ga0209755, IMG submission 187301) | Cornitermes sp. P1 segment gut microbial communities from Petit-Saut dam, French Guiana - Co191P1 (SPAdes) (version 2) | ecosystem: Host-associated > Arthropoda: Insects > Digestive system >... | reverse complement strand
CCCCAAAAATGATGATGTTTATCAAGAAGGTCATTTGTTGCAATAATATAAAGCGCGCTCAAAATAATCCCCACGAATCAAATAATGCTGGAAATCCCTGATCTGGCCTCTACTTCTCTCCAACTGAAAATACCATTAGCTATCGCACTGACTGTAACAAGGGAAATTACAAACGTTTTGAAGAAAATTAGTATCCACTGAAAACTGGCCCAAAAATACTATGCAAAGTGTAGCTTGCAGTTCATTCCCCCCCCCCACCTACCAAAAATTGACTTTGTGGTTATTTTTGCAGAACTGACTCTTACAAAATTCAAGATTTTCTTCAGTATGCACATCTCAACAAAGTGGTACATTTCATTAAATCACAGTACAGCTGAATTCAATTTTATACAAGAATTAAAAATACATACATCACTTTTCTTTAACAGAAAGTTAAACACAATTTCTACCACATTTTATTCCTACACATTATATAATGTTTAACCCTTTAACTGCTAATGTGGAGAATATGGTGAGCTCCAAACAATGCTAGCAAAGGGCAGGTGGGATTTAATGTGGCATTTAAAGGGTTAATACCAGTGGAGGAATTTACAATACTGGTCAACCTATATCTGTTTTCAACTACAATCTGTAGCTTTGTTTTAGGAAAAACAAACAAAATAAAAATATATTCTAAAGAATAGAAAACTGAGACATGTGACAAGGACAGTCCATTTTTGGTACAACTGAAGACAGAAAAACTTTTCAAGGAGTGGAAGTATGTTGGGAACCGAACAAAGCATTTTCCAAAGAAAATCTGCCAGATTGATATGAATGAGCAACACACATCATTTGTGTCAGTGCTGCCCAAACTCTTTAACTTGTGCACCCCTTTCAGCTTCAGAACATAACCATGGATCCTCACATACCTGTTCACTTACATATAGTGTCCAGATTATGGGTATCCAAAATTAAATATTCATATCACAGAAATGATTTTAGACAGATGCTGACACATACCAGTAGCATATGTATCAATGCACTGCATGCTTTGACCTCAATCAAAAAGACTGTCGCTTGTTGCGTGTGTACAGGAAGTTCCTTAATTAGATATTCTAATGGCCATACAAAATAAACACATTACCAATAAAAGAAATTATTTTTAACAAATTATTCCTTTAATTAAAAAGAAATAAGTATACTTCAACATTACAGGAATGTCTCTATGGATTCCCTGGGAACTGGTTGCAGATCCAACGGGATCTGCAAAGAACACTTTGGGAACCAATGATTTATATCACATCTGTAAGTGATGACAATCAGGAGAAATAATTCAGTTTCCTTCAAGCCTCTTCTGATTGAGATTACAGTAGGCCTGTCCAACTCCAAAAAGCTGTATACTACATTACACACATCAGCATATTCTGAACCAATGTACACCAAAATCCTTGAAAATTAACAGTTCCTACAAAGGTAAAGTAACATCACACACAAAAATAATCTAAAATATAAATAATACCACAGAATTATGTACATCAGAACTTCACACTTTCATTTGCCCAGAATAGTACACAATTATTACAAAAGAAAATGAGCATTCTAAATTGTCTGCCTAAGAACATTTTATTGAATCGAAATTGTGTTTTTAGTGCATATTCTTTGTAACATATCTACAGTGGGACAAGAAAGGGAGAACAAATTAAGCAGTGTTAACAATCACAGGGATATGGAGGTAGAGTTATGTACAAAGGTACACATGTTTAAATCAACATTTATTTAAACTGGATATTTTGGTGTGGGTATGAATGTAAAAATATATATGGTAAGAAAATTAAGTTCCCAAAAAGTCCCTGTAAAGGTTGTAGCTGCTACCTACATATGAAGAGTACCTTTGAACACCTTTGAAAGCCTCCTTGCACAGCAGCACACTCAGTGATTTGGAATTTTCCACTGTTTCAAGACAATGCTGGAAACCCTCTTCTGGAATGTTCATCATGATGGCCAACATATGTCCCTAACTGCTGACAATATGGTCCTTAGAGGAAGTCTTCAGTTTTGGAACTAGCCAAAACTTGCATGAGGTAGATGATCCAATTTTGCAATCGATTTTTGAACCCAAAAAATACCCAGTCAGCCAGCATATCATGAGGAATGGCACCGTCACGATGCAAGATCCAAAGACAGGGAAAAGTCTAGGTCTTCACCAGTAAACACCACCACAAAACTTTCCCTGTTATTTCCAAGAAACAATGCTAGTTCAATTTGACACCATTTAAGAAACTCAGAAAACAATGCCTGTTTTCAAACAACCAAACCAGCACTGTCTCCACTTGGGCTATGACATGCTGGCATTTTTTGGACTCCAGAATGCTTTTTCTACAACATGATTCAGCATTTCATTTCTGGATCATACTGAATCCACCATGATTCACTGCCTGTGATCAGGGCCAGATTAAGGGGCTGGCCTGCTAGGCAGCTTCCCAGGATACCAACCTTCATGGGGCACTAAAACAACACAGAAATAATCACAAATATGGTGCTAGTGAGCCCTGGTTTCCAAACCTGAGAGAAATTCTCTTAAAGTTTTCTACATTGTGGGCCATGTGCCCTCAGACAATTAGCCAACCCTGCTCCAAGCTCAAAAAGTTTAAAGAATATTGGTCTGAAGGGGAACTAAATCTGTAACCTACCTGAGACACCCACATTTGGGCTGGCCCTGCCTGTGATAGGTCTACCAAAAAAAAATTGGTTCTTTTGGCCAACTGATGAGAGAAATCAACACACAAACAACACTCAAGAATGTAACAACCATCCTGAACAGCTTTCCAGAAAAGGGATTCCAGCAATGTCACAAACACTGGAAATCACTGACTCACTAAGCATGTTAATATGCAAGAGTACTCATTCAGAGGACAAAGGAACTACTGGTGTGTAAGTTATTAAATACAGCTTACATGAGGGTTTTGTGGGAACATAACTGTCACACCTCAAGTTGTCCCTGTGCTTATGCAAAACACCATGCAAGAATAAAGATGACATGGATAACAGTTTCAAGCACTGACAATGGAAGGGACATCATAAGTCAATATAACAAGCCAATGGCTTCACTGCTAGGTATACAGCCACCTGTGTGAAATGGACATGCTGACAATGACATGCATCCCTGCCCACCCCAATAACCATGGTCTGCCTCGTATTCCAGCCCATTTTCATTCTCACTAATCAACCCGCAGATTTCCAGCCAAACAGCCCTTATACACCTGCATGCAACATGATATTCAAAAATAAAACAAAAATTCATATATTTCTAAGTGCACCTGGTTTATTTTGAGATAACCCCAGTAGGCAACAATACTCTTACCCCAAGCATATTTCAATTTAGTTTCAGAAGTCCAGAAAACTCAACTACAACATGTAACACAATGCACATTACACTACACTGCTAGGCACACTTCTCTAACTGATGTGCTATAAGCCTTACCTCTTCAATGCTTTCATTGCTTTTACATCATATGGCCTACAGATAAAAGGGGGGAAAAAAGGATGGGGAGACATAATATGGCAACAACACTCACCTGAATCTACAATATGTACAGCAACCTACACTTGTTTATTAAAAAAAGTTTGCTAGTTAATAGCGTGTGTCATTTCCAAAATGACTGATGAGGTTGAGCTTGTATGAAATCTGATATACATTCAAGCTTCTTGTCCACAAAAACCACTCTCAAAACATAACAATAATAGGGACTCAGTTGAGGAACACAAGACAGCCTTTGTGTGTTTCATATGTAAGGGAACAAGCATTACAATAACCTCAGAAAGCTTTGAAAATATTAGCCAAACTGGACATGTGAAAACTCTAACACACCAAACACTGTGGTGTTATTGAGACTGATGTGGTATACAGCATTCAGTATGTTTGCCAAATGCCCATCCTTCATACACTTCTCTCCACACACACACACACACACACACAAGTTAAAGGTTGATGCAACTTCTTACTACCTGCCAAACCTACCAGAGTATAGAGAAAACCTGTGACCTACTGCCAACCCTCTTCTACATCCCTTTGCATTATTTCAAAATGTCTGAATGAGCATTTGCTTTGCAGCCAAACATTCCTGCCAAGCTCATCCATAGCCAACACCATGCTGTGCACTAACTGGCTACACAGCCTGGCTGTGTACTACCAATGTGCAAAAAAAGAATTAAATATTGATTCATATCCTTCACACAAACACACACACACACACACGTTTCGTTCAGTGCAAGGTTTAGGCTTCAGAGACACGAGATGTTACCGACAGTTAGTGTGCTCCACCACCCCTCACTGACATTGCAGAAGTGGTATCCGAATAACAAGTTAAATGCAGAAGCACCATCCAAAATTGCTCACATTTCTTAACCCTTCATTTAATGTTAATCTACAGCATCCAACAGCACTTCAAGATTAAGATCTGTCTGAGGAAGGACACAGGACTTGATGGAAATGTAAATATACATAAACAGAGTGATTAATGGCTTGTGAACATTATTGTAGGAGATGATTTCCAAGGTCTTTGTGATCAAAAAAGTTAATATCAATAGGGGTCCTATTCTCAATGGTTTGGAGTGATGGGTGTCTTATGTTAAATGCGCTCCTGTGAAACACACAATGCACATCACACTATGTGACCTTGAACAAGCTAGGGCAGGAACAGTTAGTTGAAGCTGTTACTCCCAACTCACACTCTTCACAACTGAGTGGCAGGGTTGAGTTGTGGTCAGCAGTGACATTTTCAAAAACCTGCTTAATGCACAGGCCTGTGTCAACTGACAACCATTTCATGAAGTTAAGTTAATACTTTAAATATGTTAGTTATTATACATGTTTATTATTTCGTTCTATTAATTTTCAATAATTGTTACCTTCTATTCTAAGTTTCGAGCAGCCATAACTGTCCAAAATCAGACACGTTTATCTGAACTTTTTTGATCACAAGGACCTACAAAGTCATCTCTTGCAATAATGTCCATAAATCTTGAAACATCATGTATAAGCATGCAACAGCGTTCCTAACTGCAGAGGCAAATTTTATACACACACAGCTGCACACTTATAGATATTTATCAAAGATTTAAATATCGCTGAAATAAATCCTTGCTCACAGAGCATGCTTTGAATTCAGCAGTTGCACCACATTTCAAAAGGCACTCCATGGGGATGATGCAGCAAGAAGAAAATGACCGCTTCAAGTATCACAGAGCATATATTTATCACAATTTTGTGTGTTATGCTGCTGTAAACAAGGCCCCAGAACAATGAAATGTTACATTTTACTATTCACACTGGAAGAGGGAAAAAGGAAGAATTCTTTGTAAGAATTTTCTGCTGCATACTCACTTGTTGTCACATCTTTTATTTGTTTCTGTAATCAGAAACACTGGTACTTTCCAATCCTTCATACAATTTTATGAAGATAATATATCAGTCTTTCAACTGCACAACAAATTACATTTCCATTGCCTGTAACTGAGTAGTGGAACCCAATGGAAAGTTTCCAACTAATCATCCAATACAAAATTCACAAACCACTGCCCAAAGAAGGTCAAATATCACAGGTCAACATGCCATGAAGGAAATACTTAGTCCATATGCAACTACTTGGAAACCATCTTTCTAAACATCTTCTTACAAAAAACACTTGATACCAGGTATTAACTTCAGAATTTTTTTGTTTCAGGAATAAGTAACACCAGTGCAAACCCTACAAGACTTGATGATACAATACATGTGAGGAAGTGACCAAATCTCTTACAGGTGGTATTCATATACTGCCTTTTCATGCCATCTGCATGAACATACAGTAACTACTTCCTCAGTCACACCTGTAGATGTGATACAGTTTTTAATTTTACAGTATGTAGGTAATAATGCAGATTTTGTAGAAAGGTAAGACTGTGTATGACAAGCTATGCAAATGAATGTTTGATGATGCAAGGGCATATACTATTCATTTTTATTTTACAGGGGCCCTATTGCATGACCCATTACTTCACTGAATAAATACCAAAATTACGTAAGACTGCTCTGACAACATCGAAAGCAGTCTGCTCTACAAAGCACATAAAATTCCTTCAAAGTGAATCTCTAACATACTTATATAATTACCTTAGAGACTAACAAAACTGTTCATGATTAACAGTTCATGTAAATATAAAACCACAATACATAATGATACAATATACAAAAATGTAAACATACATTCATGCCCCAGCCAGGATTTTAACCTGGAATGCAGCAACTGCACATCAGCTACTACACTGGCTATTACAAAATATTTTATGTGATGCCTGAAATGTACATGAATAATATACACACACACACACTAATTTCTTTTAAGATCAAAAGGTTATGCCAAATGGAGAATTTCAGTGTTTCCATTGTTGAATATAATGGAACTTCAGCATTGTAACATTTCAATTACATGCCTTAATGATCAGCAATATGCCATTACATACATACCCCAATTTAAGTACGGTGGTGAAAATGCATAAAACTTATTAAAATATGATAATTATTAATGGAGTTTCATCCCTGCATTTGGTGATCTCCAACTCTGCTACACCACATTCTCCCTCTTCAGCTGGCCATCACACTGCAGTTACACTGCTGTTGAATTTAATGTAATATAAATGACTGATGGGGAAGACAGGATAGAGAAATCCAAACAATACTGTATAACAGTAAGCACACTAATTTTGCACTGTGTGTAGCAAAGCCATCATAACAGCCCATGTGAGTACAACCTGGCAATTCACCATACCCTCAGCTTCCTTATTGGAAAAGGAAGGGAGGCACACTGCCTTAGCTGGAAACATCAGCACAGTACTCTGACCCCCATGTGAGTTCTAAACGCACTTTGGTTAAGTGTGATAGCAATGGAGTTCTTGCTAGCAATGAATATGACATAACAGACACATACTTTTGACAGCCTTTCAGATCAGTAAGGATGATGCAACTGAAAATATGTTATTGAAGATGTATAAATCTGTGCTTACTAGTAAAAGCAAACTGTTCATTGCAAACATCTCAGATTATGCCCCAAACTCTGCCTGACAAGCAGAAACACACAAAACAAATTCCACTACTGCTAACATAGTGACAGCACACTGGGTGGTCTGAATTAGTGCGTTGGGTGGGTGAGAAGGATGACATTCAGCAGGCATCCATAATGAAACTAGCTAGAATGCCAATACCTCATCAAAGTCTCATTTTCAAATGTACAAAATTAAAACTGCAGATTAGCCAGAAACATCCAGCTCTTTACATATACCTGGAGTACAGCACAGGTAGTCAAACTGATTCTGTTAGAACCGTCAACTCTCTTCCATGATTCTATGTAGATCATCTGTAACAGTCGTTGCACAACACAGTCTGTCCACCAGTGTGGAGGTCCAGTATTAATGTTCTTACCCTTCCAAAGGTTACTACATAACGTGCATGTACTGTGCTACACTGTAAGGGAAATGAATAACGTATCACATATTTCAGGCCACTTATTAAAACAGTTTAACACAGTAAAACACAAGAGGATTTCTGTTGCTGTCAGTCCTGGAACATCTTTTTGGTCATAACAGAACAAAAGAGAATAAAATCAATGACTTCATTGAAAGGGATGTACCCTGTAACAAGCATTTTGCATAATTTATTTTTTCATATAGCAAAGAGAACTGAAGAGACAGTATGTTGCCTTTAGACTCTGAGCAAACATGACTAGCACAAAATAAACCAAGGTACAATTTAACAAGTTCTTGGCACATACGCTGTTTCTATAGCTGCACTTGCCTTGACTCGTCCTCTGATAAACAGAAGCATTAATGTTAAAAACCAATAAACTGAAATTTCTTCCAACTTACAAACTTTATCAAGATGACAAAGAAAGGAAAACTTCAGCTTCCCTTTCAAATAATCTAGAATATGGACAATTAAACATCACAATTAACCACAGCATGAAGTGTCAGCTACGTACAAGTTCAAGCACACACTTCACTATTATAAATTACTGTTTTAGGATATTCTGTGAGTGTTCATGCATAAACATACCAAATTTTGTCAAAGAAAAACAAGACCTCAGTTGTCATTTTTTTCAAGAACAAATAGATCACTTACTATAGTAAAAGAAAGGTGTTTTAGTGGGACTCACAAGCAACCATCTTCTTGCACAAAGCATTTACTGTTACAGTCAGTATTACCACAGTTTCAAAAGCCCCTATTGCAAGCAAGCAACATGAACACAGTCACAAATTGCGCCTAAATCTTGTCGATTTTAAATGTCACTGGTAGACTGTGTACCTATTTATCCTACCAGTTTCAGCCACTACAGGGCACATGTAATTTTTTTTTATATGAATAGCACAATACAACAAACCTCCATTCGGTGTAACGACACTTTTGATTTCCTGACATAAATTTATTATAATGGGTTTTGTTCAGACACAGAATTGTTGCTTATTAGGTGGAAGTTACTGGACAAAGACGTTCACTGCAGATATTTAGCATCAAATGAATGCCATTTAGTAGCAAAGACAATCTGCAATGTCTTCAATTTGCAAAGTGGCATTGTTGCAAATCGGATTTTCTTAACAGTTTTTAGGTGTGTATGCATAATTGTCAAAAATGACTATTAGCTTTGTCATGGCCGTCTGTCTGTCTATACGTCCACATGGAACAACTTGGCTCCCACTGGACAGATTTTCATGAAATTTGATATTTGAGGATTTTTGAAACTCCGTCAAGAAAATTCAAGTTCTAAAAATATACAAGAATAACGGATAGACCAAAATACATTTTTATCATATTCTGTTTAGTTCTTGTAATAATGGAAACAGTTTCAGACAAACATCACAGAGAAAATCAAAACACACATTCTAATTCCCCCCCCCCAAAATCATGCTGCTTATGAGATAATGTGGAAAAACATGATAGAGCCAGACAGACCACAGATGACAATATAATACACGCATGCTGGATAACTAAGGCTACACACACACACATTCATAATATGCGATACTTACTGCTTTTCTGCAGCAACAAAGTTACTCAAATGCACCTGAATGTTACATTATATGTACCCTGCCTGTCTTGTTATGAACACTGGTTTAGGTGTAGGATTTATGCATTACTCATTTATAGCACAACAAAAGCAATGTGTATGGTTGCATTTACTCTTTCTTTACTTATGTTATATGATCTATAGTAATCAGGCTTCAATGAATGACAACCGCGTAACCACATCAGCATTGTAACTCATACTTCACATTACAATTTCTCTTGATGACAGCAGTTCAATGTAGCCATTACAATTATAATCTGAGAGCAACATCCACATTTCTTGATCAGCACATTTTAATAAGAGTCTTACTTCCTTCGTTTCAAAGTTTTTCTTCCAACTTAACAATTTATTTAAATGTTTATGTTATTCTTCTCTGTATTGTATACAAACTGCGCTTTAGGTTTGGTACATTTTTTTTGTACCAACAAAGAAAGTGTGGAATGAGTAGAAGTAGTGGAAGTAGTAGAAGCTTAATATGCACAAAAATAAATTTAGATTTCAGGATAAGATCATCACTAGTGAAATCAGGATATGAAGCAAAATACACATTGTATGAAAAGGGTTACTGACAAATTTCATCTACACAAAGAACACATTCTTACGCCTTTAAATAAATTCTGACAGAATGTACAAATCTTCAAAACAGGTGTGGTCAAAAGTCTGGCACCAAAGTTCACAAGCCACCTCAAATATCCATTCCAATCATGCATCAAAAACACAAATTACCTGCTGTGACTCACATTTAAGTGCATGTTTCAAAGGGAATATAACTGGCACAACGATTTGCTACTTGCTACAATTTCTGCAAACAGCACTTCAAATAATCATCAGTGGAACTGTCCACACTTCATAAACAGGAGACAGAAAAATTCAAAGTTCATATAAGTGACTGTAAATGTGTACATAGTGCTTTGATAGAACTGTAATGAGTTCTTAACTTCAACACCAGACAGACAATGAATGAGGAGGACCTACGATGTTCTGATGTGATAAACAGACAAGAAATTGCAAGATCTGAGGTTCTCACAGCCGTACTGCTCGAGACAAGTCTTCCAGAATGTTGTACTGTGATAACCGACAGACACTAACTATTTACCAAATGATTTGCCGTAACATCCCGTACCACTTGAATCTTCAAACCAACGAGAAATATCCTTATCACATTTAAAGAATGAAACTAACAATTACATCTGTCCAACACAACTTATATTTTAGTGGTATAAAAACCCAAATGCATGCACATGATTCACCTTTCAATAAGCCATCATCAGACTGTGAGAAAGTAGAAAAAAACTTTACAACAGCAACTGACAGTCACCCGCGGTCGAGATCTCAATCTGTATGAAATACTCATACTATCAAATACAACAACCTACAAGCACAAAACCTTTATATATATATAGCATGCAAATAAAAATGATGGTTTTGAATTGTAGCTGTACATCATATACAAGAAATTATATTGTTTTATTAATGTAGGCTTAACAGCAATGTTCAGGTTATCAGAAGGTCAAATCTGGCAGATGTGGCATGTATGGTCCAATTTCCATTGTTGCAGAATTTAATTAACAATTTCACAAACATATATATAAGGATTCTAAGACCACAAATGCAACATCTGCCAGATCTACCTTATATTGGAACACTGCCTTCAAAGCTGCATTAGCTAAAAAGATGAGATGATGTTCAGTTACATTCCCATACCATATACGAAGGTTCCATGCTTGGGTTTTCATATTTTATTTTTACATTTGGTATTATTACTATTTCTAACAATACTGCGATATAAATCCTGAATTGCTATTAATTGCTGTTGTAAAGTTTAATTGTTCTACTTTCTTGCACACAACCTGATGATGGCTTACACAAACAAAAACTTGTACATAATGCTGGATTTTATACCAATAAAACACAAGTTGTGTTCAGCATGCATAATAGAAGGATTTCCTGTTTTAATGCTTATGACAAAACAATGTGATAGCCTTAAGATTAAAATTCTTAAACCTCATGACAAAATAAACCCCACGTACCCCACGACAGTTTAACTGACAACATCTTTTTCTATCAATTCAACACTTATGACTACCAATTCACCATTAACAAGCATAAGTGCTTGTACATGACACAGTTCTGTACACACTAGTCTCACAGCTCATGTGTCATAGACCAAAACTTGGCTGTTAGTGAAAAATCCATAAGAGGGAATACATATTCATGACAGCAATTACTGATGTGTAGGAAGCATTCCATTCCCCCACACAATAAGTTACGCACACAAAGTACAAGGTTCGACAAGTCCCAAGTTTTAAAATAAATGCAAAATAATTAGCATAATCAACTACCCCCATACTCACTCACTTGCCAAATGTATCATGTTCTTGTTGCCATGAAACACACAAAAGGCAGTGCAAATTTCAGATTCCACATTTGTTTGAGAAATCCTATCAGGACAAAATGACAATAATACAGTTCATAAACTTCACTCATATTCAAAATCTTGGCTTCTAAATGAAAAGTTAGATACAATCTCCAATGTACACGTCACACTGTTGGTTACACTAATGTGTACTTGGATACATACAGTGGCCACCATGTACTGTTCTTTACAAATGTCCAGCTTCACATATTCCAATTTTCTGTTTTTAAACAAGAGAAACATAAAACCAAATTGTTTTAATAATCCTCAATGCAACCCTTGAAAAGAATGCTAACCCATTCATATTACTGAAGAAGAGTGTAACAGAAAGTTTAAATACAAAGAAAAAGTAAATCAGAATCAAAACACCACTATATATCACCCACCTGTTAAGAGATGAAATTCTATTACTGGACTTATTTGGAAGGTCAAAATATATTTGCAAGTGCAAAGGAAACCTATGACAATGGATTTATCATGGATAAATGGGGGTTAGGACATATGATACAACAGATCTTTAAACTAGTTTGTGAGCAAAGTTTTGAGGGTTGCTACATACACAGAGTACAAACTGGAACTACATATGTATATCTAGTTCCTCACGTACTGAAGTTACACAGGAAATACAAAGTTATCACATTCTGAAAAATAATACTTTTTGAGAGAGAGAGAGAGAGAGAGAGAGAGAGAGAGAGAGAGAGAGAGAGAGAG
>Ga0209755_10007107_pt1 | contig 12202 bp, 7 predicted proteins | sample TergutCo191P1_FD_187301 | JGI IMG/M metagenome (GOLD analysis project Ga0209755, IMG submission 187301) | Cornitermes sp. P1 segment gut microbial communities from Petit-Saut dam, French Guiana - Co191P1 (SPAdes) (version 2) | ecosystem: Host-associated > Arthropoda: Insects > Digestive system >... | reverse complement strand
CGGGGACCCCATAAAGACATACTCCGCTCCGCTTAATCCCCTTACGGGGACATCCACTGCGTTTCGTTGATCGTCCTCTTTTTTATATATTTAACGTCATATTCCATACATAAATCTAATGTACACAACAAAAAATTCATTGGCCGTCAATGCATATACACAAAACTTTTACAATGTCATGAGCCAACGCATAAATGAAATGACAATGCCTTTTTTTGAAAAATATTCTTTCAATAAATTTTGCCCCTTTTTTTATTATTATCTTAACATTTTTTGGATTTTACCGCAAATTTGTTATATAATAAATCTTGATATATTTTAACTTGTACTGCCGGAGGCGGCAGAACAAATCAGCAGCTTGGAGAATAAAAAGCGTTTTACCGGAGAACAAACTACGTTCTCCTTAATCAAAAAAATTTGCTTCGCAAATTTTTCACACTTATGCAACGAATCAAAAATTTTTCTGTTGTTTATATGAAGAAAAAAATATTTATGATTTTTTGCCACACTCATCAGGAGGTCATATGAAACCAAGATTTAAGACACCCATTGGCACCATCAGCATCGACAATGAAGTCATCGCACGCATTGCGGGTCTTGCCGCAATGGAATGTTATGGTGTGGTCGGCATGGCTGCAAAATCCATTCGCGATGGATTTGTACACATCTTAAAAATCGAATCGCTTTCAAAAGGGGTTCGTTTGCAAGTACTGGATACCGGAGAGCTTGTGATTGATCTTCACATCATTGTCGAATACGGGACGAACCTTGTCGCCATTGCCAACACATTAAAAAGCAATGTACGTTATACTGTGGAAGAATCTGTTGGTCTTAAAATTAAAGAAATCAATGTTTATATCGAAGGTGTACGCACCTAATTTATGTTGCAACAATCAACACCGGAGCACACTCCGGTTTATGACTAACAAAGGAGGCAATTGCCTTGGCATTAATTAGCATTGATGGAAAAATATTAAGAAAAATGTTTATTATGGGTGCCAATGAAGTCACCCGAAATACCCAGTCGTTAAATGCACTGAATGTGTTCCCGGTACCGGACGGAGATACCGGAACCAATATGTCCCATACGGTACAAGCAGCAGCACGTGCCGCGATGGAATCGTCATCACCAAATGTCTGTGATGTTGCCAAAGCGGCATCCAGTGGTGCACTGCGCGGCGCAAGAGGAAACTCCGGCGTTATTTTATCACAGCTTTTCCGCGGATTTGCAAAAGGACTTGAAGGAAAATCGACAGCCAATGCCGAAGTACTTGCTGAGGCGTTTTCAAAAGCATCCGAAATGGCCTACAAGGCGGTCATGAAACCCAAAGAGGGCACCATGCTCACCATTGCGCGTGCCGCTGCTGAAGCTTCCCATGAAGCAGGTTTTGATGCGCTGGATATTGATAAATGTTTAGAGCTTATCATCAAACGTTCTGATGAAATGCTTCAAAAAACACCGGACATGTTGCCGGTACTCAAGCAAGCCGGTGTTGTGGATTCCGGCGGTATGGGCATTGTGTGTTTCTTCCAAGGCTTACGTGATGGTTTATGGGGCAAGGGTGAAGTCGAACTTTTAGGGCCGCAGTCGGATACAGACGTGATGCCAACTGCTGGTGCGCATGTTCATACAGAAATTAAATTTGGTTACTGTACCGAGTTTCTTGTGGAGCTTGCCAAACCCGATCACCGAAAAATAGGACAAGCAGTGGATGCAGAAGGCGCACTTAAAGCGTATCTGCCGACAATTGGCGACTCTGCGGTTGTTATAGGAGACGAAGGGCTCATCAAAGTCCATGTGCATACCGACAATCCGGGCAAGGCACTGGAAAAAGGCTTACAATTCGGCAGTTTACACAGCATTAAAATTGACAACATGCGAGAACAGCACAATGAAATCATGGATTTTTCACAGTCCAACGAACCGCCGAAACCGGTGGGCATCGTTGCCGTTGCCGCCGGTCAAGGCATGAGTGAATTGTTTTACGGGCTTGGCGTTGATTATGTCATTGAAGGCGGGCAAAGTATGAATCCATCCGCAGATGACATTGCCAAAGCCATTTTAAAAGTCAATGCAGAAAGCATTATTGTACTGCCCAACAATAAAAATATTATTTTAACGGCAGAGCAAGCCGGCATCCTTGCGAAAGACAAAAAAGTATATGTACTGCCCACGCGTTCCATGCCGCAAGGTGTTTCTTGTGTTGTTGCCAATACGGACACCATCACATTGGAAGAAAATCTTGAAGGCATGAAAGCGGCGATGGACGCGGTACACAGTGGCCAAATAACCATCGCGGTGCGCGACACCATCCTTGACGGACACAACATCAAAGAAAACGACTTTTTATGTATTTATGACGGCGACATTGCGTTGGTTGAAAAAGACAAGCAAGCAGCGGCAAAAGCCATGGTGGATTATATGCTTAAAGATGGCGGCGATATTGTATCGGTTTATTACGGAGAAGATACGAATATCGACCAAGCTTCTGAAATTGAAGCATACATCGCCGAAAAGTATCCACTGTCAGAAGTAGAAGTCTACCACGGAAAACAACCCCTTTATCATTATATTATTTCCGTAGAATAAATGAAAACATCCAATTTAGCGCAGCTTCCCGGGATTGGTCCTAAGCGTTTGGCTGCGCTTTTTGATGCTAAAATATATTCCATGCAAGACTTACTAAATTATTATCCGCGCGCCCATCATGATCGTAGCGATGTTAAAGCCATTGATACGCTTATCATCGGTGCGGTAAACACCATCCGTATGTTCATAAAACAAATACCGGAAAGTGTTCAATTAAATCGCAAAGGCAAGCATGCACTGAACATCACAAAACTTACAATTTGCGACACGACAGGTTGTCTGGATCTCATTTGGTATAATCAACCATTTTTAAAAAAACAATTTAAGCCCCATCATGAATATATGTTTACAGGCAAAGTGATAGAGCTTTATGATGGCCGTGTACAAATGATGGTGTCTGAGTTTGAAGCAGTTCATGACGAAACGCTTTCCGGCGGGCGCATTGTGCCCATTTATACACCGCCAAAAGGTTTTTCACAAAAAACATTCCGAAAACTCATACACACAGCGCTCCACCACGCATCAGGACAAACAATCCATGAAAACTTACCCCAGTCAATTGTATCAATGTATGGGCTTATCACCAGAGATGCTGCGGTTAGAAACATCCATTTCCCAATTAATGAAAATGCTTTTTTTTCAGCACGCATGCGCTTGGTGTTTGAAGAACTGTTTTTTATGCAAGCAACTTTATTTAAAATGAAAAAGATTGTAAAGTCTGAGCGGGGTATAAACATGCAGCCCATACCGTTTGATGCTTTTTTTCAAAGACTCCCCTTCTCGCTTACGGATGCACAATCTGAAGTGTTACAAGACATTTGTACTGATTTATACAGCGGACAGCGGATGAACCGGCTTATTCAAGGCGATGTGGGTTCAGGAAAAACAGCCGTCGCCATGGCAGCAGCATATGTCAACATCATGAATGGTTATCAAATGGCCATCATGGCACCCACCGAAGTATTGGCATCACAACATATGGCATCCTTTAATGCCATCTTTGAACCGCTGGGGTTTAACGTTGTTCTGCTGACCGGATCGCTTACCGCAAAACAAAAACGAGCAGCACTTGCACAAATACAAGACGGCACGGCACAAATCATCATCGGAACCCATGCACTCATCCAAAATGGGGTGCTGTTTCATAAACTGGGCTTGGTTATTACGGATGAACAGCACCGCTTTGGTGTCAATCAGCGGCTTGAATTGTCTGTTAAAGCCGGCGCGGTGCAGCCGCACATCTTGGTCATGACCGCAACCCCGATCCCGCGTTCTTTGGGGATGATTTTGTACGGTGATTTGGACATTTCCATTATTGATCAATTGCCCCCTGGACGTGTACCGATTAAAACATACTGTGTCCGGTCAAATTACCGCACGCGCGTACACAATTTTATTCAAGCAGAGCATGAAAAAGGCAGACAAAGTTATATTATTTGTCCCGCCATTGATGAAAATCCCGAATCAGAACGTCTTTCAGAATTAAATAATGTGATAAACTATACCAAAGATTTAAAAACCGCGTTGCCGTCACTCAACATTGCATATTTGCACGGACGCATGAAGCCCGATGAAAAACAAGCGGTTATGGACGCGTTTAAATCAGGAGCGGTACATGTCATTGTGTCGACCACCGTTATTGAAGTCGGCGTCCATGTAGACAATGCCAGTTTGATGATTGTAGAAAATGCCGAACGCTTTGGATTGTCTCAGCTGCATCAATTGCGTGGGCGTGTTGGCCGCAGTGAATATGAATCCTTTTGCATCCTCATCACTGATTCAAAGAACAAAATTACAAAAGAACGCATGCAGTCAATGGTCAGCACCACCGATGGCTTCCAATTGGCGGAGCTGGATTTACAAACCCGCGGCGCGGGAGATTTCTTTGGTACATTGCAACATGGCTTGCCGGGCTTTCGTATTGCAAATCTGATCACCGACAAAGCCATTTTATTAAAAGCGCAGCAGGCGGCACAAGCTCTTATAAGCCGGCAAATAGTACTGACAGAAGCAGAACAAACACAACATGAACAGTGGATTTCACATACCTTTACACAGCACGGAGGCGTTTTATAAACGTGAAATGTGTATAAGATAATTTTTGGCAAGGAGCGATGGAATCAATGATTAAGACGGTCAAAGAATCCGGTTTTTGTTATGGCGTAAAGGCCGCCATTAAAAAAGCGGACGAACAATACACAAAGATACAAGATGGAAAAAAGATATATTTACTGGGTGATTTGGTAAACAATGCCCATGTGATGGATGGTTATCATGCAAAGGGATACATTGTTACCGATGATGTCGATGAAATTGAAGCCGGCAGTACCGTTGTGGTGCGTGCGCATGGTGTCCCTAAAGCGGTTATTGACGTGCTGATGTCAAAAGACATAGTGATTGTGGACTGTACTTGCATCAACGTAAAGAAGGTGCATGATATTGTGATGCGCTGCACACCGGATGTACATGTGGTCATCATCGGCAAAAAAGGACATCCGGAAGTTGTGGGCACCGAAGGGTGGGTGCATGCTTGCCATAACACGCATTCAAATAATTACAGTGTATGTTCCAGTGACGCTGATTTGGCACTGATTCCTTTTGACAAACCGCTCTGTGTGGTGGCACAAACCACATGCAGCCCTTCATTTTGGGCACAAGCACAGGCTTTTATTTTAAATCGGCAACCGTCGGCGGTTATTCACAACACACCATGCAATGTCACCAACAACCGCATGGAAAACGCCGTGCAACTGGCAAAACAATCCGATGTCATGGTGGTCGTTGGCGATGAAAAAAGTGCAAACTCGCTGGAGCTATATCATGCGGTTAAGGATTTATGCAAAACATTTTTTGTTTCGTCATTGGCAGAACTCATTGCATCCGATACCGCAAAAGAAACCCTTGATGTGGGTGCAAACATCTCTGTTGCCGGCAGTGCTTCAGCGCCCAATGACATCATTGACGATATTTACGGATATTTGTCATTTTCCAACTTTTTGGCCATTGCCAAACAAGAAATTGAAGCCGGCATGGATCAGTATTTAGAGTCATTTGGTAAAAACATCCATCAAAATCATTTCCTCATCGACGCATTAGATGCATTAAATACGCAAAACAAAAACGGCAAGCGCATCCGCGGCGCGATGATAAAACTGGGTGCGCAGATTGCGGAAAATTTAATCAATAAAACACAAAAAAATCAAAACAACAAAAACAATCATGAACATGCAGACGAAAAAAATGCAAATGCATCCTATCTTTTTGTTGCGATGGCCTATGAACTCTTTCAAACAGCCATTCTCATTCACGATGATATTATTGATCAATCCCCCACTCGGCGCGGCCGCAAAACCATCCACAATGAAGCCGCATTACAAAAGGAACATTGTGGCTTTGAAAGACCGGTTGCAAAACATTTTGGCACGGCAAAAGCCATTTGTGTGGGTGATTATGGATTATTTCTTGCCAATAAAATATTCGCAGAAGCCCGGCTTGAACCGGATGTATTTATTAAAGCATTTCAATTGTTTAATAAAATTCAGCTTACCACACTCGAAGGTGAAATTATGGATGTCACCCTCCCCTATGAGCCCATCAACATCGCCAATGATTATGAATATTACACCGCCATTGTTAATTCCATTTTTGAGTATAAAACCGCATGGTACACACTGGTCGGTCCCATCATGCTCGGCGCAATCTTGGCCGGTGCGCCGGATGATGTCCTCAAACAACTTCATGACATTACCATGCCGCTTGGGATAGCGTTTCAAACCAAAGATGATTTATTGGGCATTTACGCAGACGAGAAAACACTGGGTAAATCAACATTGTCTGATTTGATTGAAAAGAAACAGACTTTATTGTATGGTTATGCGTATCAATTTGCAAACAGCGCACAACGGAAATGTCTGGATGCCGCTTATGGCAAAGCCGATGCCAACTATGAGGACCTGCGCATTGTTCAAGATATCTTTGAACAAACCGGTGCAAGAGCACATGCAGAAAGTGAAATCAAACGGCTGTCTGCACTCAGCATGGATCACATTCATGCACTGGATGCACCGGATGAAGACAAGGCCTTACTTATCGGACTGGTCAATTATTTAATCACACGCACATTTTAAGAATCAAACGAAAATATCGAATACCTACCAAGGAGGCATCAGATCAATCATGGACAACCACATACAACATCTTGGGGTCATTATGGACGGCAACCGCCGCTGGGCAAAAAACAACAAACTCGAAACAATGCAAGGACACAATAAAGGCGCGGAAAATTTTGGACACATCTGCGATTGGTGCTTACAAGACAACATCCCCTATCTCACAGTGTATGCATTTTCCACAGAAAACTGGAAGCGTGATGAACGTGAAGTCCGCCATCTGTTTGGACTCATGGAAAAATACTTTATTGAAGAACAACAGCGCTGCATTGAAAAAGACGTACAAATACGCATCATCGGTGAGCGTTCACGGTTTGATAAGCGTGCGCTGGGCATTATTGAAGACATTGAAGCGGCAACAAAAGATTGTAAAAAACTCATGGTGCAGATTGCACTCAGTTATGGCGGGCGAGATGAAATCGTGCGCGCTGCAAAAAAAATCGCATCCGATGTACAAGCCGGTCAGCTGGACATTGCTGCGATTGATGAAAACTTATTTGCATCGTACTTAGACACAGCAGGCGTACCCGATGTCGATTTAATCATCCGTACCGGCGGCAGTGAAAACCGGCGATTGTCAAATTTTCTGCCATGGCAATCCGTGTATTCCGAATTGTTTTTCTCTGATTTGTTTTGGCCGGAAATGACACAAAACGAATACAAAGCAGCACTGGATTATTATGCTGCCGTGCAGCGCAAACTGGGAAAATAATAAATGATGAATACATTGTCCGTTTTATTTTTTACGGATCATCCGCAGCACAAACTGCGTTTCATTTAATTTTAATAAAAAGGCCAGCGCAAAATACAACACCACCCCCAACACAGCCGGAATGATTAAATAAATAAATGTATTCAGACCGACCAATTGATTTTTCACAAACACCACAACCACAACCATAATGACGGCGATTGCCGTCATTTTTATAATATCCGCAACCAATATACGGTTCCATACAAGGATATTCTGTTTGGTTAATGAAAACATCATCACAAGCGCACCGATAATTTGTGAAACCGATGCGGCGAGTGCCGGACCTGCAATTTCAAGCAAAGGTGCCAACGATATGCTCATTGCGGCATTCAGGACAATCACAATACCCGCGGCAATCATCGGCGTTTTTATGTCTTGTTTGGCATAACATGCACGCGAGAGCACCGTCATCATGCCAAAACCCATGATGCCGATTGAAAAATAAAACAGCGCACGCGCAGTGATTTGCACGGCCATTTCATCAAAAGCACCGCCATAAAGCCATACCCTGATGATGGGTTCACTCAGTGCCATCAGCCCCAATGTCAGCGGCAACAAAAAGAAGAACAAGATGCGTACGGTTTCGTTGATGGTCATTTTAAAATCGGTTAAATCCGGGAGTACCGCCTCGCGCGACAATTTGGGGAAAATTAAATTCGAAACCGATAAAATAAATACCCCGGCGATGATTAAATTCAACGTGTGTGCAAAACCGATGGCGACCAGTCCATATTCGCCGTCATACAATCCTGATGCGACGCGCTGATTCACCAACTGATTGACCGGAACCACCCATGTTGACGCCATGACAGGCAATGCCATTTTTAAAATTTGCCGAAGCCCCTCGTCTTTAAAATCCAGTTTTAAGCGAAACCGAAATTTGTGTTTGATCAAAAACGGCAACTGTACCGCCACCTGTAACAGCCAGCCCAGCAAAAATGCGCCGGCAAGCCCGCGTACACCAAAGGAATCCACCAAAAAGAAATAATACAAAATAATGATGGCGTTGGATAAAACACTCATGGCCGCAGGGATCCTAAATTCACCCAACGATTGTAAAATGCCTGTAAATGTAAACGCAAGCCCACTAAAGATCATGAGCGGCAGCATGATGCGAAACAATGCCGTCCCCAGCACAAACACGCCATCCGGCACGTCATTGCCAAGCGTGATGCCAAAAATGGGTGCGGCAAAAATCATCATGAGTATCGTGATGATGGTGGTTATAAGCAGCACAAATGTCATAAAAGAAGCGGCCAAATTAAATGCCGCTTCTTTGGATTTTTTTTGCATGATGCCGTTAAACACCGGTATAAAACTTGCGGAGAATGCCGCCGCGAACATAATGTCCAAAAAATTTCTCGGCAATGTGGATGCTTGTAAAAATGCCATCCCCTCGATGGTGTCCGCGCCAAATTCAGTACCTTGAAGGCGGTCACGCACGAGTGCCAGTGCTTTACCGGCGATGGTGATGATCATCATCACCGCAACCGTGATGACAGGTTTTAAGGCTTTTCGTTCCGACATTAATCGGTCCACCATGCTTGGTTGTTGTATGAGAAAAAGCGAATCGTTGCAATACCCATTTGCGGCTGTGCAACATCAATATAGCGAATGCCGTCACGCAAATTAAGTACTGTTTCATCACCGGTGGCACTAACCACAAAGACTTGCCGTCCTTCATCACGCAATTGAAGCATTGCCAAATGTAAAAGTTCAAATTCCATAGCGCTCGTAAAATTCATTGGGTTTTCATCAAGCAATATGGCCACATAACGCGCATCAAAACGCCGAATGTCATTCATAAATAATCCCCACTGCGCACGATCAGCCAAACCAATCCCCACTCCGCGTGTACCCGATGCCGTCATGGTTATCGCCGCAAATTCTGACCACCGCAGTGCATGATATGTCACCGGTGCATCGCCGGAAGGAATGACAAATTCATACACACCACCACCGGCAAATCCGCCGAAATTGCGTTCAGTCCTCAAAGGATCGCGGAACACATTGCCGGTCGGCACGGTAGGCCGCTGCGCTTCCGGCACGGGATAAAGTGCTTCAAGATTGCTGAAAAACACACGATGATGGGATGTTTCTTCTGCTGAAAGCGTCACCATATAAATGCGGTCAAGTGTAAAAGGTGCCGGTGCATCCGGTAAGTATGCAATCAGTGATGTCCAGTCCGTAAAATCTGCATTGCGTGTAAAATCAATATTGTGATGCGTGCCGTTCCCATCACGCACACGTGCGCGGAGCCAGTGGCTTGAGCCATCCCCCAGCACATCCAACCTCAGTGCAATGGGCTCGCCTTCAATCGTCAGCGGCGGATTAAAGGTTAAATAAGCCGCCTGTGTTTGGCGTGTTTCAGTGAAGGTATAATCCAGCCTGTGTGTCAAACGTCCGTGTACATTTTGTGTGGCAACAAAACCCTCGACCGATGCGGGGATGCCCAAAAATTCAGTGCGGTTTGCGGTTTGATTGTGCATGTTGATGCTGCGTGCAAATCCGCCGACCGACACCGGTATATGTGCGTAAGTACTGCCAACGGTTGCGGAAATAAATCCGGCACCGGAGCGTGTGGCAATGAATGTATTGCCGTCAAAATAACCTAAATCAGTTGGGGTCACGGTCAATCTTGCCACTGACGGAATCGGCACGGGGTCACCATACGTAGAAACACCGGCAAAAGACAATGCCGTTCGTCCCTCTTCAAGAATATTCACCGCAGCGGGCCTTATTTGAAGTTCTGCAAGTTCATAGGCTGTCACGGTAAAATTTGTAATAAATCCTTCATACCAAACCTGTAAATGATGTTCTCCCTCACGTACGGCAAGAAAATGTTGATTGTTCCATACACCGCCTTGTTGATCCACGGAAAAAAATAATAAATTTTCATTGTTGATGGCGACACGGTTGCCCCATGAATCAAGACCATGTACTTGCGCATGCATCGGAACACCCACAACAATGCGGTCAACACCCAAAGACGCGGACAAATCCGCAACAGGGCCTTCCGGTGCGTCATCAAAGACACCCAGTGCATTAATAACGCGGCGTTGTCCGCCATCACTGGGACGATTTAATACGTGCAATTGTCCATCTGCGTTTTGTGCCGCAATCGTCGCCGACCCGCCGCCATCTAAGTGCATGGCATGGTATGCGCCAAATGAGCGCATCAAACCGGCCAGTTCATTATGAGAAGCGCCGATGGAGTGACTGCGCCCATCCACCGTCATCAAGATCATCGTCCTGCCATCACGCGAGGTGCCTACGGCACTGCGCGGTTGTCTGCCGCTGGGCACAATGCCGGTATCGTTTACCGTTTCACCGCGGTTCAGCAACAATCCGCCGCCGGAGATTGACGACTGAATGGTATTAAAATTAAGGCCTAAATTATTGGAGATTTGTATGCGGGCTGATTGACCGACATGCATACGGCTGTGGTATGTGCGCCGAAAATTCGGCGGTAAAACCACCACATAGCCATCGTCCGGCACCGCCACGGTTTCACCGGTCAATGAAACAAACTGGATGCGCTGGTCACGGATAACGACATACGTAAGATCTTCAAAACGCTCATTGATTTCCGATGTGTTGGACATAAAACGATTGTCAATCACCACCGGCCACTCTAAACTATGTCCAATCGAGTTAAACGCCGCAATGTCTATATTGTGGTTGCCAAAGGTAAAGGTAATGTTGCTGCGTAAATATCTAAAAAACGGATTATTGTTGTTGTCTAAAAAGAACGTTGCGTATTCATTGTAGCCTCGGTTGATGGATGCATTGTGCCCAATGAGTGTGCCATCTTGAATCATCGTTCCAAAATGGGTGCTAAAGGGACCCGCCATGCCAAAATATTCTGCATTAATGCCTGCGATGGCATGTACACTCTCCAGTAAATTTGTTGTGGTTTCACGGCGCCCGATTTCATCTGAATGCACCGGTCCGATGTTAATATAGGGATCATTTAAATCCACCAATAAGACATGGACATCCAACATTCCGTTCGCGGTCATCAGCCGTTTTGATTCATAAGTGATGCCGCGTGAAACTTCGGTTCGGGTGCGGTGTTCAAACAATATATCCAGTGTTTGTGCAGCGATGGATTGTGACAATACGGTGCATAGTGCCGCCACCATGAAAAATGCGAGTATTTTTTTATAAATTGTAATCATCTCCCTTTGTTTGCAATAACGTAAAAACATATGAATTGTTCCGAAATAAAGACTTTTTTATAAACACAGTATTAATTATTTTCATGCATTTTATGCTTTTTATCCGTCAGCATCCATGGCAAATACATGATGCCCCAAACCAGTAATAAAATACCCATATATGGAATCAGAAAAGCGGGATTGCCGAAAATATCAATGAGTATCTCCAGCGGTGACCCTTCAGAACCGGCATTGAGAAAGAAAAAATTGGTATCAAACCGCCGATTAAATAAAAATATCGGCGGAAGGATGACACAGAGAAACAGCACCGCTCGCCACAAATCGCGCACCTTCGGACGGATGTGACCACCGGCAAGCAAGATACAGGCCAGTGCAATATGAATTGCATGAATGACAAAACTTTGCAGCGGATAAAAATGCATGATGGGGTATAAGGTCCAGTCGGGAAACAACATTGCGGCAACGGCACCGGGCAAACACAGTGCGTAGGCAATAGCCGCCGTTGTTT
>Ga0209755_10007106_pt1 | contig 12202 bp, 2 predicted proteins | sample TergutCo191P1_FD_187301 | JGI IMG/M metagenome (GOLD analysis project Ga0209755, IMG submission 187301) | Cornitermes sp. P1 segment gut microbial communities from Petit-Saut dam, French Guiana - Co191P1 (SPAdes) (version 2) | ecosystem: Host-associated > Arthropoda: Insects > Digestive system >... | reverse complement strand
TTGAATATAATGCAGTGCTGCACCATTTCACCTTGTGTTGTTGCGCCGGGATAAATGGTATAGACCCACATACCCGGATGATGCAAGGTCATGGGAAGTATTTCACGCCATCGTTTTCCGCAATGATTAAGACATTCGTGCATCATCAACCCCTCTTGATGACATGTGGGTGATGTTATCAACATACCGGCATCCCAGTTGTGCACACACGGCGCGGAACCTGCCGGCAGCCATGCGGCATAAAATGTCATATGTCCCTGCACAAGCCATGGGAACATGGCGACATAAACCAGATCCGAATCTTCATACCATCCGCCAAAAACAAGGTCACCGTTTTCAACGTCAGCCGGAGGATGAACCACATCGCCAATGCGTACATATACCGCCGCAGGTGTTACAAATCCACCCTGCGCATCAAATATAATGGTGCCAAGCCCCGGAATATCCGGAAATTTAGGTGGTGTCAATTGTCCGTGTTCAGACGATACATTAGAGACCGTGATGACGGCAATGCCGATGACAGACGCATCCACCACCGACACCGCTTTCACCGCAATGGCAGATGCGGATTCATCCGCGCCCAAAACAACACGCCCGTTTATATCAATGAATGTATCTGCGGATGTATTGCCCTCAATAGTCCATACAACATCTTGCACCGGACCAACACCGATAACCGTTGCAAAAAAAGTATAGGCATCCGATGGATGAAGCACGACATAAGACGGTGTAATGGAAATTGCCACCGGTACGCTTTGTACAAAGACCGCCTTAATCACCACGGCTTCATCAGGCATGGTAAATGTGGCATGGGTTGTCTCCGGCAAGGTTAGTTGTGACGGCGCAAGCACTTCCCAATGCGAAAATTCATAATGTATAGGGGGTGCATACGCGACGACATGCACTGTGCTGTCTGTTTTAAAGAAACCGGTGCTGAGATTCCGCGCCGTTTTGATGTAGCCGTCAATTACCGTGACCGAATTTGACCCTGCCGCAACCATCGTAATGTTGCGCGTGATGTGATTATCAGCCGGAAGCGTCAACCATACCGGAGGATTAACCCACGATAAGACACCGGTAAAATCTTTGGGGTTGTTTGTATATAGGGGTGGATTTAATGCACCGGTGACAACACTCACCAAATCTACACCCCAATCAATCATGTACGCTTGTGTGATTGAAGCACCCTCTAAGGCATTGTATATGGTTCCTTTTTTGGGCTGTGCATCAGCCGCAGAATCAGGATTGTTTTCTTGCACTTCAATGTCCGTGAGCGTTGGCAACATTGCGGTCACAGGCGTAATGTACAAACCAACGGTAACGGGCTGAATGTTGGTGTTCGCATCAGACGATACCGTGCCTGTGATGACATACGCGCCTTGCTGTTGGTTGATGGAGGCACTTGGAGCGATTGACCACACGACAGAATGATATTGAACCGGATGCACACCCACTTGAATGGGTACGGTGTCCGGCAACTGCACACGAATTAACGCCAAGATTTCAGTGGTATTGGTAAAAGCTTTAGCGCCATTTTTTATAAACGCTTCTTGTGCATTCATTGTAAAGATGTTGGGGTACACCATGGGCTGAACAATCGCTTTTTCAACAATTAAATTACCGCTGACTACTTTATATCCCGGTGAACCGGTGGTGGCGACTGCCTTAATCACAATGTCAAATGGATATACACCCACATTGGTACCGGGATCAACCATCATCTTCAAGACCACGAGATTTGGGTAACCCGGCATGGCAGTAAACCGAATGTTGGATACCACATTGGGAGCAGATACTGTCCATATAATCTCTAAGTCATCGGCACTAACCGATTGAACATTAAACGCAAAAGATACATCCGCAGCAGCTTGGCCATAAGTACGCACCGGAACTTGATGCGTAATGGAAGCGTCAAAGATTAAAAGCGGTGCCTCGATATGTACATATCGTTCATTTGTTAAATTAGGCATGCTGCCCATTGATGTAAAAGCAGATATATTGTCGCCTGTATATACAGAGCTGTACGTTCCGGAATAACTGCCGGGCATATAATTGGGCTGTATGCTCAGTGCTTGCGATGCACCTTGCGCTGTAACCGCGCCATGCGTGATGCCCGAAAAATTAATCGATGGCAGCTTAATGCCATAGCTGAACCCGGCGGATGGATTAACAACGCCCGCCGCATTAAGCGCAGCACCGCCTGACAAATAAAATTGAGCAACATTGGTTTGTGAACTGATGCCGGCACTCACCGCAGCATTGTTTGCATGAAGTGAGCCCCCTTTTGCAGATACTTTCGCCGCATTTTGTGTAAATATACCATTTATATTCATTCCTGACGATGTCCCCGCATTGTAAACTGCACCGCCGCTTGATGAAATCACAAGCGATGGAGCCGTGTTGTCAATGATGGTTAAATCGCCGACCGACATCCCTGCTGTCATCATATTTGCGCTTGCGACATTCAGCGGTGGCCCAATGACATCCAGCTGTCCCGTCCCTCTGATAATAAGGGATGAATTTAAAAATGTTGCAATCCCTGATACGACATTGTTGGCACTTGGCGTGATGACATTGTGCACATTTTGTATGGTGTTGGTGCCTTGTACCACAATGGTCGCATTGGGTGGCAATAAAACAGCAAAGTCGGCAACATCATCGGCACTCAAATTAAGGCCATTTATTACAAAAAAACCGGTTGCATCGGCAGGTAATTCAAGTTGTGGATTTTTTTGCGCAAATGAACGCGCAAAAGAACCTTTATACCATGCCCAGCCTTGTGCATATGCATTGATGTACACATCCGGACTGATCAAATGTGTATAAGCAGCAACCCCCAAGGTAAGATAAGTCGGCACCCCATTCGATGCAATCGCAACAGAATCTGTGGTGCCCGCCGGAAAGAACAAATACCGAGACGTGTATGCACCGGTTAAATCCATTGCACCGAATCTGGTTATGGCGGCATTTTTCGGGGGTGTCACAGTTACCCGCGCAACATTGGTTTGTTTGATTTCAGCAACACCCTGTGTGTCTGTTATTTTTGCAAAGTAATAATAATTGCCCTGAACCAATTGAGGATTCAGTTTAAGTGTGGATGTAAAACTGCCATCCGCATTGCGCACTGTTTCAAATGCACCGGTATAAGTAATGGCGGCTGCATTGCTGCCATCAGGTTGCATGCTGAAAAACCACTGAAAGTTTAACATTCGTCCATCCGCTTCATAGGCTGTTGCCGTTAAAACATCTTGTGCGGTGATGGCATTTTGTGTCACGGTTAGATTTGCCGGTTGTTTGGTAATAAACATATTGGTTTCAACACGAACCGACACGACTTCCGATATCACGGAAGCAACCGATGGTGTGGATGCCGGAGCTTGAACCACAACATAAAAATAATAAGTGCCGGGAAGTAAATTTGTTGGAATTTGCAATGATTTTGTGTTACTGCCTTCCGAGGTTAATGCTGTTCCGCCTGAACTTGAATTGACATTGTTTTGATACCACTGATAGGTATGCGCGGCACCGCCGATTAGCGTAGAAATGGCATCAACCTCTAGCGTACCGGAAATTGTACCATATTTAAAGATCTTACCCGTTGGCTGCATGGTCAAAGCCAATGATGGCATAGAAACCATGGGTGTATTAAGCGTGTTCACGCGCGAGCCGGAACCGGTTTGTCCCGCATCATTACAACCAACACTCATCACACTGCCATCATGTTTTATAAATGATGTGTTCCACCCGCCGGTTTCTACCCCCAACACCTTAAAATCATCTTGGCTGTTGTTTATTCGGCTGATGCGCGAACTGCCGGAGTCGCCAAACCACCGTCCATTGGTTGCACCAACCACGGTGAGTATGCCGTCATGCGTTAAAATTGCAGTGTGATATTGTGCGGCAGACACTGTTTTTATATTTGTATAAAACGGCAATTTCGTCGGTACCAAGATATTGCCGACGCGCGGTGTAAATACCGAATCATCAGGGCTATTGTTATAACCAAGCTGTCCATTTTCATTGCCGCCCCATGCCCATACATTGCCGGATGCATCAATTGCAAAAGAATTGTTGGGGCCTGCAAAAACATTCTTAAATTTTACGGCAATACCATTGACAATCGGGGTGATATTTTGCGGTGAATATTCATTGCCATAACCATTGGTGCCCAATTGTCCATATCTATTCCAGCCCCATGCCCATAAAGAACCATCGGACTGAATGCCCAACGAAAAACTACCACGATTGTCATTTGAATAAAACAACCCGCCTGCGGCAGCATCAATCCATGTATTGCCCGGTTTCGCCGAAACAGCAATGGGCACCGATGAATACAAGCCGCTATAATTCCCCAATGCACCTTGTGCATTAGAGCCCCATGTCCATAAGCTTCCGTTGGTATCAATGGCTACGCCATGTTGTACGCTGACAGAAACAATTTTGATGTTATGATTACCATAAAAATTAGACAATGCCGTGATGGTGTTTACATTGTTGTCGTTGCCTGTCCCCAAACGGCCGGCTTCACCGGCTCCAAAAGCAAATAACTGTCCATTTGCGTTCAGCGCAATGGAATGTTCTTTTCCCGCTGCAACATAAATCCAATTGTTGGCGGTGCCTACTTGCATTGGAGTGTATACATTGTTTGACGGCATGGGGTTTATGCCCAAGCGGCCATTATCATTTTCACCCCATGCCCATAAAGTTCCGTCATTGCGAATCGCCAAACTATGATTGTTGCCCACACTCACCATCTTCACACCGGAATCACTTTGCCATACTTGCGCCGGCGGACTTGTGCCGGGTACCGGTATAATGTTGCCTTGTGGCGATGCATAAAGCGTGATCTGCGGCATGACAGACAAAATAACAGACAGCACTAAGAACCACCGCAAAATTTGAGATGATGTATGCTTGATTTTTTGCATGGTAAAACCCTCCTTGAGTCATGGAGTTGCGGGTCTTTTATCAGCAACGAAAGACACCGCAACCGGCTTCTTTGGTTGTAAATACACTGCATATGTACTATTGATGATACTGGTATTATATGGAATATTTTAATAAATTACAAGTATTTACCAAATCAGAATTTTTTACATTTTTATTGCAAAAAAAACCCCGAGCCTAAAGACTCGGGGTGTTGAACTTGTTGATCAGTCAACGTGTTTGAATCAGCTTTGAAATAATCTTAGCTAAATACAACCATGTTGCCTTCCATTCTTACTGCGTAGCCGAAGGTTTCAGCAACAAAGCGAACTGGAAGATAGATAACGCCGTCGATGTTTTGTGCATAGATAGAACCACGTGGGCCTGATGCTAAGTTAACGAAGTCTGCAGCGATGTCGCCGTCAACTCTGTTACCATCGCGGATTACAGAAGCGTTAGGATTGTTAGAAACAGCGAGTAATGTTACTTCGTTGCCCCAAGAATCAGCTGCTGTAAGCGTAGCCATAGCGTTCGCTGCATCCCATACTGGGTCAATGCCAAGGAAATCTTCTGCGAATACACGAAGTGCAACCATACCTACAACATAGTTCGCATCTACTGGGTTTGTTACCCAACGGAATGGTACAGGTACATTTGTGCCTGTTACTGATGTTGTGAAGTTACGCATATCTGGACCGAGTGTTAATTGACGACCTGGATGTACTGGTGGTGTGTAATCTCCTGGAACATCTCCAGGTGCTGCATCATCTTCAAACTCACCGAAGACAACTGCTGGGATGAAGTAAGGAATTGCATCAAATCGACCTACGCCAACGGTGCCACCTAACCATGTGTTGCGTCCTAATGTATCAGTTGCAACAGGACCCCAGCCGTGAACAGCAAAACCATAGTCAACGTTCGGGAAGATGAAGCCCATGATGGTGTTTCCGGAAAGTGTGATTTCACCAGGAACATCACCGGTAGATGCTTGTGTGACAACGAACTCAACGTAATCTCTGTTTGCAGCAATTACCGGTTGAATACGAAGGTTACCTGCAGTTACTGTTGCGGTTGAAGTTACAAGCGCAGGAGCACCCCAGAAAACATTTAATGGATTTGATCTAATGTCAACACGAATTCTTTGACCCGCTGTTAACATACCAGCTTCTGTTTCGCGAATAATAAGATCTGCGATTTCAATGGTTTGCATGGTTGCCATTGTATGACCAACGCCAACTTGAACAACATCGCCAGAAAGTGCCAATTCAATTGGATCAATGATGGTTGCAGCAACTACTGTTTCCGGTGTTTGAAGCATTGGACCAGAAACAGTTACTTCGATGTCATAACCATATTTGTATTCTGCACCAGCTTCAACAGACACACGGAATCTTACTTCAAGATTACGTACAGCTGTTTGAACCACGCGTGGAATATGAATGGATCCTACATTGTTAAGAATTTGACCGCCGCCAGCATTGAGTGTTGGTACGGTTTGATCACCAACAACAAGTGGATTGATAAATGTTGCTGATGTCCAGTCGCCGCTTGTACCGAAACGGAAATCCATGCCGGTTAAGATAACACCTGGGGTGTTGATTGCGAATTCTACGCGAGAACCAATAGCACCAACATTGAATGCGCCAACTGCTGATTCTGTCAAACGTACAACATTAGTAAGAGCACCTAAACCAATGCCTGGCTCTTGACGGCCGGAAATGATTTCGTTTAATTCATCACCTTGAACCGTAATATTAACACCTTGTGCTGCACGGTTTGCAACAACTACGGTGCCTCTCCAGTTGTTGTGTGTAGAGAAATGGTTTGATAATTGACCATTTGTTGGGTTGGTTACTCTGTTACCAAGAACAACGTCAACAGTAATTTCACCTTCTGCGATTGCAGCATCGTTCGCTGAGAACAGAACGAAGTTTTGAAGGGTCAAAGTTTCAATCCAGTTTGGATTTTGAAGACGATCAGCATTAAAAACGATATCTAATGCGTGACGACCATCAGCAAGAATGAGTGAATTATTAAAGGTATCGTTTGCTCTAAAGAACTGCCAATTACTTAATGGGTTTGTACCGAATGCAGAAACGGCACCGTTGATTGTCGGTTCGCCATTATTAATGGTTGAACCTAAATTACGCGCTACTGCAGGGTCTGTACTCCAAGAGAAGCCAGCTGGTGCAATCAATCTGATTAATCTTTGATTTAATTCTCTATTTGCAGGGAACGCTGGATCAGGATTTTGAACTGGCACACTATTATTCAATGTGCCGGCTGCATTTTCTCTGATGGTGATACCATCAAGAAGTACTGCGTCCTGGAAAATTCTAGCACCGCCTGCACCAATGGTAACACCATTAGCACCAGCAAGAACGAGTGGACGGTTGTCAATAATTCTTACAGTGTTGTAAACTGCGCTAAGTGTTGGTGCATCACTACCACTGATAATTGGCAGATTGATGCTAACCCACTCAGTTGGTGCGCCGGTGATAACACCGCCGGTTGCAATAATTTGCAATTGCGCTACGCGTGTACCGCCATAAACGATTTGAGCTTCAAATGTTGGTGGTTGTCCTGCCCATGTTGGAGAGACACCTACCGCAAGTGCAGTAGGAACGCCGTCTACACGTGAGTTGGTCGCTGTTGTTTCACCAACCGCGCCTGCGAATACATTGTTAGCGGCTCCGCCACCACCTAATGAAAGGTCAAGGTTTAATGCTACTGGAGTAGAAAAGCCGGCTGCAACAATGTCAGCCATAGAAATCGTAAGTGTATGATTTCTTGCTTCTGGTTGTGTGCCTGCAACTTGAGATACGCCCGAGTTACCAAACACATTGAGTGGCAGCATGGAAAGTACCATGATGACTGCCAGGAGTAAAGCTACTTTCTTTTTCATAGTTTCTCCTTTCGGTTTTTGAAAAACATTATGTGTCGATTTGACACATATTTTCCGTTTCTATTCTCGCGTTGTTTCCTTTTGCAAGGAAGGTCAAACTGTGATTCGACATACCTGCAGTCTACGCGAAGTACATTTGGCGCATGCATTGCTAATTGGAAACCGCGCCGGATTTGTTTGGTTTTACTTCATTGGCTACGACCAATTGGTAAATACCTGCAAATCAGAATTTGAAACGACGGTAGTTTGAAATCTTTCTCTGCCTATCCTTAAATACCGGACCAGAGCCTAAATATCATTTCCCGTAAAAACCAATTCCTCCTTTCGAAATTTGTGGCGGACTTGTGTTCCGCCAGTGATTTGAGTATATCATCGGTCATATGCGTGTCAACGCAATTCACAAATGTGTAAGCAAAACGTAACACAATTGATGTTGCATCAACACTGACAAGTGTCAATTCATATTCCGAAACTCGTTGACTATATTAACACATGAAAAACACGCAAGCAATAAAAAAGTCTGAAGTTTTTTGTGTTGTCATATAAGTGTAATGTTTTTCTGCACGCAAATGGACTGTTTTTCACATGCATTAAGCACCAAACGCCTCCATAACTTTTGCATAATAGATATGAAGAAACTTTGCGCTGGTCGCAGTCATATACACATAAAAAGGCTTGCCTTCTGTTCGTTTGCGGTCAAGATATTGGTATACCTTGTCATGCGCAGGGCTGTGACGCAAATGCGTACAAACAATTTGGTACAATGTTTTACGCAAGTGCGGCGAACCCCGTTTGGATGTCTTTGTGCTTATTTTGTTCATTTTACCGGATTGTTGGGGCAAAGGATCAATGCCGGCATAAGAAACCAATGATTTTTTACTTTTAAAACGCGTGATGTCCCCGATTTCCGCAATGAGTTGTGCGCCGGTAACGTCACCAACACCATACAATGAACTCACCACACCATATTCAGGCAAGAGGGTCGACAAGCGAATCATCTCTTCTTTTACGACCGCTTGGTTCATGGACAGCGTCGTAATTTGCATGGTCGATGTGGTGACCAAGAGTTTTGAAAACGCATTGTTTTCTTGCGTGGTGGTTTGCAGCTTGAGGGCATTATAAACTTTTATGGCATGTGCTGTGTTGTATTTGTACCGGTTTTCAAAACACCACTGTTCGTAATCCACAATAAATGCTGTCAAATCAAGCATGGTAATGTTATCTGCATGATGATAGTGCTGTACAAAATCAATCCATTTTTGCCGGCCGTCCTTGCGCTTTCGTGACGCAAAGAGTTTATTGGCTCCGGGCATGGTATTGTCCAAAATGGCAATAAGATTATTTTCATATTGCCGGATGGTCTTGATGTTTAGATTATATTGCCGGCTCAGTGTCTTTAGCTGATGGCGAATGGTATCGCGCGGCAAATATTCGTGCAGATGATGCCAATTGTCAATGCCATATCTTGCGATTTTCAGTGCATCCTCCTTGTCGGTTTTGACTTTGCGAATGGAATTGTTCCCATATTCGTTCGTGAGGATGGGATTAATGACGCTGATAAAAAAACCGAGCTTGATAGAACACTGGAGAATGGGTTCATGGTATTGACCGGTCGATTCAATGATGATGCGTATGTTGGGACTGGTGCTTTTTGATAAATTCATGAGCATGGCACTCATTTTTTCTATTCCGTTTTTGGTGTGCGCAAATTCGGTAGGTGGACACACTTCACGTTTGATGTGATCAACGGCTGCAATCATACTTTTTCCTTTGGATACGTCGATGCCTACTGAGATCATGATGTCTCCTTTCAAGTTTAAAGAACTGCATAAACAAAGCACAGATGGTTGCTACGTGATGTATGTGTTGTGTTGACTGTCTTTCTTGCGGGCGCAGATGCCCAAATAGCATGCGTCAGTAAGAGCAATCATCCATGTTTGCGGACTTCATATAAATTATAAACGTGAGCACTGGAAAACTGGATTCGCCTGCAAGGCGCAGTGCTCCGTTTAAGCGTTCGGAACACTGCGCCTTGCCTCATCTGAGTTTTTTACGTTCTCACTGTGCCGCCTGACTTTCTTCTGTGCGGGTGTATTGACCCAAATAGCGTATGCCTGTGGCTGCGGTTCGGATTATAGGGTTGTTCAGAGAAAAATGCAACACGTAAATTAATTACATAGATATTCCCATAAGTTATGATGGCATGTTTTTGTTCATTTTTGGTCATTATGCATATAAAGATACAGAAGTAGCATTAATACTGGCAGCAATTATGACAATTTCAATGCTGCCGCTCAATGTCTTCGGCATTAGCAATGTTTCACAAGTGACTCCGGCTGCTGCAAATGCGAGAACACACACCATTACACTCGCAATGTCAGACTTTGTCAGCGCCGGATTTTCCACCCCTGTGTCATTAAACATTGACTTATCGCTTGGCGGCGCAGCAGGAAATGTTTTCGCGGCTGCAGTTGGCGACACCACTGCTGTTGTCGGCGGCACCATGGTGAGCATTACACCCGGCGTTTCGCCCACATGGGCAGGCGCAGTCCCCAGTTTCCAAGCAACCATCGTGTATAACAGCGGTCGTTCTGCACAGCTTCGTGTAGATGCAACCGGAGGTGTTATCACCGGTGCACCGACTGAATGGATTTCAATCGACCTTCCCATTATTGCCATAAACAACAATGCAACCCTTTCTGCGGTATATAACAATGTAACCATCATTGAAAATCGTCCGCTCGTGCTGGCTGCAGGTGCAGGCGTGACAATTGCAGCAGGTGCTGCACGAAACTTCCAAGACGCAGTGGTGGTGCCGCAAGTAACCATCACAGAACGTGTTATTAATGCGTTAAACAATCCGTCTCCTGTTACCGGAGTTTCTGTTCCTGATGACGCAGTCAATGCGTACACCACCATTCGTTTGGTTGCACCGCTTGATTACATTTGGAGCACCAGCCTTGCACCACAACTTCCAGGAAGCAGCAATGATGGCGCAGTGAGCATCAACACCAGACTTGGTGTGTTCGGTGTACCGGTTCAATGGGCATTTTTACGCAACCATGGTTCGCTTAACAATGCAGTCGTTCTGGCAAATGGACGCCACGCTTTGGACATTGTTGTTAATGCCAACGAACTGGATTTACAAGGTCCGCTTGCAAACTTCCTCGAACAACTTCAAATTAACAACCTCGTGCTGATGCCAACTGCCGCTGCGCCATTGTCCGGCGACGTGAACATTGATGTGCTCGTCGGTAAAACATGGAACGGCGGTGTATGGCCAACCATCGGCACACCATCCTTTGAAAATGCAACCACTGTATTTACAAATCATGACAACTTTAGAATTACAAACTTATTGGTTGCGCGCCGCGGTGTTGCCGGTGTTGACGTTACCATGGCATCAGAAAACGAACCAACCATTCGTTCCGGCCGTCATGGCAATACTGCTATCATTCAATTAACAGAAACTGTTTCAGGTGCATTTAACACCGGCTTCCTTGGAACACCCATACAATTTGAAATCAATCAACCGGGTGTACAAGTTCGCCGTGTTGAATGGAGACTTGGTACCAGCGGAGATTTTGGCACCGAAGGCAGAGTGCAAGAAGCATGGATTCCTTCACCTGAAGTTCAAAATCCGCCAACCACACAATTTGGTGTCAATTCATTGGTTGACAATGTTGCCACCATCTTTATTCCAAACTTGAACCAAGTTGCTGTACGTACCATTCAGTTTAGACTTGAAGTTGAAGTTGAAGCCGGATATGAATGGAAATATGACGGCGCACCGATTGCTGTCACCGTTTCCGGCCCGGTTCTTGAAACACAAACCATCGAGGTTGCCTTTGTAGAAGATCCAATTTCTGTTGCTTTAGATGGCGACATGCTTCAAGTAGAAGTTGCCAATGTGTTTAACACCATTGAGCCAACCGCCATCGGCGATATCATTATTACAGAAGCATTTGCAGGCGCACTGCCACGCGGTCAAGTCATCCGCCTTGAAGTGGCATCCTTGCCGGATGTATTCTGGGGCGCACCGGTACTGATGGGTACCACTGCAGTCGTTGAAAATGATACACGTTTAACAATCCGTCAATCCAATGCCGGTCAAAACTTTGTTGAATTTACGATTTTAGCGCAATCAATCGGCAATGCACCCGCATCCATCAGATTTACAAACAACATGATTATGGGTGGTATCTTCCCGGGCGTTCGCTATGTATTGGCCGTATCCGGAGTATCCGGCACGGCACCAATTGCAAACGGCGGCGCCAGAATTGATACTGCAGCCGGTCAATTGTCTTTAAACACACAAGTTGGCGTAGCCGGCAGAGACATCAACCGCAGAATGTATTTCAACGCCATCCC
>Ga0209755_10007105_pt1 | contig 12203 bp, 8 predicted proteins | sample TergutCo191P1_FD_187301 | JGI IMG/M metagenome (GOLD analysis project Ga0209755, IMG submission 187301) | Cornitermes sp. P1 segment gut microbial communities from Petit-Saut dam, French Guiana - Co191P1 (SPAdes) (version 2) | ecosystem: Host-associated > Arthropoda: Insects > Digestive system >... | reverse complement strand
CTTGAAACTGGTGATGGTATTGCCGTCGATTACCGCGGGACACCGCGGCAGGTTGTCTCCCGGATTGTTGCGGGAGATACGATTGTGGCGGATGGTGTCAATGGCAGGATTGTCGCGGGACAAAATATTACGTTACGGCGGAATCCCGTCGGGTCTATTTTGCATTACCCCGGCTGGGAAAATGGAACTTTCGCCGAGCCGCAACAAACCATTTATAACATTCAATACATTGGTGGACCGGATATTGGTATCCATGCCCAGGCGCATTCTTTCAATGCGGCTCGTTATGATGATGTTTACCTGAATTCGCGGTATTATGTTTCTCAGTTTTTCGGGGGATATATGGGTACCAGTCAGGTTTTATCCCCCTATTATAACCAGATCCAACTGAATGAGAATTCCTGGATTTTCGCACAGACGGGAATCTCGTTTGGCAATACAGAGACGTATGTCGGCGAGGGGGCAACACGGGTTTTTATCGACTATACCAGTGGGATTTACTCGCCCGGTTATGGGATGCTCAGTCCGGTAACTCCAAGTGGTGTTCTCACCAGTGGCAGTGGTTATTCGGGTTATGGAATTACTGACCGTTTCTCGCTCCTGCACCTTCGAGCCGTGGATGGTACGACTACGTACCTCCTGCCCAAAGCCTTGTACAGCGGCAGTTTTCATGAGATTCAGGTCGATGGGAAGGTCATCACCGGCGCGCCGAGTCGTGCAGGAATCCAGTTTACCATCACGGCGCTCACCAATATGAATCCCCAAGACAGGGAAAAATTGTACGGTGTGTACTACCACGATCCGAGTGATGAAGATGCTGACCGGTGGGGAAATGTTTATTATAGTGAAGCCACTGCGCACAAGTTTATTGCCTATAATACGCAGCCGGATCGGGTTTTTTGGTTGAAAATTGACGGACGTGCTCCTGAACCGCTCACCTACTTCGACTACGCCACTCAGCGTTGGACGGTTCACCCCAATGCACCCAATGTGCGGCTCAATACCGGTCTTTATGCCAGCCGTGGTCCTCTGCCGTTTTTTACGACATTTGATAGGTCTTTCGGTGTCGGGATCGACATCGTCGGTACGTCAATGGCTTACGAAGGAGAGGTTTTGCCAACGGGTGTTGCCGCTTGGTCTACCTACTACGGACCGACTGTCCGATTGATTACGGCAATCGGCAATGACGCATTGATTGCAGGGGGAAGTGCCCACAGTGGAGGGGCGGCAATGTCTTTTGCAGACTTGGCGCATGTTGCCAGTGTTATTATTGGTGAAAATAACGATGTGAAGAATTTGTCCAATTTGTTGTTTGTGAGTACAGGCGATACATCCAGTATTCCTGCGGTGATGACGGACTTCCGGCAGTCCGTGGCAAATTATCAGGCATTCGATAGGATGACTTCCGTTAAGAGAGGGAATTTCCTGTATGATCCGAATTTGCTCTATACCGACGAATTGTTGGACGATCTCAGACCGGATGGACAGGGCAATTATGAATCAAGCAGATTTCATTTCGATAATGCCGGAGTTCACGGAGACATTATCTCGGCATATAATGCAGTTGTTACCGTTTGGTCGGGGAGCGGCGGCTTTTGGACTGCGGGCGGGGCGTGGAACGGCGAAGATGCAGGATATAGCATAGCAATATCGACGTTGAATTCGTTTTGGGTTCATGCGCATCCGGGTACAGTTTATTACTACGATGAAATTCTGGGTGTCGATTCGACGACGGGACCCAGTTATCTGCTGGGACACCGAGACAATATCGGAAGTGGTTTTATTGCTGCCGACGGCTGGACGGCAGACGATATACCGGGGCGGTCGTTGATCCTTGACGAAGTGCTCTTGTACTTCCTGGCAGGTCGTCAACCTCTCAACCAACCGGCGAATATCCTTCTCAGTGCAGGCGATTCTTATGGATATGCGGACAATCCGCGGCATTTCCGGGAAGCCCTCGCGCGGATGGTTCATTTCGGGTCGACGTACCACACGGGGCTTACTTCTGACGAATTGTTGGACGGATACACGCGGGATGGAACGCTGGTTGTTTTTAGCAACGGCGACATTTTCAGTGGAAATATTTACGGAGGAGGTGTCGGCGATGATTACCGCACACGGATTCTCGGAGCCGGAGGAGGATTGTATTTCGGTACTCTCATGTCATACAGCGGCAATATTGACCTTCGGTTTGTGGACGGCACGACCATTTTTAACCGCAATATACTGGAATTCGCTGATGGTTCCAATATTTTCCGGGCACCCGGTATTCGCGTCCGGGATATTTATGTCGAAAAGACGGGACACCTCATGATGAACGATGCCGAATTTGCGGTCAACCCGTTTATGCCGATGACCGCCACTCCAGACTACGCCAGCCGGTTGATTATTCATGATGTTTTCAATGAAGGGATCGTGTCGGGGAACGGTACATTCCAGATTGCCCAACGATGGGACTATGCTAATGCGGTGGACTATTTCGAGGGTTATTTTATTAACCGCGGTATTCTTGCTCCCGGTTTGCCCGGTTTTATTGGAAACAATGAACATCAGGCGCGGATGCTCGAATTGACGGCTTATGAAAAGATGCTGAATACGGTTTCGGACTCATCGGGGGATGGACTCTGGCGGCAACTGATGCGGGGTGTGCCGGGGGGACAGTTTGGTACAATGACCATTTTCGGTTCATTGCGGTTGATGGACGAACAAGAACGTGCGATCTACGATCCGATGAATCCTAATTACAACGCACGAGAAACAATACAACACGGTCAGTACCACGTTACCATCGGCAACGATACCATTCGGGATGTGTTCGGTAAGTACGCCGCCATTATCGCTAATGCAAAACCGACTTACAATCCGGCGACAAGAACCTACGACACATCGGTCTTGGGTGAAGGAGAGATTTCCAGAGAGGATTGGCAAACCATTGCCGTCGAAAAATTGGGAACGCATCTTTCATGGTTCAGTCCTTCGACGATAAGAAATCCCCAAACGGGCTTGCCGGTGCTGACACCGTATGAACAGTTTGAGTACATGCTTGATCCGAGACGGTGGACACAACTGGATCACCTCCTGATGCGGTTTGGTTTCAGCGATGTCGTGAGCGTTCACGGAACGATTCCGCCGTACCAGTATGCCTACTACGGCTGGGGGAACTCGATGTATGATTTGGGAACGCTGCCATCGTCCACGATTCATAATAATCCTATGTTGCTCGGCATAACACAACTGGGCGGAGTTGTTCAGGCAGACCGGATTTACGATACGGATGCCAATGCCCACAGTAAAGAAAAGCAAACGTCGTTCATTATTATTGCCAGCGAAGGTTACACACTTGATGGTTCGGTCAAAATGATTACCAGTGCGACGAACAACTGGGTCTATGCGAATGTTGATGTAATGCCGTTTCGGATGCCATCAGGACAACTTCCGGCGGTGTTGACCGTCATTGATGATCCGAATTTTTACCTCAGCCACGTTTCCAAACCGGGGAACAGTTACAATGCCAAGTCGGTTGCCAGTGCACTGGACGATGCGGTACGTACGAATCCGGGGCTTGCCGCGTCCTTCCAGTTCGGACTGAACGATCCCGCGGTGTTACGGGATGTATTACGGCAGGTTTCCGGTGCTACCCGCGCCAACAGCCTTGTCATGAATTTGATCTCGCCTTCGGACAGTCTGTTCAACCAAATCGGTTACGGTACCGGCGGTTTGAGCACCGGCAATCGTGGAAACATTGTATTCCGTAACATTCAGACGGGACAATTACAGCAGCCTTATGGTCAACCTGCCGTACCGCCGCCGGGAACCCAATTTGCACCGCCGATGGCGGGACAGACCCGCGGACAAAGCCCGCTCTTCCGAACGGGTTCGATTTGGGGAGCCTATACACATTCGACCTTCTTAATGGGGGACGACAATAACTCCTTCAAATACACCTCCCACCGCAACGGCATCATGGTCGGAAACGAATGGAATCTCACACCGAGTTCGGTACTTGGCGGTGTCTTCTCCATTAACGAAGGAACATTGAATTCATTGAGCGACAAGGTGAAAAGCACCGACTATACTTTTGGACTCTACTTCGTTGCCGCTCCGTTTGAGCAGTTTGAATTAAAGTCCTACCTTGGCGGCGGCTATCAAACGTACAAGACGGATCGTTACATCCGCAACAGCAACATGTTCATCGGATTCCGACCGGGCGCTACCCCGGACAACCTGTTCGGCATTAACGATCATTACGATTCGGAATCACGGGGACACTCGTTCAACTGGTCAATAGAGTTTACCCGGCCGTTTACAGTCAATCCGAACTTCGTCATTCGTCCGGTAACAGGTTTTGAATACCAAAACATCAAGCAAAATGCTTACGCCGAACGACCGGCACTCGGATCACAAGCAACGTGGACAAACAATGGAACCAACATGGTGGAAGGCTCCCTTGTCCAAGGACCGACAAGCGGAACGTATGCAATGGACTACAAGTCCATGACTTTCGCCCGGACGCTCGTGCGGTTCGGTGTCAACACGGAGAGTTATTTTGCCCGCGGCGGCTGGCGCTTCCGGCTATACCATGTCGGTCGCTTGACCGGAGATCGCTATCCGACCTCGGAACAGTCATTCGTCAGCGGCAGCAGAACATTCAACGTACGCGGAGCCGACCTCGGAACCAGTTACTGCCAAGTGGGTTCGGGGCTGCACTTCTGGTTGAATCAAGACCGAACCGCGACATTCTTCATGAACGGCGACTGGAACTTCTCCCTGAATAACAGAGGGTACAGCATGATCAACGTGAACATCGGTACTCAACTGAACTTTTAAGGGAAGCCCGCCGCTTGTTGATACCGTACCTCGTCCTTTTGGTCGTTTCGTATTCGTTCGTGCTTCGTCGTTTCCCCTCTCCCTCTGGGAGAGGGGAAAACGTTGGAGTTGTCCACACAAATCGGACAACGAAAAAAAGCGACCAGTCGGGCTTCTAACTTTCCTTCACGACCTGAAAAATTTCCTCGATGGGACGATTGAAAATTTCCGAAAGTTTGAACGCCAAACCGAGCGACGGCGTGTATTTGCCGGATTCCATCGCAATAATCGTTTGGCGGCTCACGCCAGCCTTTTTCGCCAGTTCTTCCTGCGTCATTTCGTCGTGATCGAACCGCAAACGGCGAACGGAATTCGTGATTTTACTCATTGGACTGCCCTCCATGTTCGATGTGTCCCCCTTTGTAGTACGAATAGAGTAGTACCACTGCAAATGAAAAGATAGCAATAAACACACCACAGGATAATGGCAAGCCTATCAAATGTATCGAGATGGAACTTGCTCCGTGATGCACCAATGCCAGTACGGCAATTACAGGACCTATCACCGCAAATCCGAAACATAAACCACAGAAGAGTGCCCGTTGAAGAAACAATCTATCACGTTCGTCATATTGTTCTTTGGGAAAAACAAAGAACGGAAAAAGCGGCGTGAAACCGAGAAATCCCGTCCATGCATAACCAACGCTAAAAGCCCTATCCGCCTCGCGCCCAAAAAGCAGCATAAGGATTAAAAACGTTGTCAGCCAGAGGGCACAGATGCCCAGACAATACCAAGCGGCGAAAATGTTACGGTACATGGTGGTTCCTTTCGTAAAAAGTATGTTTGTTTTGGCTCGATTGCCGACCGCCGGTCGGCATAATCATAATTCATTGATTTGTCCTTTATGTTCGGTGAGTTCCTCCTTGCGGTACAGACGCATCAACATCGCCGAAAATGTGATTACGCCTGTAACCAGACCGGCATGAAGCGTAAACCAAAAAAGTGGGAGCGGAATGGAAGTACGTTCAAATGCAAATTGACTACTCAGTCCTATCACCACACCCATTGAGAAAACCGTTACTCCTCCAAGAACGAGACCGCTCATGGCAGCCCGTTGGAGGAACAGATAATCTCGTTCGTCGGTTTTTTCTTTGGGAAAAAGAACGAACCAGAGAAGCGGTGCGAAAACGAGCAGTCCCTGAATACCGAGACTGGCGATTGCACTATCCGTCTCGATGAACAGCATTAGGATTCCAAACGTTGCGTAACTGAGGACAATTACGCCAAAACAATACCAAGCAATAAAAAGGTTACGGTACATGGGGTTCTCCTACATAGGGGTTTTTCGGAAAAGTCGAATTCACATGACTTATTGTAACATGAAAAAGACATTTTGTCAAGCGGGCTTTACAAAAAAGTTAAAATACCTAAAAATACCTTTGTACTCTCTGTAAAACCTTTGCGCCCTTTGTGGTAAAATGGGAATACAAAGGGCACAGAGAATGCACATTCCCGAACTCCTCGGTCTCGATTCCCAATACGGCACGATCCGCATTCCGCCGGAATTCGGCGTTCCGCTCACGGATCGAGTACGCCGGATTATTGATACCGAACCTTTCCGCCGGTTGGCAAAGATCACCCAAGTCGGACTCGTGTCGCTCGTCTATCCTGGTGCCCGACATACCCGATTTGAACATTCCCTCGGTGTTTATCGTCTCGCCCTGCTGTTGCTCAAACGGTTAAGTCATGTTCCTGACTTCACGAACAGAGTTTCGCAGCACGATGCCGAACGTTTTATCGTTACCGCTCTGCTGCACGATATCGGACACTATCCCTTTTGCCATCTGATCGAAGACATTCGGATCGAAGGGTTGCCGCACCACGAAGCCCTTGCTGCCGCCAGTATTGGGCACAGTATCGAACAAAGCGAACTTGCCGAACTCTTGCGAAAGGATTGGAACATCGAACCGGCGGAAGTGATCAATCTACTCAACGGCAAGACGGAGTCATCCGTTGATCGTCTGCTGGCAACGATGCTTTCGGGTCCGATTGACATTGACAAGATGGACTATCTCTTTCGGGACAGTCTTCATGCGGGAGTCCCTTATGGTCGGCAACTCGATCAGGATCGCCTCATCGGCAGTCTCTGCTTGAACGCATCGGGGGATGGTTTGGCAATCACCGAAAAGGGAAAAACGGCGGCGGAGTTGATGATCTTCGCCCGATATGTCATGTTCAGTGAAGTCTATTGGCACCACACCGTCCGGGCGGCGACCGCTATGCTGCAACGGCTTTTCAGCGAATTGTATCTTGCCGGCAACATGGAATTTTCGCAGTATGTTCGGCTTTCGGAAGACGATGCGATTCGGTTCTTCTTGGATGTATCAAAGGGGACACCAATGGAAAAACTGGCACAAGGACTCTTCGGCACCCGGCGGACGATTTACAAACGGGTAGCGCAGTTCAGCATTTTGGAACAACCGGAAATCTATCATCAATTAGCGGGCAAGCCTTACCGGCAACTGTGCGCACAAGCAAACCAGTATTGTGCGGAAGCATCGGCGCCGCCGCTTTCAGTGTTGATTGACGCTCCGCCGGTCGAGAAGGAAGTCGAAATTAAAATAGACGTGTACTTTCCGAAATCGGATCAATACAGGGCATTGGAAGACATTTCGCCAGTCGTTCGGGCAATGGCAAAGGAACAATTCGACGATTACGCCAAGCGTGTACGGATTTTTGCTCATCCTGACGTTGCCCCCCATTTCCGGGCTAAAAAAGAGAAAATTTAACCTTATTTTTTCGCAATTTTCGCCTCTTGACAAAGACTACAAAAAAGTTTATGCTTATTCCCGGTGAATACGAGCATAAAAGAAAATTGCGGACAAACTTTTGGCTTTTAGAGCGTATTCGGAATTGGTCAGAACTACCACAAGGGGCGAACAGCGCCCCCGCGCCCTTCTGGGAGGTTTTTTCAGACGCGTGTTAGGGTGTGGGCTTTGCCTTCTAGCCGGGAATTGTTTGTGTTTTGTTCTGAAAATAATGGATTTCTGTCGATTTTGACAATTTAACCTTGACTTACCCCAAATTTGGGGGAGGAGACAAAAATGAAACTTGAATACCGTGTGCCGATGGAATTGATGGAGTTCGTGGAACTCGTAACGGATCGTTTGCTGTGGTGGGAACAGAGCCATCACTTTGGACCCAGACATGCCTCACTTTGGGAGGAGTTCTTGGCATACACGACACACTGTTTTGACGAAGAAGAAAACTTTTTTGCGGGTGATGATCCACCACATCTAAAACGTTGGGTGGACAACTGGATTAACGATGCCGAATTCCGCTGGCGGGACGAGGTTGCGGAAACAGTTGGTTTCGACCGGTACGATGACTATGCCTGGAAAACATGGGCGGAGGCGAACATGACCTGCCACAACCATGAATGCGCATTCAAATACTAAACAACGGCAAAAACAGTAAAATAGAAGACCGTCCGAAGAAATACCAGGAAAGTTGACTGCGTAAAAGATTTCCAGCGACATGCCGCCGAGGCATTTCTTGTAGTCGGTGACGCTCTGCGTAACCTTCGCATGGTCGAGAAATGCTGCCGTGAGTTCTTTGACCGTAACACTCGATTTCTTCTTCGATAAATTGAAGGTAGGATTTGCCTGCAATTCCGCCACAAAGCGAGATTAGGCGACTTGGGACTCCGGTGAACCATAGAGTCCGAGAAAATTTCTCTTGCCGTGATAGTAAATAACGGCATTCCCCTCTGAACGAGGCACGGGTTCTGTTGTTGATCCGAAGAAGGCATGGGAGCGAGTACGTGAGCGTTCCGGTCTGACTGATGTACGGATGCACGATCTACGACGGACACTCGGATCGTGGCAGGCACTCACCGGCGCAACGCTCCAAATCATCGGCAAGTCGCTGGGGCATAAGTCGATAGAGGCTGCTGGGGTCTATGCCCGATTGACCACCGATCCAGTCCGTGAGGCAGTCGAGAAAGCTACGCAAACGATGGTGGCACACTGGACAGAACCAGAAGAAGTGCCGGGAGATACGGAAATTATTGACGTTTAACAATGCTCTTTTCCTCTTGAGAAAATACGGGGGTACGGTACAATAATGGCGTTGGCGGGAAGCCACGAAAGTAGGAGAAAAACAGATGTCCACACAGCAGGTTCCACTCACTTACGAACAAATGATGTCCCTGTTTCTCGAAACGCGAGAACGGCAGGAGGCGGCGCAAAAACGGTCCGAGGCGATCGACAAACAGATCGAGAAGACACAAGCACAGATCGAAGCAACCAACATAGCGGTAGGTTCTCTTACTCGTAAAGTGGGGGATATGGTAGAAAAATTACTTGGTGAGGGTAATCTTGTAGCCCAATTCCGAGATTTGGGAATCAAAGTTAAGACCCATAGTCGCAACAAAGTTTTTGGAGAAAAAGGGACACCCGAGAGCGGAGAAATTGATCTGTTTATGGAGGACGGTGACGTTGCCATTTTGGTAGAGGCGAAGACCACGCTAAAAATGAATGATGTCCGCGACCATATTGAACGAATGGAAAAATATCGGCGTTTTGTCGATGTCGATGGCAACAATGGCAAGCGTTTCATCGGTGCGGTTGCAGGCACCGTGATTGAGGAAAACGTCATCAAATTTGCTCATGGCAACGGTTTGTACGTCATTGTCCAGTCCGCCAGAGCCGTCGAAATCATTGCTCAACCGGAGGGTTTCGTTGCGAAAAAATGGTAAAAATGGCACATTGCCGACCGGCTGGGCAGGTTGTTTTCGTAATTTTGCAAAGCACCGATTTTCTCTGTTTCCGTAACCTTGTTCATAGCAACAAGTTACAATTATTTTCACTTTTTTTGGATTTTTTCGCCAAAATCCTTTGGGTTTTTCGCGGAAATTACTATTAACGTGGTGTGGGGACGGTGCGAATACCGAAAACCACCTTATTTTACGTTGCGTGTTGGCTCGAAGAGCCGCCGTAGCGATCTATCAGCGGTGCCTCCGGGCACAATCTATTATGTTCTTTGGAAATATCCATCATTTTCGACCTCCAGACCTATGAAATCTAATGTCGAAACTACTCACGCGGAAACAGACAGCCGAAATGCTCGGTCTCGCTCCGCAGACCCTTGCAAAGTGGGCGATGACGGGGAAGAACCTCCCAGTCGTCAAACTCGGTAATCGTACCGCCCGCTACCTATTATCTGACGTTATATCCTTCATCTCTATCTCTACCAACGGTCGCAGCGGCAATTATGCTTCCAACGCTGGACAAATCGAACAGATGGAGCAAAACAATGGCTAAATCAAAGCCTCGCACCAATGTTACGAATATCAAAAATCGGCAGGCAAAGCAGTGTCGAAAACTTATACGAAGGCAAACTATAAGAAAGCAGCAGCAGGCTCGCAACAATCGCAGACCGTAGTTGATAAGCCGGTTGAAACAACCAGTGCCGATGCCGCTACAAAGCCTCGCAAACCGCGCGCTGTTGTCCGCTGCTACGTTGATGTACTGGATCAAATCCTTACCAAGATCAAGCCTGTGGATTGGCATCAACTCAAATCTGTGTTGGAAAACATAGAGGATCGGCAAGCGTTTCACACCATCGAACGCATTCTCAAAACGGTGGATGCAGACAATTGGTATTTTTTTACAACTTCGTCAGCCCGTTGCGGTGCTGGTTCCGTTCCCATCAATTTGACAAGCAAACTGTCCCGTATCTTGTCGCGTTTGTTTCGTACGGTTTGGTCGGTACATTTGAGAGTGTCTGCTATTTCTGCGGTGCTGCCCCCGTCCATCATCAAGGTTGCGATCTGGCGGAGTTCTTCATTCGGTAATTGTTCGACCATGCCTCTGCAAAAAAGTATCCAAGTGCCATTGCAAAACGTCATCCGGTAGCTTCCGCACAAACACATCCGAAAGCCGCTGTATAAAATCGTCTGGGAACCTATGCGAAACATCATCAGAAAACCAGTGCGAAACATCAATCGAGCACTTCTGCGAAAAAGCAACCCCAAGGCTCCGCAAAAAATCATCCGAGAATCACCCCGAAACTAAATCGGACATTTACAGAAAACGATCAGCGGAAGTGCCTCCCGCATACGATAACCGGCACCGCATTGTCCTGCAAGTCCCCTCAACGGACAGGATGAATGGACAAATACGGGGGCGGCAAGGGCGGCAAATCCCCCAAAAACTTATTGACCGTTATTGCTCCCAAGTGTAGCGCCCGCGTAGCGCCGATGTTTTGTCAGTGTTGGAACAAAAAAAGAGCCTTGCGTAACATATTGTTATACAATGACTTACAAGTCGGGGCGAGAGGATTTGAACCTCCGACCTTCTGACCCCCAGTCAGACACGCTAAACCAAGCTGCGCCACGCCCCGATGAACAGAAGTAATCGTAACAAATGCCCAGCATTTGTCAATGTCCCTGTGTTTTTCCCAAGAAACTGAAATCCGACCAGCCACCCGCCTGCAACGGTTTACACGACATCACTCTTGGACGGTGGTCGGCGGAAGGGGCGGGTCGTTTGTAAAAGGCGCAATAATTCATTGGTGTTCTTCGGTCGGTCTTGCGGTTTTTTTGCAAGCATTGTTTTTAACAGTTCTGCGAATTCCGGCGTGACGTTTTTATTTCGCTGTTGAACAGGCGGCGGTACAGCAGATATATGCTTGTTGAGCAGATCGTTGAGTGTGTCCCCGGTAAAAAGCAGCCGTGTCGTCAGTAATTCATAAAATGCGCAGCCGAGACCATAGATGTCTGCACTGGGAGCAGGCGGCAATCGTTGGATTTGTTCCGGCGGCATATAACTTGCGGTGCCTTGTATTTTCCCTTTTATCGGGAACCATTTCATAAAATCGGGGGTCGCTTTTTTGGCAAGGGCAAAGTCGATCATTTTGACCTCGACCGTTTCCGGGGCAAAGAGAAAATTATCCGGCTTGATGTCCCGATGTACCCATCCCTGACTGTGCTGATAGGCTAACGCCTGTGTCATCTGAAGCATGATTGTCGGAAGATGTGCACAATACGCTTCATAACCGCGGTTGACCCACATTTTCAGGTTGATGGCAGAGAACCATTCCATTCCAATGTAGGGAACTTTGTTGTGCCATGCGTAGTGAAAAATACTGATCAAATTCGGATGCGAAAACTTGGATGCCACCTTGTATTCATGTTCAAGGAGTTGTACCTGCCCACGCTCTTTTACCTTTGCTTCGAGCAGGGTTTTGATTCCGACGTACTCACGTTTTTCGTCATCGTAAGCACGCCAGAGACAACACGATTGTCCGCGATTGACGATTTCCAACAAGCGAAAGGGTCCAATGTATCCTAGTCCTAAACTCATGGTGATTGACTCCGATTGACTACCTCTCC
>Ga0209755_10007104_pt1 | contig 12204 bp, 10 predicted proteins | sample TergutCo191P1_FD_187301 | JGI IMG/M metagenome (GOLD analysis project Ga0209755, IMG submission 187301) | Cornitermes sp. P1 segment gut microbial communities from Petit-Saut dam, French Guiana - Co191P1 (SPAdes) (version 2) | ecosystem: Host-associated > Arthropoda: Insects > Digestive system... | reverse complement strand
GCAAGACCAGCAACCGCAAAATGTGGCGGAGAAAAATCGCACAAAGGCGCTTGCGCCGACTGCGGTTTTTTGGAGCCCGAACCGCCGAATAGGCGGTGAGCCACTTACCGTTTGGTTATGCGCAGTATACCCGTGTTTTATTTTGTAATATATTCATTTATTATTTCCTTTGTTTTATATATATCCACTATTTGTTCTACCAATTTTTCATAAAACATTTGAGCGTATTCTTTTTGATTTTTTGCCATTTCCATTGCTTCTTCTGTATAAAATTTATTATACAAATTCTTTAATTTGAAATTATATTCTTTTAAGAATGTTTCTTCGTCTTCATTATTATTTCCAAAACATATTTTACCATTTTTTACTTCATATAAATTATTTCCAACAGTCCCCTTATACATCAATGTCCTTGCAATTCCTAAATTGCCAACAACATCTAATTTATCCGCGTCAAATAATATTTTCGCTTCAATTGTTTCTGGAACATTATTTCCCCTAAACCTATGCGATGAAATGCATTTATTTACATGATTTGCATCTTCTTTTTTCCAGCCATTTTTAACCAAAAATTCATTAGCCATTGTTCCGCCAATTTCTGCATGGCAAATTTTATGATTTTTGAATTGTTCTTCCCTGCCTATATCATGCAATAAACATGAAGCAATTAATACATTATAATTTATTTTTTCAGTTCTTTTTGAAGAAATACTTAATGATAAATATAAAACTCTAAAAATATGTTCAGGATCATGCGCAGAATCATTCATGCATTCAAACATATAATTTTCAATAACATTATACATTGACTTTTTCATATATAACCACCTATGGCACTTTATTGCAATTTTAGTATTTTTGTCAATATATTATTTTATATTCTGATCAATTTAGGTTATATTGCACATAACCACCTCTATACGAATTTCGCCTATCAGCGAAAAAACCGGGATAAAACGAATTTCACAATATACCCTCAACCGGGCATTAACACGAAACCTTTTTCGTGTTAATCACCAGAAAGGGTAATATTTTTCGGCTTCACTCATTTTAAGCCGCCTTTAAAATACTAACAAGAAGACTTTGGATGCGGACATCCCCAGTTAATTTTCAGACAGATGCGTACTTTTATCATCGGCCCCTTTTTCCCGCATCACCATATCTTCCGCACATACCCATACAGCGTCAGGGCAAAACCCGCAAGCGTTGTGAAGGCAAAAAACAGCACCGCGTCCTGCACGGAAAAACCCGCCGCCAGAAGCGCGGATGTGATAAAGTTAGCGAGTATGCCGGTAAGGGAAAAGCAGATGGCCGCGTAAGTTGTGACAGCGGTTGACCTGACCCGCTCATCAACGATTTTGGAGAGATAGCTCATGGAGAGCGGTATCAATACGGCAAAGGTAATTCCCTGCAAGAGCATTGCGTACATCAGGCCGCTTATTGTTCCGACTGACGCTGTGATAAACATGCGGATAACGTAAGCTGCGCCGCAGAAAACAATGAGCTGTTTAAAGCCGATTTTTTTCATGAGGGCGGCCATTAAAAACATGAGGGGGACTTCACTGCCGGCCATAAGGGCGGAGGCGGTTCCCATTTGGGCCGTAGTCCCGTCAAAGTCGCGGATTAAAAGCTGTATCAGCGTTATTATGGCGGAGTTGCTGAGCAGCAGGAAAAAAGCGGACGAAAGCAAAAGGCAATACTGCCTTGAAGAAAAAATGAGCCGGAACGCTTCCATGCCGCCGAGTTTGCCTGCCGCCCCTCCTTCGCCTGATTGCCTATGGGGGCGGGTGGGCCGGAAAGACAGGGCGACACAGACTGCAAGCAGAAGGGCGGCGCAGCCAAGCCACAAGCGCGCGTTGTGGCCAAAGGCGGCGCTTACTGTCCCTGCTATCTGCGCGGACAGCGCAAAGGCCAGGGAGCCGGTTCCCCGCATAAGCCCGTAGTTGATGGACGGTAATTCCTGTTTCAGTCCGATAATCCACGCGTCCACAAGGCTGTTGACATGCAGTCCGGTCATGGCAATGGCTGTCATGTTAATGATGACCAGCGCCCTGCTTCCGGAGCCAAGCGAAAAAGGCATCAGCGCAAAACAGACAACGGTCAAGACGAGTAAAAGGATAGACAGTTTTTTTTCCGAAAGGTATTTGTCACTGATATATCCGTAAAGCGGCTGCATTACCATTGCCACAATGGACATGGCGGCCATTGCTCCGGCGGCGGCGCTGGCTGACCATCCGTAGTCCATAAGCGTTGTCACCATAAATGCCATGTAGGTGCAGATGCCGAACCAGAATGCGGCCTGAAGCAGCATCCCTGTAATGTTAAGTTTGTTGATTTCCGATTTGTTCATGGTGCCGCGGCTTTCATTCATCAATGCGCTTCATTCCGTATGATCTGAAATGGTTTTGTTTTTGACAGCGTTTTTCTGTAAAACGCAATTAACGGCCCCGCGACCAGCACCGCTACCAGCGTTCCTGCCCCTATGTCACTTTGAAACAGCACGCCAACGACAACGCATAAGGCATCGGTGCTCATTCGTATCCATCTGAACCAGTGCGGCCTTTTTATCTTTTCCGAAAAAATAACCCCGACCGCATCATAAGGCGTAAGCCCCATTTTGGTCTCGATACATATTGCCGCGCCAAATAACAATACGGGCAGTCCAACCGCAAAAGACGCGATTCGCAGTTGAATGGAAAACTGCTGAAAAACAGGAATGGTGTTTATAAACCATAACACAGCGTCTGATGTAAAACCAATCGCGGCCAGACCGTACAAAGTGCCAAAACCTATTTTACTGCGGTCAGAGAAAAATACCACAATAACCAGCGTGAAGCCCACCATAAACAAGACCACACCAAAAGGTATCTGGAGCTGCCGCGTGATACCGGTAATTAACGTAGCGTAGGGATCAAGGCCCAGGGCCGCGTAGCGTTTGAAGGCGAGGCCTGTTGATAAAATGGTAAAGCCAACGATAACATACAGTACACGAAGGCATAGTTTTTTGTTCATTCCTTTTAGCCCCTGAATCCCGTCAATAATTAACTCTCTTTAATTTCCTTGTATGATCTGAAACGGTTTTGTTTTTACCAGTACTTTTCTGAAAAACGCGATTAAGGGCCCGGCAAGCAGCACGGCAAGCAGTGTCCCTGCCCCTATGTCACTTCGAAGCAACGCGCCGGAAGCAACACAGAGGGCATCGGTGCAGATTCTTATCCATCTGAACCAATGCGGCCTTTTTATCTTTTCCGCGATAATAACGCCAAGCATGTCGTATGGCGTGAATCCCATATTTGCCTCGATACAGATCGCCACGCCAAATAATAACACAGGCAACCCAAGCGCAAAAGACACGATTCGTATTCCAATGGAAAATTGTTCAAAAACAGGAATCGCGCTTATAAGCCATAACACAGCGTCTGATGTATAACCGACTACAACCATGGCGTATAATGTCCCAAAACCTATTCTGCGGCGGTCAAGGAAAAATACCACAACAAGCATGGACAGGTTTACCAAAAGCAGTACCGTGCCAAAAGGCGCATCGAACTGCCGCGTAAGGCCGATGATTAAGGTGCCGTAGGGATCAAGGCCCAAAGCCGCGTAGCGCAAAAAGGCGAGCCCTATTGCCAAAATGGTAAAGCCAACGATAACATACAGTACACGAAGCCATACTTTTTTATTCATTCCTTTCAATTCAGTTCCTCCATTTTTTGACAATCAAAACCGCAGGTGGCCGCGCTTTTCAAAACAAATCGCGGCAATGGCCCCCAGTCCTCCCACAACGCCCGTGACGTAAAACGCGGGGTGAAGGCCCAGGCTGTGGCTCAGCCAGCCCATCGCGAAGGGGCCCAGGAACATGCCAAGGCCATAGACCGCCTGGAAAAAGCCCATTGCCGTGGCGCGCCGCTCGGAAGGGATGTCGCGGATGCACAGGCCCATGAGCAGGGTAAAGACCGCCGCCGCGCCGGTATTGGCGAGGATTTGAACGGCGAAAAGCTGCCACAGTTCATTGCAGAGGGGGACAAGTGCGTTGCCCAGGCCCGCAAGGGCAAAGCCTATACCCAGGGTGCCTTTTACGCCAAGCTTCTTTGGCAGCACGGTTCCGGCAAGGGGCGAAATCAGCAGGGCCGGCAGGGTGGAGGCTACGCCCAAAAGCCCCAATTGGAACTGGTTGGCCCCAAGCAGGGTCGCGGCAAGGGGCGTAAAGCCGAATGTTGTCGCGAACGTAATGTAGTTGAGCACTATCCCCAGCAGGGACGCGCAGAGCAGTTGGCGGTTGCGCGCGGCTTCCAGCAAGTCCGCCATGCTCGGTGGTTTTTGACGCTGGAGAGGGAGCTTTTCGGTAATGCCCGCGCCCAGGATCAGGGCGAGGAGGCCGGCAAGGCCGCCAAGCAAAAAGACGTAGATGACGCCAAACCACTGGGCGACAAGGCCGCCAAGCAGCAGGGCCGTTACCCGGCCCAGGGCGTTTACCGAGTGCAGTATGCCGATGGACTTGGCGGTTTCGGCGGGCGGGTAGTAGCTTGCGCACAAAATGACAAAGACAACCCAGGCGGATGCGGCTATCCCGCCAAAGCCCCGCGCCAAAAGCAGCGCCCAGGGGTTTGGGAAGAAAAACACGCAAACGCCGCTGATTGCGGCAAACAGGAGCCCCAAAAGGACAAAGACTTTCCGCTTTTGCAGCCTGTCGGAGAGTACGCCCAAAGGAAAGCGCACGAGCATCTGCGTAAAACCATAGGCCCCGGCAATAAGGCCCACAAGACGCAAATCCGCGCCCATGCCCTCGGCGTAGGGCGTGACATACGGCACGTAGGCGTACAGGGAAAACCAGAAGAAAGCGGTGACTGTGTAAAACAGCGGTAAACGATTGTGCATGAGTTCACTTTTTACAAGAGGATATTGGCTTTAGCGTCCGCCGTCCGCTTGATTGTTTTTTTTAGCGCGCCTCTGTGTCCACCGTACTTAAATCCCATTCTTCATGGATTTTCGGCACATCGCTAATCAAGCGCTTTGTATAAGCGGCCTTGGGGTTTAAGATAACATCCTCCGCCGACCCGACCTCTACAAGCTTGCCGCGCTCCATAATATATACCGTATGGGAGACATAGTATGCAAGGCCGATATCATGGGTGATAAAGATTATCGTCATGTTAATCTCATCCCGCAGTTTAAGCAGCATGTCCAGTATGGTAGCACGGGAACACGCGTCAACCATGGATGTCGGCTCATCCGCTATCAGGATTTTCGGTTTAAGCAGGAATACGCGCGCTATCATGAGGCGCTGCATCTGCCCGCCGGAAAGTTCAAACGGGTACTTGTTGGTCAGTTCCTCGTATTTAAGGCTCACGAAAGAACAGGCTTCTGTCATCATCCTGATTTTTTCTTCTTTGGGGAGGCCGCCGCCGCCCATCAGTTTGATGCAGTCCAACAGCAGCGTGTCTATGCGGTTGAATATGTTAAAAGAAGAGAAGGGATCCTGGAATACCGCCTGAATCCCCCTCCAGTATTCCTTTTTCTTTTTGTGGCTGGATATGTCACGGAGTTTTCCGTTGAAGTATATTTCGCCCTCTGTCACGCTTATAAGGCCGAGTATCATTTTCGCTATGGTTGTCTTTCCGGAGCCGGATTCGCCTACGATGGACACTACCTCGCTTTCGCGGAAGTCAAAGTTCACTTCGCTTACCGCCACATTCCTGCTCTTGCCGTGGCCGAACACTTTGGTAACTTTCTCGCCCCGCAGTATCGAAGGCTTGCCCGTTAAATCCCTTATTGCCATATTACACCGCCTCCATTTTTTCCCGTATTTTATTCTCCGCAGCCTTGCTGTAGGCGGCCTTTAATTCCTGTACCGGGTGGACACAGCGGTACATCCGCGTGCCTTCAAAATACCGTTCAGGCTGCTTTTCATACGAACAGGAGGGTAACGCGTATTTGCACCGTGCCGCAAAACGGCAGCCCTCCGGGGGTTTTTTCAAGTTGGGCGGCGTGCCGGGGATGGCTTCGAGTTTCACGTCGCGTGTCCCTTCTTCCGGAACAATGATGGAACCCATAAGGCCCTTGGAATACGGGTGGGTCGGGTCAAAGACCATTTCCCTGGCGGAACCTTTTTCAACAACCTGGCCCGCGTACATTACCATGATGTCGTCCGTCACATTGTACAAAAGGGGCAGTTCGTGGGTAATGAATATCATGGATTTGATAAAGCCCCTTTCCATCAGGTCGCGTATCATTTTTATGACCATCTTTTGGGACGTGACATCAAGCGCGGAAGAAGGCTCGTCGGCTATCAGCACCTTGGGCGACTTTATCGTGGAAATGGCAATGACCGTGCGCTGTTTCATGCCCCCGGACAGTTCCACCGGGTAGCGCTGCAGCACTTCCCTGGGAAGGCCCAGGGATTCAAAGCGCTGAGCTGCCATGTCGTAAATGTCCTTTTTGGTGGCTTTCGGTTCGTGCGCGTGTATCACGTCTTCCAGAAACTTGATAACCTTTTGGGTGGGGTTAAGCGCGTTCATGGCGGCCTGGGGGATGTAGGCGACACTCTTGCCCAGGATGTTCCTGCGCACTTCATCCGGCTTCATGCCGGAGATATTTGTGCCGTCAACAATAATCTGCCCGCTGATATAATGAAGCGGCGGGAAGTAATAGCCCATAAGGCTTAACGCCAGCGTGGACTTGCCGCAGCCTGACTCCCCCGCGATGCCGAGGGACTTGCCCTCCTCTATCTGCAGGGAAACCCCGTCTACCGCGTAGACACTTTCCTTAAAGCGCGTAACGTATCTGGTTTTCAGATCCTTAACGTCAAGTATAATTTTTCCCATGTGTCGATCCTTCCTAACCTTTACGCAGCTGCGGGTTGAATATCTGATCCAGGCCCGTGTTCATCAAGTTGAGCGAGAAGCTGATCAGCGCAATCGTCAAAATGACCGGCACAAACGCCCACCACGCGCCCAACTGCCACGCGGAAAACAATACAGACCAGTGCATCATAAGCCCCAAGGTAGCACCCGCTGCGGTATTGGGCCCAAGTCCCAAAATGGAAAGGGTCGCTTCCGCAAGAATGGCCGAAGAAATCTGCAGGATAAACGCCATGACCACATAAGAGGCCACATACGGCAGGATATCCCGCAAAATAATCCGGGGTATGCTGTGCCCGGACAGCATGGACAAGTTTACGTGATCCCTGTTGCGCAGGGACAAGACCTGGGAACGCACCGAACGGCAGGTCCAGGGCCACGCCGTAAAGCCTATGACAACCGCCACCGTACCAACCGTACGCGCGCCGGGGCTTAACGAATGGGAAATGAGGATCAAGAGCACAAAGCCCGGCACAACGGTAAAGATGTTCGTAATAAACAGAATCGCGTTGTCAACCATGCCGCCCACATATCCGGATACAAGCCCCAAAGTCAGGCCGATAATCGTGGCGACAATCCCCGCGATAATTCCAAGGCGCAGGGAAACCAGCACCGCGGAAAGCAATTGCGTAAGCACGTCCCGCCCAAAGTTGTCCGTGCCCAGCGGGAAAAAGTGCACGTTGATGATGCTGTTCACGTTTACAAAATACTGGGTGTGGATGGCGTTGGCTGTGTCTTCCACCAGTGAGCCGTCTTCCCCCCGCACCGCAAGGATGACGCCGTCTTCGCACAGCACCGACTGGAGGCGCTGGTGGAAACGCACGTTCTCGTTGTGGGCGGCCAGCGTCATGCCGGCAATGCGGTTGCCCGGATCGTAGTTGGCGTTCCAGGCGTGAATCAGCGACTCCTTGTCGTTGACATCAAGGCTGCCGGGGTTAAAGCCGTGGTGGGCAACCAGAAAGTTGACCATGCGCTCCGCATCCCGCGGGGTGAGCACATGGGCAAGGCGGTTTGTTTCCACATCAAAAAGGAGCTGACGCCGCTCCCTTGATTCCACGACATCCTGAATATTGACATACCGGCCCGGCGGTATAAACGCCTGGCGCGACACCATCTGAATGGGCCCCACCGGCGATATATACGGGTATATAAGGGCCGCAGCCACTATCGTCACGAATACACAAAAGCCGACCACAAACTTCGGCGAACTGAAAGCTACCTGAAACTGCCGCAGCATAGGCCCCCCTAACTGTCCATCTGAGCCGCTTTAATGCGCGGATCAATAAGGCCGTAGATGATTTCGACAACCAGGTTGGCAGCCAAAATCATAATGGTGATGATGAGCGTTGTCCCGGCTATCAGGGGGTAATCCTGGCCGCGTATGGCGTTCATCAGGGTTGTGCCGACACCCGGATAGCTGAATATGATTTCCGCCACAAGGTTACCGACCATCATCCCGCCCAGGGCAAAACAGAGCCCGGTTATCTGCGGCAACATGGCATTACGGAATACATAGCGGACGATTTTACGGTCGGATATCCCCAAAAAGCGGCTGTATTTTACATAGTCCGCGTTTAATTCGTAGATGGACATGGAACGCATGCCTATGGCCTGCCCGCCTATGGCGACAAGTACCATCGTCCAGAAGGGAAGCTGGTAATGCCGTATGAGGGAGGCGATGAACTCCGGGGAAAAGGTAGGCACAAGATCGAAGGCAAAGCCCCCTCCTACCGGGGCCAGGCGGAGCGTGACCGCGAATATCCACAGCATGACGGTCGCAAGGCCGAACGCCGGGATATTGCTTATGAACATGAACGTGGGCAAGATGGTCGTGTCAAAGAACCCCCGTATATATGCGGCTATGGCCCCCAGTATGTTCCCCAGGAGCCAGCCCACAATGAGCGCCGGGATTTGCAGGGCCAGCGTCCACATTATTCCTTCCGCAAGGATACTGGACACAGGGCGGGGGTGCTGCATCAGCGATATGCCCAAGTCCCCGCGCAGCACGTTGCGGATATACATGAAAAACTGCACCGGCAGAGGCCTGTCAAGCCCGAAACGCTGGACAAAGTCCTGCTCGGCCTGCTGGAACGCCGTTACCGATGCCCCCGCGCCCATCACACTGCCGACAAGGGCGGAGATGGGATTTCCGGGCATTAAGCGCGGCAATGAAAAGTTCAATACAAGGGCCACCATTAAGGTAACCAGATACCAAATCAGTTTATTCCCGTAATATTTTTTATAGCCTTTTAAACTGCTCACGGTGACCCCTTTATTGCGCGCAGCACATCAAAAAAAGTGGCGGCACATATATGCCGCCACATTGCCCCTCATAGCGGGGCGTCAAACCTATCTTACTGGACGCACGTTAAAAAGGCCGGCAACACCAAAGCCGTTTTTCATGACCATCGGCGGGATGTTTGTTCCATCTCCGGCTTCCGGCCATCCTGTCCATACCGATTCATTAACCGTGTGGAAGAACCAGGGGCGGTACATCAGGGCTACGAAGGGTTTTTCTTCGAGCATGAAGCGGCTAATTTCGGTGAAATACTGCCGCAGCACAGCTTCATCGGTTTCCCTGCCGGCGCGCATGATAAGATCGTTGATTGCCTGATTCTGCAGGCGGTGGAAAGCAAAGAACACGCGCTCGGCGTTGGGGTCTGCCACATACAGGGCGTGGAACGCGCGGCTCCAGGGGGCCGAAATACCGGTAGAAGCGGTATTCTGCATGAGGATGTCAAACGCGCCGGTCTGCTGGGCGTCGAACCACACTACGAATTCCACAAACTGGGTGGTCAGTTCAATACCAATCGCGGCACCTGCGGCGGCAACGATTTCAAGGGAGGCTTCCCAGTCGCTCCAGCCCATGGGGCACATAAGCGTAAAGCGCAAGTCCTGTCCGTTAAATTCGCGGATGCCGTTGCCGTCAGTGTCAACAATGCCGGCCGCGTCAAGAATGGCGTTCGCGCGGGCAATGTCCGCGTTCGCCCACTGGAGGTGGGCAAGGGCCGCGTTGTCCACAAAGCGCTGTTCGCCGCCCGGAAGGGCGATGGAACGGGGGGCCTGGGCAAAAGTCGGGGACTGTCCGCTCATGGCGGCGGCGATGATCTGCTCAAAGTCAATCGCATAGGCGATTGCCTGGCGGACAACGCGCTGATCCAGGCCGGGGCGTGTGGTGTTAAACCAGATAGCCGGCATGGTTCCAGGGATGTGGTAGGGAGCTTCGGGCAGGAAGGTCGAAATCGGCAGGCCGTCAGATTCCCACATGTCGGACACGTTCACCAGGAACTGCTGGTTCATGTCAATTTCGCCCCGCGCGAAAGCGGCGCGTTTTACGTCATTGTTGGCAAAGATATTGTGGGCTATGAACCTCGGCGCGGGGAGCCTTCCCCACATTGAGGGGTGCTGGCCCCAGTAATTCTCGTCGCGTTCAAAGACTACCATCTGGGAAGAGAGCAGCACCGGGCGGTATGGGCCTGAGGATACCGGCTCGTGCCAGGGATCGGCCCTGAAAGCTTCGATATTGTTGTTATGCTGAGCCATTTTCCGGTTCAGGAAGGCTTCCGGGTGGATAAAGACCCTAGCTGTCCATTCCAGTACGCGCAAGGGGATGAAATTGTCCATATTCAGGTGGAACTGCACCGTATGGTCGCCTACCGCCGTCACCTGGGAGATAAACTGGGCATATTCCACGCCCCAGGCTGTGCCGATGCGGACGTGCATGTCAAACGTAGCCACAACGTCACGGGCCCTGACCGGGGAACCGTCATTAAAATGCGCGTTGGGGTTAAGGTTGACCGTAAGAATGGTCATATCGGCATTCCACGTAGGCTGACCGGAAGCCAAAAGGGGATAAAGCTGGCCGTCCAGCATGTTGAACATATACAGTGTTTCAAAAACCAGAAGCCTTTCACTGCCGATATTGTTTACCTGAATGACCATCTGGTTATTCGGGTTACCGACCATGAACGGGTTATTCCCGATAGGAGTACCCCACTGCTGTCCGCCAAAGAACATGGTTTCGTTACGGGGCAGAGCGCCGCCAGGCAGTGAACCGAAAACTACATCACCGACATCAACAGCACCGTCTCCCGCGCGCGGCCCGCATGAAGCCAGCAACAGAGCGAGCGCCAGAACCGGCACAACATAAAAACGCCATTTACTCATCTTTTTCCTCCATAATAATGATAGATATGTCAAATCTGTGCGATGCCACTAAATGTTGTTCACCGCCCTAGCTGATGATCATACCCTGTGTTTTTTGTCCTGTCAATAAGACGTATAAAAAAATGTTAAAATACTGTTAAACCAGCAACCTCGCCGTTTGTGCATTTTCTTTTCTATGTTTTTCTTCCAATTGACAGCGTAAATTTACCATGTTACCCTACGACATGGTGAAAACATTACTGCCTGTTTGGGAAAACCCCGGAATCCAGGAAATAAACCGCCTTCATATGAGCAGCCCGCTGCAGCCCTTTGCCTGTGCCGAAGAAGCCCTGGCAAGCGCCATTGCCGGCCCGGAATACCGCCGCCCCGGGGAAAACCCCCTTTACCTCGGCCTTGATACAGATGCCGCCGCTGCCGCCAATCCGTGGAAGTTCAAACTCACCCCCAATCCCCGTGCCGATCTTCCCCCTTGTGGCGACAGCCTTGCGGTGGGCGGCAAACGGGAAACCAGCGCTGAATTATCCGGCTGGACAAACCCCGGCTTTGACGATTCTTCCTGGCACACCATTACCGTACCGGGAACCTGGAGCCGCCAGGGGGGCGATGCCCGCTATGAAAACTGTTTTGACAAGCCCCATTACACCAATGTCCAGATGCCCTTCCAGGCCGCGCCCCCGCATGTGCCCGATGACAACCCGACCGGCCTTTACCGTAGGGTGTTCACGCTTCCGACTTCCTGGAAAGGCCGCCGCGTTGTTTTTCACCTTGGCTCTGCGGAAAGTGTTTTCTCTGTTTACATCAACGGCTTTTTCGCCGGCATGGGAAAAGATTCCCGCCTGCCCTCTGAGTACGACATCACCCCCTTTATAAAAGACGGGGAAAATCTTCTCTGCATTAAAGTTATACGCTATTCGGACGCAAGTTATGTGGAAGACCAGGATCAGTGGTGGCTTGGGGGGATTCACAGAACCGTGTTTCTTTACACAACCGGCGAAACATATATAAAGGACGTAAAGGCCCTGCCCGGTATCATCACCAAGGACAATCAGGGCAAAATGAGTCTTTCTCTTACACTGGGCGGTAAAGTGCCTGAAAGCCGCAGTACGGGAAACGGCGAAACCAGAAACAAGGATAACGAAAGCCCGTATACCGTCAAGTATAATCTGTATCCCTTTAG